>Ga0114971_10002578_pt1 | contig 12488 bp, 8 predicted proteins | sample M_140625_MF_Meta_FD_87320 | JGI IMG/M metagenome (GOLD analysis project Ga0114971, IMG submission 87320) | Freshwater microbial communities from Lake Montjoie, Canada to study carbon cycling - M_140625_MF_MetaG | ecosystem: Environmental > Aquatic > Freshwater > Lake | place: Lake Montjoie... | reverse complement strand
TCCATCGCGCTTCACGCCAGCCGGTGAAGCGATCGACCCGTCGGGTTCCAAGACGCGTCGACTTGCATGCCCCAACTGTCACCTGGAGATTCCGCAACTGGTGCTCGAGTGTCCAATGGTGATCATGAGTTTGGCTGGCAGTCCATCAAGCGGTAAGAGTTATTTCTTGGCGAGCGCTATGTGGAAATTGCGCGAGGAACTCGCACGACATTTCTCCGTAGCGTTCACGGACACGGATCCCGCGATGAACCGTGCGATCACCAACAACGAAGGTCAGCTCTTTCTCAACGAAGATCAGTCAGCGTCGGTGGCGATTGACAAGACGGAAATGGAAGGCGCGCAATACAACTCGGTGCAGTTCGACCCGGGCGTCGCCACCATGTTGGCCCATCCGTTCATCTTCACAGTGCGACCCTCGCGCGATCATGTGAACGGTCACGCACCGCATCGATTGACGCAGCTTTTTACGCTCTACGACAATGCTGGCGAGCACTTCTTTCCCGGTGCCGACACGGCGCGCGCGCCTGGTACGCAGCATTTGGCGAAGGCGCAGGTTCTGATGTTCGTCTTTGATCCGACCCAGGATGTTCGCTTTCGTCAGCGTCTTGCTGGTGTCAGCGGCGACCCACAATTGGCTCCGGGTGCGAAGACCACGCGCCAAGATCAATTGATTGTGGAAATGGCGCGCCGTGTGCGCATCCACGCCGGTCTTGCGCCGCAGGATCGGGTTCCCAAGCCGCTGTTTGTCATTCTCTCCAAGAGCGACATTTGGGCTCCACTTCTAAAGGACGGAGACGGCACGCCAATGGATATCACCACGCCGCCCTATGCGCGCGAACGCGCTGGTCTGGGGCGAATGAGTATCAAGCGCGTGGATCGAACCAGCGATCGCATTCGCGCGTTGTTGTGTGAAGTAGCTCCGGAACTCGTGTCCGCCGCTGAAGACGCGTTCGAGCGAGTCATCTTCATTCCAGTGAGCGCGATCGGAACATCGCCAGTCTTGGATCCAGCGAGCGGCCTCTTAAAGGTTCCGGTAGCGCGCATCGCTCCGCGTTGGGTGACCGTTCCGTTTATTTACACACTTGCGCGTTGGTCGACGCACTTGGTCTCAAGCGACAAGAGCGAAGGCGACGCATCATTTGGAACACCGTCGGATTCGGCTGACATGGATCCGTCTTGACTGCGTTGAATTGATTGGCTGGCGTTGAATTGCTGCACTGATTGACCGGCAACCATGGCACTCGAACTCATTTACACATCTGCAGTACGCGGCCTCCGGGCTGGAACCAGTGGGTTCTGCACTGTTGCAATGACCAAGGGATTGCCGCCGGCGTTGGTGCCGCGCCTTGAAGCGCTCGGCGGATATCGCGCTGGTCCTTCGGGCAATGGTCCGAATGCGTATTGCTTCTGGCGCGTTGAGACAGCGACGGGGATTGCGCATGTACTTTCGATTGTTGGTCCCGCACCTCCGGATCACACGGCGCGTTCAAACAAAATTGCCACGTATTTGGTACTCGCGCCGGATGAACTCGTACCCGCCGGACCCGCGTGGCTTCTGTCGCAACCCGCGCTTCTGCGCAGCGAGTGGAGTGGTGCGCCGGCTTGGATCGATGCTCCAGTGCGCGTGCCAACAACTCGTGACACCGGCCCGCGCCCATGCGCTGCATGGCAAGCGGCTACGGGTGATGCGGGTTGGGCGGGTGTTCTTGCCAGTGCATTTCTTCGCGACCAGGCGCGACCGATTCATGTGATTTACAGCGCCGCCATTGAGCCGCTACCACTTGTTGAAGAAGCAATTCGACTCTTGCCGGAGTGGGCGCGTTGGCGCGCAACGTTCTCAACGTATTTCCTCCAACCAGTTGCCGGAACCCCGTGCGCGTGGCGATTCTGCCTTGATGGAACTCCAGCCGCAGATGTTGCGCGGCAGTCCAAGGGGCTGGTCATTGACCTGACGCGCACCGCGGGGCCAGCGCCTGAATCGCGATTCACACGCATGGCTCGGACGGGTATTGATGAGGAGGCGGTGGCGGCGCAGAAGGCTGCGCGAGCGACCGCGCGTACCGCGGGAGCGGCTGCCGTGGCGAGTGCCAGCGCAGCGCGGTCGAGCGATGCGCCCATTGAATTGGAAATGGAGGTTGCAGGAGATCAAACCGGCACGCCGCGGCGCTTGGTGCGGGATTTCGATTCTGACGATCAAGAGCCGTCATCGGGCGAGCCAGCGCGCATGTCCATCAGTCCACCCATGCTGGCACTCGCCGCTGCTGGATTGACAGTGCTGCTTCTGGGTTTGATTTACCTGGTTAGTTTTACGACGGGCCAAACTGCGGCGCCTGCGGTGCCGGTGGCACCCGCGGCTCCAGCGGTGGTCGACAAGCCCAAGCGGGAGATGGAGCCGCTGAATTTGAAAGTGGATGATGGCGGAGCGGCCGTGACGCCGCCCGTGGCCCCCCCGCCTATCGACCCAGTACCTGACACGCAAGGAGCTGGTTCGCTGCCCATGCGGAATTCGCAGCAGCAGAAGGAAGTAACCGACGGAGCCCCGGGTACGACAAAGGATCCGGTGGCCCCGGTTCAGCCCGCTGAGCCAGTAGTTCCCTCCGCATCGTCTCCGCTCGCCGTGGCTCCAGTCTCGTCCGCCCCCATGACTCGAGTTGTCGCACCGCTTGTATTGCCAACGATTGCGAAGTGGTCAACCACTTCCACGTTCGAACGAGTTGACACGGTCGCTGCGCAATTGCGGTTGCGTATCGATATTGGTGCTGGTGCAAAAACTGGGTGGTCCGTGAACTTTATGCCTGCAAAGTCGCTCGCCGTGGCGGATGTCAGTGTGAAGCCGAACGGCGGAATTGAATTCAGCGGGCCAGCCATGAGGGCGCGGGCATTTATTGAGGGCACGGAGTTGGTGATCGCAGGCTCTGCCGCTGGGCCGGTTTCCGAAGCATTGCTGTTAGCACTCGGTGAGGCGAAGGATGCAAAGGGTACGAAAGCCGATGAGGTCGCCGCGCTGCAGCGCGCGCTTGAGCGTTGCAGCGTTGAGGTGTTTGACAAGAACGGCGCCTCGCTTGGGTTTGCGCAACTGCGGGCGAAATCCATGAAGCCACTCATAGTCGACAGCGAAAGCAGCGTTATCTTGCCAGATTACGGCGATGGTCCGCTCGACGTGCAAGTCACATCGCCCTCCGTTGCGGATGCAACGACAGTTCGAGTTATCCCCTTGCACGTGGAGGTTATAAACGTCGCAGATGGTTTGACCATCACTATCAACCGCGCCCTGCAAAAGTTAGCGACAACATTCAAGGCAGCCCCACCGAACGCTTCGACTATTGCTCTTCAGCGGACGTTGTTAGGGAAGCAACAAACTGAACTGAGCGCGATCAAGAAGTCGTGCAACGCAGTGCTCACTGTTTCGAAAGGCGGTAAGCGTTCAGCTGAGTTTGAATTCGACCTTCAAGCTGTACAGAACGCACTGCTTCCTGATGAACAGAAAAATTTCCTTGGTGAGGGCGCAAAGTCATCACTGATCTCCAATGACAATGTCATGCGTGCTATGGTCCAGGCAATCATGCCGCGCATAGAAAGTGAATTGAATCGCGTAAGCAAACTACTGGCCGATGCCAATGCAGCAAGCAAGGGCAAGGGAAGCGCCACCCAGTGGCTCATTCGCGTATCGAACGAGGACGGAATTGTGCTCATGGACTCCGCCATCACACAACGGGCGGGCAAGTAATGAAGCGAAACGCAGACATGTCCAACCCATGTGTAACGCGGTCAGTATGGCGTGTGATGGTGGCACTGGTCTTGGTAGTCATCACGTCACCCGAGGTGTTCGCCACGGGATTCACTGTTACACCACCTGCGCCACCACTTCCTGCCAAGGCATCAGATAGCGCGAGTAAGTCACTCACGCCGCCTGAAGGAGTGCATTGGCTCGATTCCGCCGTCTTCGCACGCTCGGTTGATTCGCTTTCGGATGTAAAGCCTGTCACGCGAACAATCCTCCGGACATCCGCGCGCATTGAGTCAGTATCGATTGATCTTGGGGCTCCATCGGAGCTGTTCAGTATTCGCTCAGTGAAGGGCGCAATTGAGTTCATCTCCAAGGATTCCAAGGGAAATCCGCTCATTCTTGGCGCGTTGCGCTGGGATGGTCTAGCCCTGCAGTGGTCGTGGTGCCGGGTAACTGCAACCACAAACGCCAAAGCCCTCGACGCGCTTGAACGTGCCCTAACAACAGCGGCAGTTACATTGGATCTAGCGGGCAATGGTCATGAAGCGATGTACATGCCACCTATTCTTGCAAGGTTTCCAGTGGCTCCTGACAGTACGAAGCGTTTGCATATCGCAGCGCCAGTCGGACAAGTGCTCCTGATAAACGCGGCCGCGGATGCTGTTTGGACGTCGTCGGGGTCGACCGATCCAATAGGAACCGTCGCATTGGCTTCAGATGCGGGTGAAATCAAGATTTCTTGGGACGCAGCAACATCAGAATGCGTTGTGCAGTGGATTGCTCAGGGGGTGCGCGAAGTAGATGCACTTCGAGCAGAGATTGCTGAGCGACGCAAAGAATCGAGTAAGCGCTCGCCTGCGGAGCAACGCATCATTGATCTGGAAATCGTTGATCTAGAAAAACACATGGTGGAGTACGCCGCCGCCGCCCGCATGCGAGATGTACAGGTTGCCGACTTCCCGCCGATTACCATCACCGGCAGTGGCGGCCGAGTCTTTGCAAAAATTGATCTTGTTACGAAACAGAAGGCGAGCAAATGAACGCAGCCAAGCAAGAAATGTTTGAAACGGTCCGCTCGGTCGTCGCTGGAAGGCTTCGGGACGAAGCGCAAATCCGCGAACTCGCGCATCGAATCTCGGAAGAATCAACCACCCTGCGCCGTCGTATCGACCGCGCCGTTGGCTATGCCCGAGCCGGTCTCAGACTAGAAGCATGCGCGGAGGCGGAAGCAGAACCTTCAGTGTTTGAACTCGCCGCGGCATTTGACTCCGACGTGATGAGGCAGTGGCGGACGCTTTGTTCCAAGAACAAGTTGCCGCTGCAAGATGAAATTGCCGGTGACGCTATCGCAGAGATTGAAGAGGCAATCGCGCTCACTGCGCCGCTTCGCAGCAGACTCGCACACATGCGGCGGCTCGTACTTTCTGACGCATCTGCATGGCATCGGCTCGAAACACTCCGCGAATTGGTGGCACGCGATAGCGACAATCCGGCATGGCTTGAAGATCGCGCCGCTCTTGAGCCAGCAACCGCGAATGAACTTGGCGATCGATTTGAGGATGCCTTGGAGAAGGGCGCTCTTGACGACGCAGAGATTTCAGTCACGAGGCTTGAGGACGGGAAATGGCATTGGTCCGGCGCGGCAAAGGTCGCTGCGCAGTTGCGCGCACGGCTTGATCGCGCACTTGCAATTCGGACAGCAATCGAAGCACGCACGGTCATCGCACTGCTTGATGAAGAGTGGGCTGCGGAGAATGAGCCGGGCGCACAGGCGGCGCTCGAGTCATGGCGCGAGCTTGAGCAGCGCATGCTCTCATACGGCGGCGAAATGTCTGGAGACTTGCTCGCACGCGTTGATGAGGCAGAGGCCTGGCTCGCCGCTCGCCAATCAGATGCAGCGGCGCACCGTGAGAATATTGACCGCGTTGCTGCGCTGGAACGTCTCGTACATGATGACGCTGTGACACTTCCCGGCTTGCGTAAGACGCTTCGATCTGCGGAGAAGACCGTAGCGGGGGTCCCGGATGATCTGCGCGCGAGCGCGGAGCGAAAGATTGATTCGTTCGAGCGTGCAGCACGCATGAAGCGCTTGGCTCTGATTGCGGCGGTGGTGCTCGTTCTTGTCGCCGGCTCGGTGGTTACGGTGTATGTCCTGCGTCAGTCTGAAGCGGTCAAGCGGATCGATGACGTCGCCGCTGCGATCACAAGCAATGTTGATGCCGGTCGACTTGATGAGGCGGATCGCCAGCTTGCCGAGGCAGAGAAAGAGCCCGCTGTTGCTGGATCGCCAATGATTGCCGCAGCAAGATCAAAGCTCACAGCAGCTCGTGCCGCAATCGCAGAGAAGCGTCAGAATTTCACAAGCCTGATGGCGGAGGCTGGCGCGCCAGATTCCGAAAGTGCCAAGCCTGATCGCGTCGAGGAAGCCAAGCAATTTGTTCAGGGTGAAGAGGAGCAAGCGGTGGTTGCTCGTTGGATTCGTGCACACGGCAATGCAACGGACTCGCGCCGTACCGAGCGCATGCGTGAGGGCATCGCCCGCGCCAAAGCGACAACAGGCGAGATCACGGCGGCGCAGCCAACGGATGACGCGTCCTGGGATGGCACATTTACCGCGTGGGAAAGTGCACTCGCTGATGTTCAGCGACAGTATGGCGAATTCGACGAAGTGACCCAAGAGGTGCGTGCTGGTCGTACTAGTTTGATGGCGCAGCGCACGAAGACAGATGCTGCGCGGGTGGAGACTGGACGCGTTGGCAAACTCGGCGGACTAGGAGCTGCTGCAATCTCGCCACAGAAACTCGTTGACGCGTTAACGGCATACGTCAAAGCGCATGATGCATCTGCAGAAGCGAATGACTTCAAGGCGGCAATGGTTGCGCTTCCGGCATGGGAGGCAGTGACCGCATGGTCGGCGGTGCAGCCGCGCCCTTCGGTGTTGCTTGCTGACCGACCACAGGCAGAACGAGACGCCGTAGCCACGGCGATTGATATTTATGTTCACGCTTATCCATCGAGTCCATATGGGTCCGCGTGCGAAGCACTCGCCCCACTACTTGCTGGCGCGCCCGGTTGGCATGTTTACCTTGCTGAAAAACTAGAGAGCATGGAGGCATTGACCTACTGGATGATCGAACGCAAAGACGGCTCGCGTTGGTACTGCAAAGCCGATCCACGGTCATCTCCACTTCAAACCCAGAATGGCTTGGCATGGAAGAGCGTCATGGTCTATCAGGGCAAGTCCAAGAAGACGGCGTTCGAACGATTTGAGCAATTGCAGTTGAAGACAGAGGGGCCATCGCCGCAAACGGTGTTCGGCAAGCAGTTGGCTGATCTCATTGCAGACGATGAGAAATCAGTAAATGACATCGATGGGGCATTCGACGCAATTGCGGCATTGCGCGAGAATGAAAATGTGGATGGAGCCCTAGTGGCACTATTGATGCAGGGCTTACTTGAATCAATGGCGCCACAAATGCCAGTGGTTGTTCGTCCGCAGATAGAGGCTGCTGCAAAGCGCCTTGCGAAAGAGAAGCTAGACACCATTGATTGGATCAATCCGCGCGACCCTGAAGCCCGTACTCGAAGCCGAGCTGCGCGTGCGGCAATGCGCGAAGCGGCACAACCAGAACTGTGGCGCAAGACATACATGTCCGCAATGGCATCGGCATGCGCGCCGCTCGCCGTGGTGTACGAGCCTGCCGGCGTTTTTGTGAAAGTCGGTGGTAAGGACGCATTTCTTTCAAACACAAGCGCTGTTGCTCCGGCTAACACGACGCTGTGGATCGCAGAGCCGCCGGTCGGCAGCAACCTTGGCATGATGATCAAATTAGGAACAGTGAAGCAGGGCGGCGCGGTTGATTTTGAGGCAGCATCTGCCACAGTGACGCCGGGCACCATGGTGTTCACCATCAAACGCGGGGGCAAGCCATGACAGACGACTCTGAGTTTGACGACTTCGAAAGCCTTGATGGAGGATCGCCATCAGGCGCTGCGAAACCGGGCCACGATGATCACGGTCGCTCCGCCGCAGGACCATGGTTTGTGCGGTTTGCTGGCCGACGCACTGGACCATTCGACGCGGAGCGCCTGCGGACATTAGCGCGGCGTGGTGCTCTCTCTCGCGTTCATACGTTGAGTGTCGATGGCAAAGTTTGGTCGGTCGCTACCACCGTGCGAGCAGTCTTCAATGCGGACGGAACAGTAGTTGCAAGCGGCGTGCGCGCGGTGGAACTGGAAGAAGAGCGTCAAGATTTCGGCGATGAACTTCCAAGCACGGCACCGACGGAATTCCCCCAGTACAGCTCGCGACGATTCATGGGCAGCGCTTTCGTTCGCCCAGTGGTGATCTGCGCACTGGTTCTTGCGACCATCATGTTGGCTTTACCAACGTCGCGTGATGATGCTGGCGACCTTGCATGGTGGTGGCACGAGGGTGCATTGGGTATCGCAGTCCGCGGCCTCTGTGCGTTCGCGGTTCTGGGTGGTTGGGTAGTGGCGTTTCTTCCACCAGAGCCGGCCCGTGCTGCATCGGTCTCTGCAGTCGCAGCAGTCCTTGCCGCAGCGGGCGCACTGGCGCTGGCCCCGTGGGCGCCTTGGGCACTCGTGATTGCACTCCTTGTCCCAATCGCGGCGCTTCTGGTTGCACTTGACGCTGCGGGCTCTCCCGGCATCCGCCCGATGGGAATTGTTGCCGTTTCCACCGCGGCGCTGATGGGTGTGGCATGTATTGCGCTCGGCGTCTTCTGGTATTCACCATGGACGCTCGCGGGAATGATTCTTGGCACTGCTGGCGCAGGCGCACTCGGCTGGGCTGGCGTGTCTTCGATACGGCACAAGGGGCCCAGTGCCAAAGGCGTCTTCTGGAGTGGCATCATCGCTGCCACCGGATCCATGGCGTGCATCTTCGCGGCAGCATTTGCTGGGCTCAATAGCCCAACACCGATGGTGGGTGCGCAGGGCGCCGTTTCTGCGTGCCTGGTCCTTGCCTTCTCAGCGCTCTCTTGGGCAGCGGTGCACGAGGCGGTTGAGAGTTCACACCTACTACGCGGCACAGAATTGAACGAAAGCGCCTGATACGCTCGGCGCAAGAACACGGAGCAACCCATGGCACAGCCAACGCAACCCACCACAACCGTTACTACGCAACCGAAGCTCGATGCACGCGCCGGCGACATTGAATGCATGATCGGATTCTCGTCCGGTCGCTACACGGTGGCATCCGCACCGCTGTGGCTTGGTGTGGCAGCAGTCATGACCATCCTGGTGGCACTCATCTTGGTGATGGTGGCGCCCAAGAGTTACTTGTTACTCATGATGAATCGTTGCTGGACCAATTGGGCGGTGGTGTTCTTTTCATGGTGGTGCCTCGGCATTCTCTTGGCAAAGTGGATCAAGACCAGTATCCAACTGCGTGCGCTCCGCGCCGTGGACATCGTGCCGCGTCGCGGTGATTTCATCCTGAGCCCGGGTACTTCTGGCGATATCTTGCGCCGCATCAAGGCGGTTGCAGAACGACCAAAGGCTTTCCTGCTGTTCCGTCGAATCGATATGGCGCTTTCGAACCTTGGCAACATCGGAGAAGTCCGTGATGTTGGCGCGGTTCTTGAAAGCCAAGCGGATTCCGACGGATCAAGTGTGGACTCCAGTTACACAGTCATTCGTTCGCTCATCTGGACCATTCCGATTCTTGGCTTCATCGGCACCGTCGTTGGTCTATCGCAGGCGATCGGTTCATTCACCGATGTTCTGACGCAGACGGGCAGTGACGCGGGCAGCATCAAGAGCAAGCTTGGCCCCGTAGTTGGTGGTTTGGCTACCGCCTTTGAGACAACACTTGTAGCACTCATCGCCGCCGTCATCATCCAGCTTCTTTCCACGTGGGTGTACAAGCGCGAAGAGGCGCTGCTTGACGGCATTACTGACTTCACTACTGAAAATGTGCTTTCGCGCCTGAAACTCACCGATTGGCAGTGACCCATGGGACGACGCAAGAAGCGCGAAGAGGCTCCGCTGAGCCTGTTTTCCTTCCAAGACATCATGGCTTGCCTCACCGGCATCCTGATTCTGGTGGCGCTGCTCATTGCCATGGATGGACTGACGGAGGAGATGGAGGCAACGCCCGGCAAGAGTGGCGCGCCGAATCCAGAGGTCGCAGCAGCGCGCGTGCCGGTACTGCGCGAACAGATTGCAATCTTGCAGCGCTCGATTGACGACCGTAAAGGCGGTCGCGATGTAACGAAGGCCGAGGTGGATCTTCTTGATTACAGCATCAAAGACAAGGCGATGTTGGTGGAACGAGCGCGCAAGCGCCTGACAGATACTGATGCAGAAATGAAACGTATTACTGCGGAGCAAGCAGCGGCGACTCAACAGATGGAAGAACTTCGGGAGCGTATTGCTGCTGCGAAGCGCTCTGCAGAGGCGCAGGTGTTGCGTGAGCGCGTGAAGTTCCGTCCAGGAATGAAGTACCCCAAAGCACCGGTTTTTGTGGAGCCAATGACGACCGGAGTGGTGCTTGGCGAACTGGATGCAACTCGCACACCAGTCCGTATTGCAGACCTCAAGGATCCCAACGCCGACGCGCGCATTGTTGGCGCCCTCGCCAAGCGACTTCCTGATACGTCCTACGTCGTGTTCGTCGTGCATGAGGACGCCATCCCGCGCTTTGAAACGCTGCGTATTGCCTTGATTCGCCGTGGTTATGAGGTGGGCTGGCAATTGTGGGATGGCGCCGCTGGCGGATTCCTGGATGGCGCATCCGAATCCACCGGGTCGGTCCCGTTGACACTTCCAGCGGTCGCCGACAAGCCAAGTGAGCCTGTGAAGTCGGGCAAGCCTCCCACCGGAGGTGCACCATGAGCGCAGGTGGTCGCCGTCGTCGGCGTGGTGGCCGCAAGAGTTCAGCACTTGCGGGCGATCCCTTGGATTTGTTCTTAGATGCCATTACAAATGCGCTCGGCGTCATCATGTTCATTCTGCTGATGGTGGTGCTCTTTGGTCGCGCGAGTGATTCGAAGTCAGAGGTCACGGCTCCAAGTGCAGTAGAGGTTCGCGAAGCGCGTGACCTTGAAGAACAACGCAAGCAGATTCAAGCAAAGCTTGACGCATTGCCGCCCGCGGGAGACCCAGAACTCAATGCGCGCTGGAATGCAGCGAACAAAGCGTTTCAGAAGTTGGAGGACGAACTGACCGAACTTCTGAGCGAAGCCCAGCGTCGCGAAGCGGACGCGTCAGCAGCAGCCGCCAAACTTGCAGAGCTGCGCAAGGTGCTTGAGAAACTCACCGCGGAGGCATCTACCAAATCAGAAAGTGCCACTCCACCGAGTGGTTTCGTCCGCGTCAGCCGCTTTCAGCAGGATCAACGGAAATCGGTGATCCTGCTCCTCTCGGGAGGCAAGCTTTCGCGTTTCCGTGCGACTGCCGAAACCAAGGAAATCAGTGCTCCCGCGAGCGGATTTGCGGTCACCGATGCGGTCAGTGCAGCCGAGGGCGTCAGCCGGGCACTCGATGGATTCCAGCCCGCAACTTACCGAGTCGAATTGCTCGTCTGGGAGGGTTCATTCGCGCAGGGCAAGATGGTTGAGCAGGCGCTTCTCGACCTCGGCTTCGATTCGAATCCCATGCCGGTTCGCGCGGGCACTTCTAGTCCGTCCGGAACTGGCGGCGTGCAGTAGCGTCTGCAGCATGCGCCTGCGCTCCCTTCTGTACATCCCCTTGCTCGTCATCATGAGTGGCTGCGGCAAGCCCATCGTGGTGCACGCAGTCACGGAGTCATCGCTCGATCCCATTGCAGACGTGCGCGTCTACCGACATCGCTTCGGGTTCTTCAATTTCTTTCCCGGCACAAAGTTTGTGCAGACTGGACCGGATGGTCGCGCGGAAGTCAGTGTTGGTTCTGCGAACACGAATCTCACCATGTTGCGCGCTGGGTTTGAGCCTGTCATCTTTGGTGTCTTTGAAACGCCATCAGTCGCCATCGCTCCGGACGCTGGTGGCTATGACCATGTAGTGATGTTCAAGGACATCAAGTCTGCGCCGAACAACGAATACCAAGTGAAACTACGCCCGGTGCGTCGGGAGCCAATGGAGCTCACGGTGCGCGACTCCGCAACGAACGCGCCGATCAGTGGCGCGGAAGTCTTTGGCGCAACATTTCTGTATCTGCCGCAGCCGGGTCTTGAGGCAGATTGGGGCTTTCCGCCGCTGCAAGTTGCCAAGACTGACGCATCCGGCAAAGTCACCATTGACCAGATTTCCGGATTTCGCAACAGCATCACTGTTCGCTTGGTCGGCTACCAGAACGCAGTCATTGCGTTCGATGGCCGCACGATCACTGGACCGCGTGCGGTTGATGTTCCGTTTCGCAAGTTGCAGTCCAAGCAGATTGACTTTCTTGTGATTGACGCCAAGACGAAGGCCCCGGTGCCGGGTGCGGAAGTCCGTCTCGGTGAGTCACGCGATGGTCTGCCGCCGAATCCGAATGGCTGGACAAAAGTCGTTGGGGCGGACGGGCGCACTGGGCCGATGCCGGTGGCAGATATGTCGCCGTTTCTCATCAGCGTGACGAGCAGCAATTATCAAGAGTGGCGGGGGGCGCCGGTGTGGCGGGCGTTGACTGCTGGGCAGACGAAGAAGCTGGAATTGCAGCGGAAGTAAGCGGGGGTGGCGGTTTCCAAACTGGCGTTCGTACTGGCTCGCATTCGCCTTACGAGGACGGCCGCTGAGCGCGGCCCTGTCCTCTCCGGCGAGTGCGGCCAGG
>Ga0114971_10002577_pt1 | contig 12489 bp, 12 predicted proteins | sample M_140625_MF_Meta_FD_87320 | JGI IMG/M metagenome (GOLD analysis project Ga0114971, IMG submission 87320) | Freshwater microbial communities from Lake Montjoie, Canada to study carbon cycling - M_140625_MF_MetaG | ecosystem: Environmental > Aquatic > Freshwater > Lake | place: Lake Montjoie... | reverse complement strand
TTGCTGCTGCTTCTTGGCGTCATCGCTATCGATCAGATTTCCAACAACAGCGCCACCAATCGCACCAGCACCAGCACCGATTGCCGCGCCTTCCCAACCACCGACGAGACCACCCACGAGTGCGCCTCCACCAGCACCGACCAAGGCGCCAGACTCGGTTTTATTTGCGCATCCACCAAGCACGAGCCCGGAGAGTGTGACGACAATTAGAAATTTTCTCATGATGCAAATCGTACAAGATCACGGTGTCGAAACTGTCACCGTAGTCGTTCGGATTTCGAGCGGCGTTGCATTGGGCTGACTTCGTTTTCCCAATAGAAATGAAAGGTTTCCTTTTCCAGCCCGAAGCGAAGAAAACTTGAAGACTCGCGTTTCTGCGGTTCCAGTTCCAAGCCCAAGCGTTGTTTGTGTTGTCTCGCCGCTAGGAGTAAGAAAATCTGGAAGGGGATTCTGTACGCGCCAAATCAGATCCGAGCCATAATCAGTCGTAAGAATCACGACAAGGCTTTGTCCAACTTTCAGTTCGGTCGTCTTTGGAAAAGGCCGATCCCCATTCTTCGCTGCAGAACTGTTCTCTGGTAAATCTTTTGAAAGCGGATCAATTGGAGTCGAAACTTTATTTATCTTTGCAGCAGTCGGTGTGGACTCGCAGGCAATCAACAGCAGAACACCGAGGCAAGTCACAAATAATTTATGCGTCGGTTGCAAACTGAACATTGCTGATGATTCTTAGGCGATTACGTTTTCAACGCGGCGAGTGCATCCGCCATCGTCGTATGAATCGAAACCAACTTATGAATTCCCGAGATGTGAATTGTTTCCAAGATCTCAGGGCGCGGCACATACACTGCAATTCGACCACCATTTTCGACTGCGGAGCGATGCGTCATCACGAGGGCGCGCAATCCAGAACTGCCAAGAACTGTTGTTCTCGCGCAATCGAGAAGAATGCGCGAATGTTTCTCTGCAGCATTTGTGAAAATAGATTGTGCGCTCTCAGCTGTTTGAGAATCGAGGTGACCATCGATCGAAATGATGCAAACGCCGTCGCGTTCACTCTCGCTGATTTTCAATGGAGATTCGTTCGTGGTCATGTGGACAGCAGCACGCTAGTTCACATTTGATGGAGGTGCAATCGTTCGTGTTGACCTGACAGCAGCAAGATCAACAAAATCACAGAAGACAGCCAGCAGAATGAGATAGTTCGCTAATAAATGGGAAATAATCCGCAAGAAATTTGCCCACGAAATCCACGGATGTTGTCCATCTGGTCCAAGTAGTGGTCGCCCTTCGACACTCGTCGCAATCAATGCCCACACAATTCCAACAGACATCATCAAAATTCCAAGCAGTCGAATCCACCGAACAGGAATCATCTGGCGGTCATATTCATCTCTTGCAAGAGGCGAGATGACAGTCGAAGCACGGATGATGTATGGCAACTGTGCGACGACCGCTCCGATGCATGCAATTGGCAGTCCCCATCCTGTTGTCATGTGCACGATCATCAATCCAAAGCATCCAATTGCCGCCAAATTGATTGGCACGAGGAGAACGACGACGAGTCCTGCACTGGAAGTTTGTGGCGAAGCTTCTTTGACGATTCGTGCGCCGCGAAAAAGTCCTGCAAGCAGTGAATAGACAGGGATGAGCAGAGATGCGCCGATGGTGAGTGCGTAATCGAACTCAGCCATTTGCGTATCGGACTTCAGCATGATGCTTGCAGGAAACATGGAGAGAAGAAATGGAGAAGAGAGATAAATCGCTGCGCCGCAGAGCATCACCCCACGCCAACGCAAGAGTCCAGTCCATGCAAATCCACCCATTGCAGTGGTCACGATTGCCAGAGATGTCGCAATCAAAGGAAGGATGATTCGAATTTTGTGGCCCAAATCGCTGTAAAGAAAACCAGCGTTCCATTCGTGCGAATGTGCCAGCAGATTGATTGCTCCAGAAATGCACAGTGCACCAAAAGCCGTCCACAACGCGCTGCGTCTCCACGCGAGTAAATCTTGTTGAGCTCGATTGGTGATGCCTTTGCTCTTGAGGATCTCGCGCTCGTTGTTTGTCGCAACTCCGCGGTGAAAATTTGGGAAGAATGTTCTCAGCACAACAACGAGAGTAGCGGAATCGAATTGATGTGCGGGTGATCGTCAGCGAGCCGAATTTGGCTGGTGCGCATCCACCGCAATTCGAAATCCAAATGGAGAGTTGCGAGTTCCCGCAGAAATGCCACTGCGAAAATCACAGGCTGTTGCGGCGATCCCATCGCACCATGCTCCACCTCGCACGACACGTGCAATCGGGCCACTTGTTTGCGGATCAATCCACGCATCTTCGCACCACTCCCAGACATTGCCAAAGAGGTCGTGAAATCCAAATTCGTTTGGCGATTTGGTTGCGACAGCGTGGGAAATATTATTTGCCCATGGGGTCAACCACGCGCTGCGCTCGAGTGTTGTGGCGTCCATTGAAAGCGCATCTGTCTTCCCGCATGATGCTTGCAACCATTCGGATTCGCTGGGCAAACGATAGCCGTGGCTGGTGGTGATTTCGGCGCGTGCGCTGATGATGCACCCTTGAGAGTCTCGCACAATTCCATTGAACAAATATCTGAGCGGTAATCCTTCAATTTGCGAAAGAGCGTTGCAGAACTCGGCGGCGTCGTACCAAGAGATTGAGTCCGCGGGTCGTTCAAGATTTGGATCGATCGCAGTGAACGCAGTCGGATTTCGTTTCAGAATCCCAGCGAACTGCCTCTGCGTGATTTCTGTTTTCGCCAGCCGCATTGAGCCGCTCGCTTCCACCGCGATCATCTCGATACCAGCCGATTTCGCGGCAGAGCCGTCCGAAAATTTCTCGATCGAAGTCGGCGCGACAGGTTGAATAGGCGTGTGAGCGACGGACGCATTGTCGATCATTGGAACTGCACTCAACAGGACTGCAACTGGAGCAGAGCGACGCGCCCGCGCATCATCGTCATATTTCACAGCGAAGTAGATGCGGTCGCCCACTTGAAGCGAGAGTGGTTTTTGCAATACATATCCACGGTCCAAGATGGACAAATAGCGGGGGATATCGAGCAGCACTTTCTTTGCGCCTGATTCTGAAATCACGTGAATCTCAACACTCCTTGCGCGCATGTCTGGGCGAATAATGATGGCGATCAGATCGAGTGGCGCACTCAACGCTTCTGTGGTGACTGAAACAATCTGATTCATGCGCTGCGCCGGTGCACTTCGATCTGGAATGACTGAAAAATCTTTGACGATGCGATCAGTTTCAAGCGCAGGGAACATTTGAAAAATTGCGCCTGCGGATTCTGGTCGCCCTCGACCGCTTGAGAGAACTTCTGTAACGAGCGTCGCCTTGGCCGGCAGCGCGAAGGCAAATCCTTCTGGAAGTTGAAATTCGCTGTCAACACCAATCGCACCAGCACTGCCGCTGATTTTATTCACCCGATCGCCGAGACCAAAGAAACCTGGACCGGGATCTGACACGTCAAGTGCAAGCGCTTCTGGTCCATCACATGTCAACAGGTTGTAACGCACTGCAAGCGTTGGTGAGTCGCGAGTGATTTTCCAGCCTCGAATGTGAAGTGGTTTCCCATTTCCCATCACAGTCGCGAACGAGCGCAATGATTCTGGGTCTTCAGGATTTGGAATCCAATCTCGTGCGACATCAACTGAGAGAGATGGGGCAATCGCTGATATCGCAGGCGTTATTTTCTCGGACGGATTTTTCTTTGTCGGGAATCCCTGTGATTTCCACAAAGTAAATGCAGCGGTCTCATTGGCAGACAATCTGCAATCATCTCGAAAAATTCCACGCTCTCCAATTGGCAACCACGGCGGCATCAATCCAGATTCAACAGCGGTGACCATGGTGGGTCCATGGCGTGCAAGATCGCCATCGGTAAGAAGGGGAAATGGCCCAGGTCCTTGTCCAGCGTGACAGCGAATGCAATTTGTTGCAACAACAGTTTTGACGATTTCGATTGGGTCTTGCAGACCGCTCTCGCTTGCGCGCAACGAATTTGCAAAGCAGCAAAGAAGAGAGAACGCTGTCGAATTGATCAGGTTGAGATTCAACACGAGCAAATTATCGCCGTGTTGGACTTTTCAGGAACAACTTCCCCACCCCGCAAGTAGAACTGTCAGATCAGCAGCATCGACGATTCCGTCGCGATTGATATCGCCCATCCCGCCGCCGCCGCCCCATCTTGAAAGAACATTTGAAAGGTCAGCACCATCAACGATTCGGTTGAGATCCGTGTCGGCTTCGCATGGTGTGCAGCAAAATGTGACGACTGTTTCGGTGGGAGTGTTATGCCCAGCGCCTGGACCAGTGTTTCCAGTAACGAGAACACCTCGGTATGTCGGCCCGATCATGTACGGGTAAACGCTGACACCGCTCTCATTCACTGGAGAGAAGTAGGCATATGTTCCGTTTGGATAATCGGGTGTGATACAGAATCTGGCATTACTCGAGTCTAACTTTCCCAGTCCTGCAACATATTCGTGGTCTTCGATATAGCAACCGATTGGATAGGTGGCAGAAACTGCAGGACCATACTGTGCCGCGGTCAATTGAGTTCCGTTTGGAAGCGATGTGCGCTGTGTGATATTTCGAGTTCGATAGCTACTCGTTATTTTCATAACACCGCCAGTTCCATCTGCGTTTGCAAATCCAAACGGACCATAGACAGGAAATCCATCAAACGCATAAGCAAGAATCGGCGAGTGATGTGTCGGATCGCCGCCCTGAAGTTGAGGTGTTCGTTGATGATGGTGATATTCAGTACCTGCTGGATGTCCAAGAGCAGAATCAAAACCGTTGACTTCGAAGAACATCGCGTTCTGATGCCAGATATTCAGATTGTTATATGAGCGCGCATCACCTGGATTGAAGAATGTAACACCGTTGACATATACGCCGATGTGTCCACCTCCAACAGCCGTCGGTGTTGTTGCAGGCACAGGATTTCTCGGCAATCGAAAGGACCAGTTCTGAACGATTGGTGAACCAGGATTGTTTGGCCATGGTCCGATGGAATATGAAGGAATTCCGCTTGAAGCAACATAGACATAGGTTGCGCCATAACGAACAGATTGAACATCGGCAGCGAATCCTTGAAAGCCAGTTTGTCCAGTTGTATTAATTTTCCAAGGAAGAACCGCTGGGAAAATTGATTGTGCAGATGCAGTTGTTGCTGCTGTGATTGCAATGAGTGTTGAGAGTGTGGTGATGGAATTCATTGATCAATCTCCTTAAAAGACATCTTGAAAGACATCTTGAAAGTCATTGGGCGATTGTTCTCGGTGGGGGACACGGGAATTGGATTAAGCCCCCCAATTGCTGAGCAGGGCAGTCAGGTCCCAGCCTGCAACGATTCCATCATGATTGATATCCGCAATTGGATTGGCAGTTCCCCATGCAGAGAGGAGGTATGCCACGTCTTGGCCTGTCACATGCCCATCGTTATTCATATCTCCAAGGACGTACGACGGAATTCCCGTTGCATTCACTGAAATATTCAAGACTGAAGTTCCCGTTCCTTCTGAAAAAGTTCCAGAGAGAAGAAGATTCGCTGTCGATCCAGCTGGCAATACTGTGGGAACGGGAAGTGGTTGATTGACAAGCGCGGGAAGTGCAGGCAATGGTCCGACGGGATCAGTCGATGCTGCGGAAGAGATGAAAGTTGCCGTGGCACCATTGATGGTCAATGTTCCAGCGAATGCAAGAATGGCGGGCACCGGATCGCCACCGAATGGTTGTCCTGCCGCGCTCCCAGAAACGAGAATATTGACTGGGATGGGAATCGAAATTGTGTATGTGTTGGGAGCAGTTTCAACGAGTGCGCCAACTGCCGGTCCGCTCTGAACTGCCGTTGCGACTTTCAGCGATCCAGTTGCAATTGGGATTGTAATTTCTCCAACCGATGGGAAAATTGCATTCGGTGCAACCGTGTGAAAACTTGAATAGGTGAAGAGCATGTCAATAGTGACGGTGCCTGGGGTTTCATTGACAAGGTCTGTTGTGAAATTTGTGATTGTGCACATTCCGTTTGCACCGATATCCAACTTGAATGATCCAAGTGGATTCGAATCGAGGGCATCACCGAGTCGAAGTTTTGAGGTGTATGGAATCGTCTGATTTCCTGAGCCGCCGAAGTATCCAGGAATGGTTCGAGTGCCAGTTGGATTTGTCGTGGCGTCATAGTCACCGATGAAAGTTCCCGCGAGCGGATACAAAATCGAAAGAGTTTGGTGAGCAGTGCTTGCCGGAAGGAAGTGGAAGTCAAACGAACTTGCCACCGCGCAGGGAGTGATCAATGCAGCGATAGAGAGAGAGATGATCTTCATAGATGAAACAATATCCCAGAATTTGGATTTTCCAAGTCAAACTTCGTCTTTTGATGGACTAAGCACGAAATTTAGAGAGGAAGATCACCCAAAAAGCACGCAATCCGTCGATTGGGCCGATTTTTTTCCCATCCTTAAAAGATCGAGGGGAATACGAGACGGGAACCTCCACAACCAAGACTCCAGTTCGAGCCAGCGCTGCAGCGATTTGAGGTTCGATTCCGAATCGATTTTCCGTCAGCATGGGCAGAATTTTTCGAAGCACTTCGACAGGAATAATTTTATAGCAACACTCCATATCTGTGACACGCAGACCTGTCGCAAGATTGCTGAGAGTTGTCAGGAGTCGATTGGCGCGCATGTGAAGCCAACCTTGCGCGCCCGGTTGCACAGATCCATCGTGCCATCTGTTTCCAAATGCGGAGCAATTTGTTGCGTTCGATTCGAGAGCGTGAATGAGAGGCACGAAATCGTTTGGGTCATACTCCAAGTCTGCATCTTGGATGATCATTGCATCGAGGTCATTCTTGGATACCGTCACAACATGAGCGAATCCGGTTTGAAGTGCCGCACCTTTCCCTCGATTGACTTGGTGATGCAACAACGTCATCAAATTTGGAAATTGAGCGGCAAGTTGTTCGGATGCGAGACGAGTTGCCGAATCAGATCCGTCATTGATGAGAACGATGCGCATGGTCCATGCCACTGGCAGCGAAACTGCGACAACTTTTCTGACGCAATCGCCAAGAGTCTCAGGCTCATTGAAAACAGGGATCACCACATAGAGAGTCGGCACACCAATATGTTTACACCAATGGCTTTATTGCGGAGGATTCAATTCGACGGCATTCGCAGGAGCGTTGAACCAATTGCTTGGGAATGATTTCGTATCTGTTCGTTCAAAGCTGATCGATTGTGGTGGCCCAAGTGGACCGCCTCTAGGTGGACCGCCTCTAGGTGGACCGCGCTCGCCGCCTGCACGTGGTCCATCGGGTCTTGGTCCATCGGGTCTTGGTCCATCGGGTCTTGGTCCATCGGGTCTTGGTCCATCGGGTCTTGGTCCACGTTCGCCATCAGGTGGAGGACCACGTTCTCCGCCCAGTCTTGGTCCATCGGGTCTTGTTCCATCGGGTCTTGGTCCACGTTGGCCATCAGGTGGAGGACCGCGTTCGCCACCAAGTCTTGGTCCATCGAGTTTGGGTCCATCAGTTCTTGGTCCACGCTCTTCATCAGGTGGCGGACCATCATTGGGAGGGAAAAACATTTCAAGCCGAATGACCTCGTTGGTCTTTGGATCGATACACATTTCAATTCGTTCAGCTGGATTTCGTCTGACCTTCTCGTTGGGTATGTTTGCAAGTGCGGGTTGACTCGTTGGAAAACTTGCACGAATTTGCAAGAGGCCAGTTTGACCACACGCTTCTGCGTCATCAACTTTGACGATGTCATACGAATCATCAAGATCTTCGAGCATTGCTGCCATCGAATCGACGAGTAATGAGCCGTCGGGAGTTTCAACCCAGCGAGGCCACGGAAGATCGTGATCGGCAATGACCGCAGAACCATCGGGTCGTTGTTCCCATGAAGTCTCTCCATCACGACCGCGAATCTCGGTACGACCACCCTGATAATGAATCGTGATTCGCATGTGTTGAGAATCACGTACATCAAGGGTGGCCAAGATTGGAGGCGGTTGTTCGCCATCATGACGAGCTTTCGGCATCAGAACCACTTGATATTGTCGGTCGACATTCTGACTGGCGACTTTCGCAGCCGAGCGAACAACTGCCGATGCAGAACTTGTCGTTGGCATGACCAAGAGCGAAATTGCAAGCAGAGCAGCGAGCGGGAGCGCCCACCACTGCCACTTTCGAATGGAATAATTTCGATTGTTCTGTGACTCGACGGCGCGAAGAACGCGATTGATTCGAGCATCCATCGATTCGGTTGTCTCGGTGAATTTGTGAGTCAGGAGCGCGTCCACGAAGCGATCTTCTGGAGCATCGTTCGAATTCGACTCTGATTGATTTGGATTGATACTCATCATGCCAAGACTCCTTTGCGTTGTAGGCATTCACCAAGAAGTGCGCGCGCTCTCTGAATACGTTTCTTGACAGCTTCTTCTGTCAGGGCGAGATTGACTGCGATGGTTCGAAGTGGAAGTTCCGCGCGATAGACCATTTGAACCATCTGGGAATAATCGGTGGGCAATCTTTCGATGCAGTCGTCGAGTGTTCCCATTCGTGTTTGGAAAGCTTGCGCATGATCACCGTCAAATGCAACAGAGTGTTCCTCGATCTCTTGCAGCATCGTCGGGTCTGCGACAATCATTCGCCGTCGACCAGCGAAATCCATCGCGACTCTTGATCCAATACCTCGAAGCCATGCACCAAATGATCGAGTGCGGTCGAAGTCAGCCAAGCGTCGCCACGCAACCATCATCGTTTCTTGAAAAACATCGTCGACCATACTTCGGTCGCGAACTACTGCACGAAGAAAAACCAGCAGATGATCTGCGTGGTCTCGAGCGAGGACCTCGAAGACTTCATGTGCGCTCGGTTCTCTTTGGTTTGGTGCCCGTTGGTTCGTCATATTATGTCTTGTGCGTTGGTGTTTTACGGGGACACGGAAGTTGGATCGTCCAATTCCCGATCGGTCAATGGCGTGATAAATCGCTCAATAATTGGGGTCAAAACCATCGTGAAAGCGATGACTGTCGTTGCGACTGCGACTTGGGTTGCTGATGCCCAGCCGACGCTGAAAGACGCAGCCGAGACAACGAAACCGAATTCTCCAGCTTGCGACAGGATGATCCCGAGTCGCCAACTGATGCGATTCGTTGCTCCCATAAATCGGCTGAGCGCATACAAACACAAGACTTTCAGGATCATCACGCATGGGACAAAGATGACAACATTCCAAAGTTGTCCAGTAAGGTGATGGCGGTCGATGCTTAATCCCACCGAGACGAAGAAGAGTGACATAAGCAACGATTGATGTGGGCGAACGATTTGTTCGATTCGTTTGGCAGACGAAGAGGTTGAGAGCGAAACTCCAACGATGAACGCACCGATCGCCGTAGAAAGTCCAACTGAATTCGCGACCAAAGCCGCACCAAGGACGAAGAACCCAATTATAAACGAAAGCGAACTCGAATCGCCGCGGCGTTCAAGGGATTCGATGACTCGTGGAGCGATGAATCGGCTGACTGCGATGATGAGCACAATCGCCCCAATAGTGAAAAAGATTGCATCTGTAGAGATGGAAACGGGCGCATCAAGTGACTTCTTTGGATTGAGAATCGGAATGAGAGCTAGAAGAGGAACGACTGCAAGATCCTGCACGATTAAGATTGCGACAGCGGTCCGGCCCATTTTCGAATTCAATTCCCCACGGTTGCGCAGTGTTTGCAGTACGAGCGCAGTCGAGGACATTGCAAGCATAAAACCAGTAATCATTGCACCTGACCAATATTTTGAGGTTGGTAAAACAAGTGCTGCCAAAACAATTCCTGTCAGCACGATTTGCAATATGCCAAACAGCAAAAGTCTTGGCCATGACTTCCCAATTTTGGCGGGGTGTAATTCAAGTCCGACAAGAAAAAGAAAAAATATCACTGCAAGGTCCGCAATGTTGTTGCTGATTCCAGAAGTTTCGATCAGATCGAAGCCGCTTGGTCCGATCAGAATCCCGCCTGCGAGAAGACCAAGAATGCTTCCAAAGTGCATGCGATTTGAAATGACGAGGCACGGAATCACCAATATCAACAGCAGGCAGATTTCGCTCAGTAGTTTTTGCATCTCTGAGAAAGAAAGTACCTGTTCTTCAAAGAATCCGCCGCACGAGTGCGGTCAGTTCGGTACCGTGCATTGCCATGATGCGAATTCTTGTGACTGGTTTCGAGCCTTTCGGCGGAAGTTCAGTGAATCCCAGTGTGATGTTGGCAAGAGCGATATCACAAGAAGAGTGGCCGGGCGCGATTGTCAGTCATGCGATTCTTCCAGTAATTGGCGGCGAAGGTCCGCAAAGTTGTCGTGCTGCGCTGCGTAAAGCAATTGACTTGAATCACCCGAGCGTTGTTGTGTGCTTTGGAGAGTCAGCCAAAGCAACTCATGTCTGCTTCGAGCGAGTCGCGGTCAATTTGCGTGATGACCGTATTGCTGACAACGCTGGTGTGCAGTGTCAGGACTTGCCAGTTGTGGCAGATGGTCCCGTTGCATATTTTTCATCGTTGCCAGTTCGTGTGATGCGTGACGCATGCGAAGGAGAAGGGATTCCTGCGCTGCTTTCGATGAGTGCGGGAACTTTTCTCTGCAACGAAATTATGTACACGCTTCTGCATGGAATAGAAGTCGGCGAATTTCAAAGCGTGACCTCCGGCGGGTTTATTCACCTCCCACAACTTCCAGAGCAAGCAGCAGAACGAGGTGGTCCCTCGATGCAACTTCGCCACATTCTGGTCGGAGTGCGCGCGAGTTTTTTAATGCTTATTTCGCCGCTGGGGTGACTGCCGCCGGGGTGACGACCCATTGAATAGATGCATCTGAAAGGTCGATGACGCCACAGGCGAGTGCCACCTTTCCTTGTTTGACAAGCGAACGGATCGTCGCACTTCGGTTGGTCAATTCTTCCATGCCGAGTTTCGCGTTGGCTGCAATGCATGCAGAAAAGAGTGCTTCTTTGTCGCAGCCGACGCAGGCTTTGGTTGCTGATTGAACGGCGGGTCGAATCTTTCCAAGCAATTGTGGCAGCGATCCGCCGACTTCCGCTTCATTCATGCATGCGGACACGGCTCCGCAATGATCGTGTCCAAGGACAACAACTAAAGGCACATGCAGATATTTGACGGCATATTCAATTGATGCGATGGCGTCATCTGAAACGACATTTCCTGCAAGGCTGACAGTAAAGACATCATTGCTCTTCGCCCCAATCACTTCTTCGTAAGGAACTCGAGAGTCAGAGCAACCGACGATGGCAACATACGGACTCTGCCCAAGGAGCAGGCCATCTCTTGAACCTGGATTCTTCTCAAGTTGGGCTCGAATCGCTATTTTCGCGTTTTCATCGGCAGCTTGAAAAAAAGCGAATGCTGCAGCTGGGGAAGCGAGCGCTTGCGCGCGTGTGGGAGGTGTGGTCTCAACTTTTTGTGCTGCGATTCCGAAGGCAGCATTCAAGATGACCAGTGTTGCAGCGATCAGAATCAAACGACTGTTGTAGACTTTGTTCATTCAAAAAGATTAATGTGAAAATGGACGTGCTGTCAACCAGACAATCTCTCAGATCAGAAGAACCATCTTGGTTTGATATTCGCGCAATCGTGATGGATGTCGACGGGACGTTGACCGATGGCGGCATTTATCTTGACGATGTTGGAGAAGAATTCAAACGCTATGACGCTCGAGATGGACTTGGGATTGCGATGTGGCATCGCTCGGGTGGGAAAACCGCAGTCATTACCGGACGAAAGGGATTGGCTCTCACGCACCGTATGCGGGAACTTCACATCGAAAACGTTGAGCAGGGAGCAACTGACAAAGTTGCAGCTCTGAACAGAATCGTTGTGCGCCTTGGTGTGACACGAGCGCAGTGCGCCTTCGTGGGTGACGACATTCCAGACCTTGCAGTGATGCGCGAGGTCGGAGTCGCCGTCGCGGTCGCAGATGCATCGAGCGAAATCCTTTCAGTTGCGAACATCACCACGGTTGCAAAGGGCGGTCATGGCGCAATAAGAGAATTGGTCGAGATCATCCTGCGTGGGCAGGGGAAGTGGGACGCTCTTGTTGCGGCATACTCTGCAAATTCGCCCACTATCATCCATTGATGCAATCACTGAAAACCCATTCAAATTTTTGGCAATCGATTCTGGTGCTTTCTTCTCTGGCATTGATTGCAAGTCTCGGCGCATTCTCCGCGCAAGAGAAGACACGACCGATGATCGCCGTAATCCCAAAGGGAACGACGCACGAATTTTGGAAGACGGTGCATGCTGGAGCGCTGAAGGGAGCGTCGGAAAGCGGCGTGGATATTCTTTGGAAGGGACCTGCTCGCGAAGATGATCGCGATGATCAGATCAAAGTTGTCGAGAGTTCGGTTTCTCGCAAAGTGCAGGGAATCGTAATCG
>Ga0114971_10002575_pt1 | contig 12495 bp, 8 predicted proteins | sample M_140625_MF_Meta_FD_87320 | JGI IMG/M metagenome (GOLD analysis project Ga0114971, IMG submission 87320) | Freshwater microbial communities from Lake Montjoie, Canada to study carbon cycling - M_140625_MF_MetaG | ecosystem: Environmental > Aquatic > Freshwater > Lake | place: Lake Montjoie... | reverse complement strand
CAAAGAAAAGTATAGTTGTATCTGTGCCATCAACGCAGGAGTCGCCACAACGGGAGAAAGAAGGTTTCCTAAGAATGGTCCGCCTTTGGTTCCCATAAGTATGTTTAGGAACTCGTCGAACCAGTTTACAAAATTGTCTCCCAATATTGCTCTTTGTGTAGAGTTTGGTGATCCTATATTTATCTTACCAAAATTATCCTTTAGATTGACGTTTATACTGGTTTCTTTTATATTTATATTGTTGAATTTATGGTCTATTTTCAAACCTTCCGAATCATTCACATATATTTGTGTTTTATGGTCATATATAAGTGCTTTCATGGATAGATAATCGGCCTCTGCTAATTGCTCTAATTTTTTCTCTAGGTTTACATTGTAGTGGTCGGAAGATATGTATTCAGGATTATTTTTATTACCATCTTCAAATACTACGGTAACAACTTTACCCTTTTCAGGTAAATTAAAGTTGTTTCCATTTACATCTTTCCAAGGAGTTGCCCATGGAATATCTTCTACAGAAATCTCATATTTATCGCTTTTATCTTTTTCGTCAAATATATCAAGAACTCTTATCTTACATCTTCCCAATTTTTTAGGATCGTTGTTGTCTTCAACGGTGCCAATATATGTTTTGTTGGCACTTGCACCATCCATTTTGTTCTTTATGAAATCTTTTGCACTCATAGATTATATATTAATTAAATACAATCTCAATGGAAAGTAAATCAATCAACAATTTTTATTAATTTATAGTAAAAAGGTTTTGTTTATAAACCAAACTTTTTGTTGTTTACTGGAAAAGACCATTTTGTTCCTGCCTGTACTATTTGAGTAAGTGTACTATTTCCTTGTGTAAGTGGTGTAGGATATTTCTGAGGTGCTGCTGGAAATTGTATATTCATATAGTCTTTTGTTCCTACTGGAAATTTATTGTTAAGTGGTTTGGAATATCCGTCAATCATTGTTGCTGGTTTTGTGTTTCCATCCGAATAAATATTTCCTTTTGGTTTCATATAAGAAAGTGCCAATACTCCAAATCCGCCACCATATTTTACATTTTCTGTAGTCATAGGAAATTTGAAAGTAGTGTTTACGTTGTATATTTTGTTTATTGACTTCCCAGCCCATTTGGTACTATGTTTACTAGAATCAAAGAATGGCATCTTAGGTCCTTTACTCTGCATTGATGCAATAAGCTTAGCCTCTGCGTCGTATACAGAGAAACCCTTAGTTAGTTTATCCAAGGTTGCACCTATGTTTGGCATTTTAAAAGGAACATTTATCTGTGTACCTGGTAATAGTGATTGCATAGCACCTCCTATTACTCCCGCAACCTCCTCACCTACGAAATTAAACAAGTCATTTCTAACATCAAAAAATATACCTAAACTATGTGGACTATATGGTCTTGGATAAACTCTTTTAGGATCTCCCGATATGCCACCCTCACCTAATAAGTTTCTTGCTTTATTTATTGTATCTTCTAATAACTTTGCACGCATACTTATTTGGTTGTTTACTTCATTAAAAACAAATTTTGCGGCACCTTTTGCTAGATTTACTCCGACTTTTTTAGAATTTTCTTTGAATTTATCAAGACCTTCTTTTACCTTTTTCTTTCTATCTTCTTTCTTTGCACCTTTTGCTTCTTCATCTTCTCCTACAGAATCACCTGGTTTTTCTATAGTTGGTGGTGCCGTAGTCATTGTTTGTGCCGACTTAGGAGTAAGAGTTGGTATCGTTTCTATCGGTTCACGTATAGTTCCAAACGCATCTAATATAATTGCCTTAGTGACTCCATTACCTCTCAATGCGTTGGTTCCTACCGTAAAGAATTTAGGTACGGATGTATCTGTTGTAATAAATGCTCCTTCTTTTCTAGTATCTCTCATTCCTTTGTTACCAATCTTCCAAAGTGCACCATTGTGGTATCCTACATATTGTCCAAATTTTTCTGCATCAGGAATCCACTTTTCAAATTTAGTACTTGAATATTTATAATCAAAGGTTACATCGTATGCACCATTTCCCTCACCATATGTTTTTATACTACCCATATCGATTGCATCTTCGTGTGGCATTGTATTGAAGTAAAACTGACATTCTCTCAATTGATAGATATATCTAGAGACATTATCTTTTATTATCTCTAAATCACCTGTACTGGATGCCTTTCTAACTCTATTGAAGTTTCTACATTCTGATACTATTATATCACAATTGAATCTTAATAAGTTTTCAGGTATTAGATTTTTACCATTTGGTTTTGACCAATATAGGAGTTTATATAGATGTGCTAACGCACCCATTGTTGCGGATACGTCTTCTAAAAATGTAAGAGTTATTATATCGTTACCGTAGTCTGTCATATATTTTTTATCTGCTGAGGTATTGCTTTCAGTTAGTTTACCAAGTCCGGTTATTTTTTGTAAGTAATATGACATATAAGCCTTTTTACCAGGTCTATATAAGTTTGTCGGAGTTTCTGTATTTGCATATGTTGATAAAAGTCCTGTAGTATTGGATGCCATAGACTGACCATCTCTTTGTTTATTTATAAGAACATCATCTGCAGAATATGTCATTGTTTTAACAGATCCTTTTGTTCTGAATAACTTTGTGAATTGTCTTTTAAAATCATCGATTACAATTCCTTTTGACGCGATTTCACTTATATAAGAAAATTGTGCTATAAAGTCTTCTACCGATCCATTCAGTAATGGTGAGCTAAGTGCATCGATTACTATTTCAAAACCATATGTTACTGGATCGTTGTTTTCGTAAGGTGTATTTGTAAAGGAAGCAACTCTGAATGGGTCTCCTGATCCATCCCATGCTTCTCTTGAATCTTTCCCAGATTTTAGATTTGTGTATCCATCTATATGAAGACCATGTCTAAAATAGTCTGTTCCTTGATCATTAAATCTTAAATAATAATCTCTAGCAGAATATGCCTCGGATTCCACTTTACTTGTTGTTGATTCTTCAAGTTTTTGTTTTGTATCTGTACTTACAAAGTTTTTTGTAAATTGGTTGTAGTAGTCGCTTTCTAAGTGTGAGTTCAAAAGATGTCCTATCCAAGCATTATCTTCATTCCAACTATATTCATTTATCTTTCCTTTACCAATTTTAGTATCAACAATCTGTTTACTTAAAAATGATGGTGGTAAAAATCCTGGTTGATATCTTTTAGTTGCTCCACTTTTTGTAGTTACCGTCAATGGTTTAAGTATTATACTAGGACTCCACTCTGCGGGTTTATTTGTATTTGCATTACTTCCTGTTAACTTACTAAATAACTTACTTGTTGATTTAGGTGCAAATGATCCATCTGTTCTAAAATCACCTTTAGCTAAGTTTAGCAAAGCACCTGCTGGAAGAGATGAATTGTCAAACAAACCAATATTACCACCACCAAATTTCAAATCACTAAAATATCCCATATACTATATATTAAAAAGATTTTTCTTGTTGTTATAAACCAATAAGTCCTGCAATCTCCTCACTATCTTTGGTTATCAACCCCCTTGATACTTTACTTAAACCGGAAGCATATACTAGTCGATTATTTAGATCATATACTATCAGATCATCTGCGTTTTTTATACCACTATCCCAAGCTTTTTTAGCACCTGCTGCGAAGTTTTTAAAAAAGCCCGAACCGTTCCAACATGAACGAAGCCATAGGAACTTCAATCTACCGTCGTTGTTTATTAGATTTACTAATTCATCATATCCTTTGAAGAATGCATCGAAGTTGGCCTTTTTAGTATTATTTCCAAATTCAAGTGCCGCGTCTCTAAGAACTTTATAATCATTTGGATAATCTTTCTCATTTGGACTATAACAATGTCCCCATACTCCGTTTTTTTTAGTAAATGATACAGCTGATTTTGGTGGTCTTTTTTTAAAGTCCCATTTTGATGTACTATGTATTCTAGCGTATGGTTGATTATTTACATCTCCCCATTTATATCCTGCTAGTATAACTCCGTTTTGTAGGTAGTATGCCGGGTTTCCTTCGGATCCCAATCTTTTTATAGGTTTACTATAAAAATCCTTTGCCCAGCCATGAGAATTATTGAAATCGGATCCACCACCACTCAAATCACCATATCCTGATAGTTTATCTACTATCCTCCAAAACTTTTGGCCTAAATTGGTATTTTCGTTGGTGGATGCGTATCTGTCTATTCCCCAAAGAGTCTCACCACTATTAGCCATTATTTCATTTCCGGGAAGATGTGTAGGATGATAGTATCCACCTTCTATAGCCTTAATCATGATATCAAACAAGACCCGGTCGTCAAGCATATCCTTTTTGACATGACCTTTGAAAAGTTTGGCACCTGGTGTTCCGTTGAATTTTGTGCTTGAGATAACTTTTCCTCCTCCGGTCGTCTTTTCATCGGGTTCTCTTTTACTATCCATCAAATTGTTTTGATATACTTGGGCAGCTGGGTATGCCATAGCACCTTCTTCTGGTCCTTCATATGCTACTTCTGAATATTCTTCATCTAATCCTTCTTCTTCCAATATTTCTCCTTCTTCTGGTTTGGCTAGTGGTTCTTCTTTTATTTCACCAATTCCTATTGTGTATAGTGTTCCAAATTGATTATTCACTCCTATGAAAGTATTATCCTGTTCTACGTTGAATGTAAACTCACCTAAGATGGAAGCAGTTGCTCCTACGTTCGAAGCACTGGCTCCTACGCTTGACGTTGCCACCGTAGGTTCTGTAGTAGTAACACTTTTATTTTCGGTAGTCGATGCACTTGGTCCGGTAGCAGCCACCGGCTCCGTATCGGGTCTTAATCTTTTTGGAACTACGTTTGGATCCCATGGATCTTGTGTTATAGACCATGGACCATCGGTTATTCCTGCCTCCTTACTGAGTGCTTGGATTATCATCTCGTTCTGCATCACACTATCTGCTATGAAGGTCTCCATCTCATCCTTGGATTTGGAAAACTCAAAAGTGAAGTTGAATTGAAAATAACCCTGTTGTGGTGCCGTATTCTTTTTATAGGTTGTTCCGTCCGCTTCATAACTATTTGTCCATAGTGATACAAATTCCGCATGTTTTTTATCTTTTTTGACCAACCAAACTATAGGCTGTACGGTTTTCTTCCAGTTTGTGTTTGGACTATCAACTCTTACAGCCTTTATAAGCACCCATTTAGGGTCGCTAAATTGTGCCTGAAAGTATTCGTTAGGTGTTAAATTTGCCATTATTTTTTCTTAGATTTTTTTACAATGGTGAAGGTTGCTTTTAGTATCTTTGCCTCATATGGGTTATGACCGTCAGAATCTTTGGTTAAGAGTCTTTCGTCTTTTACACTCCACAAACCGGTTCCGTTATATGGTTTACCTAAATTTTCTCCATCTGTGTTATATTTTTCATATACAGGAACATAGTATTTGACTTCTATTGTATAAACACCAGGTTCGTATTTTCCAGCACTTTCTGCAAATTCGTATCCATCATCTCCCATTTTGAGAATTATATTTCCATTCGCATCCTTTTTGACTGGTCCATGCGACATGTCCATCCATATGATATTCGATGACAATTCTGGGTATACATCCGCGGGTGAAACCTTTCCTGTATGATCATACCAACCCGATTGTGTACTACCACCCCATTGCCATGTAAGGTCTTGACCTCCACCTTGACCATCGATATTCCAACCCGAGTTTGCACCGAGTTTTGTTGTTGGATCAAAAGATTTAGATGTATCGTCGACTACTTTTCCAGCCTCGTCCATTATTTTTATATATCCTTTTGGAACTTCCCAATCACCATTATACCCTTCGTCTTTAAAGATTAGACGGCTTTCATGTCCATAAAAAAGACGGCTTTTTATTTTTTGCCAACGTTTTTTATTTTTTGACTTTCCAGAAGAATCTGCTCTATCGGTACCATAATCCGACAATTCAAACAAAACCCAATTTTTTGGTGGCTCATCTATATTTTTATCCGGTTTAAACACAGGAACTGCCCTTTTGATGGCCAAATATAATTTATCCCCACCATTTTTCTCAATATTTTCATCTCTTGTCGTCGTTATTTGTGATCCGTCAAATACATTTGGGGCGGAGCGTTCCGGATGTGAACGAGCTCGACGGACAATCTCTTCTTGTGAATAATCTTCATCCTCAGCATTGCCGCCAGCCCTTTCGAAAGTGACTATAAATGGATAGATACCGCTAGCACTTGCAACAATTGGTGTAACTACTGGCTCTACCGGAAGGGTTGATTGCGTTACACCAACTATCGTATCCGGACTAGTCAATGCTGTATTTGGAACTGCATTAGGATCTTTTAAAGTTGCAACTATATCTGTTCCATTTTCGGAAAGTTTGGTCACCGTAAGCACATATTTTGTTCCATCTGAATTTTGTACGGTGAATATGTCACCTATTTTATACTTTTCATTTGGTTTGTTTGTTATAGTCGAAGATGCAGTACCTACAATAGGGTTTTCGTTTTTCTCTTCTTTCTTCTCTTTTGTTCCATTGTTTGTACCTGCTTTAATTTCATCTGGATCTTTACCTAATTCTTTTCTAGCAAGAGTTATATCTTGTGTAAGTGTTCCATTTTTGAAATTATATTTTATACTTGCTATCATCCATTCTCCAGAATATCTCCATTGAACAACTTCAGGTGCACCAACAGTTGCTGCGGCCTTTACTACAAATGCTTGTATTTTCTGAAATCTATATAAGTTGAAGTTAGCATTAGGAAGACTGATATCCATCTGGTTCTTCATCATGTTATCAAGATTTATCCTATTCTGAGTTACTGCATAATTATAATTTATATGTGTATTGTCGGTATCTATTTTACCCTGATATTTTGTAACATAATTATTATCAAAAGATTCTTTATCATTCCCCTTAGCTTTTAATATATGACTTTTTGCCCCATCCGTAGTAGTGGAGTCAACATCAAATACTAAAAACATCTTTTTGACTTTGTCATAGAACTTTGTTCTGGTTCTATATCCTTGTTCCATACTTATTTTAGTAGATTCATTTCGTTCTCCTACTTTTATAAAGTAGTTATTACTTGATTGTAAACCCTTTTCGGTAGAGAGTTTAAGTTTCCCTATCTTATCAGAATCTTTTTCACCAGGCTGGTCTACACCACCGGTGTCTATTCCAACATCTTTGGATATATCTCTTTTCATTTCTTTTTCTATATCAACATAGTTAAAACAATAGTAGTAGTCGATATAACCCGCCATGAAAGATTCTTCTGATATATAAGAGTGTTTTATTATTTCTTCCACGAATTTATATTGTTTATCACCTATGTTTCTCCAAGGCATATTATCTTTTGTATTGTCAATATTTGAGTTGAATCCTAATCCAAGATCTTTACATATCTCTCTAAGTACTTCAAAAGATGTTCCTCTTTTTACGGTAAATTTGTTTCTATACAAACCAGATATATCCAGTGTTCCTGCCAAAGAATATTGGTTTGACTCTAGTTTTTTGAAGTCTTCTATTTTAAATTTCAAATGTATAGACTTCAAATTTACGGATCTAGACTGAAGAAATATCTCAAATGTTGTATCATCTCTTGGTGGTTCTTTAGACATCATACCATTGGTATCTCTAAACAATATATTTACCTTTGGAATCATTCCATCATGTTCTAAAGTAAGTAATTGTATATCTTTATCGTTTATCTGCGATCCGTGATAGTTCATGAACGGTGTGAGTCCTATATTGGTTGCAATCTGTCCACTAAGTGCCGTGTCCGTACCTTGTCTGTCAAAATCCATAGATGTAAGTTTAAGATTAGGTTGGTCTATCTGAGCAATTATTGGTCTATTTCCTGATGCATTTGACTCTGTGACACCTTTACTTTCTTGTGGTATTACTTCAGGTGGTGGAAGTACTTTTATTTTTATTTCCATAGGATCTACATCAGGAGACGTACATCCAACAGTAATTACATAGTCTCCTGCTTGATCAAATTCAATTCCACTAAAGTCTGCCTTTCCGTCAACTATATCAACATCAGTAACACCTATTATAACTCCGGGCCCACTCTTCAACTTCAGAGAGAACTTTCCTGTAACCGCTAAAGGATCTGGACTTTTTGTGGAAGTGTTGTCTTTTACCGAGTTAGTCTCTATTGGTTTTTCTGGTGCTACTGGAGCAGGATTTTCCTTGATTGCTTCTATTAATGCATCATATAGTGTTGACTTTTGAAACCACGGATTTTCTATAAAAAAGAAAGATGTTCCACCATAATAGTCTTGTAGGAAAGGATACTCTTTTGATATGATATTCATTATACCAATATCCATACTTTGTGAAACCTTGTTTTGAAATCCTTTATACCAATGGTCGTTCGCAGTTTCTTTGTCCCATTTTGCAGAAATGTATTCACTTTTGACTAACGACAATATTTTTTCTACTATCTTTTTTGAAAATACGGCAGGTGTTATTGTGTTTTTCCCATAAACATACTCTTTATATCTTTCGATATCATTTGCTTTGTTTTTCAGTGGTTCGTATATCGCACTTTGAACAGGATCGAATTCCGGAAATTGTTCTTCAAGACGTTCTTCAAGTTTTTGGTAAAGTTTTGTGGGTAGGTGGTATAGATCACCTCCTCCATTGGTTGGAGTTACCTTCGGATTTTTCTCTTCTTCACCAGTTACGGAATCCAAAGTTTTACTATCCGAAAATAACTTTTTATCATAATAGACAGATCCATATTCTGGGTTGAAAAGCCATTTATATAAATCACCATATGTTTTTATTTCTGGTTTGTCTGGAAAAACATCTTTAGGCCAAATCTTTGTATCGTCACCATTAGCTTTGAATACATCGAATGGTTGAGTGTTGGTTATTGCTTTATTATAGTCTTCTGTAAATTTTTTGTAAATAACTTCAAATTTTACGATTTGTGCATCTAAATATTCACCACACTCTTTAATTAATAAATCTAATTTCTCTGACATTATTGATTATTGTTTTATAAATCTATATATAAAAAGTATGTTCTTTTATGAGATTGTATATTTAGTATTTTGTTTATTTTACCTTCTCTCAACTCTTCTTTTACTTCATTATTTAATAACTCAATTAAATCCAAATCTTCATTTTCACTAAAAATATTAAATATATTTTCACAACTAAAATTGGTCTCTATACCTTTGTATATTATCTTACCAGATTTATCGATTGAAAAATCTTTCATAAGTTTATCTTTAGCATTTTGTAAGGATACTTTCTCTTTATGTAAAATCCTTCTCTTTCTTTATAGTGTCTGAAAAGTGCATTATTCATGTCGTTTGCATCAAAGATATCCACTAAGTCAAATATGTTTACTTTGTCTTTATCGGAGTGTAGTCTCAATCCACGTCCAATTGATTGTATGATAATCTGTTCTGATTTGAATGAGTCTGCGAATATTACGTTGAATATGGCATTTATAGAAACTCCTGTCGATAGGGTTCCAAAACTAGCTACAAGTACTCTGACCTTCCCGTCAGTTATTTCCATCTGTTTCTTTATTTCTTCTCTTTTTCTTCCACTAACTTCACCATCAATATAGAAAAACTCTTTGTCATCAATCTCTCTACTAAGCTTATCGAATATTCTTTGTCCGTTTTCTATGGTGTGGAAAAGAAGAAGTGTATTGTTTGTACATTTTTTGACAAGCGTACTTATGAAGTTCAATCTTTTGTCGGATTGATGTATGAAAGTCTTTTCAAAGTCAAAAGCTGCTTTTCCATCTCCACTCTTTCTAACCAATTTAAGTCTTTCATTAAATTCTATATGATTGTGGTTCATTACAACAACTCTTATTTCCATTGGTGTTATGATTCCTTTCTTTTTCAACTCGTCTGCACTCACTTCGGTTATCTTAGGACCTAATACCGATTGAATAGTAAGTATCTCACATGACTCATCTAATGGAAAAGTACCTGATACACCAAATCTACAATAAGCGTGTCCAAACGTGTATTCCAATATCTTTGTGATTGTCTTTGCTTTTGCACCATGTGCCTCATCGGTTGCAACTGTATGAAACTTTTCAAAGAATTCCTTAGGCCATTTCTCCAAAGATTGATATGTTCCGATATAGACGTTGGGATTTTCTGTTCCTGAAAACTTTCTTGGACGATCCGACATCACTTCTTCTACTCTTACAGTACATGGTTCATGTCCAGTAGATAATTCTGTAGTATTCTTATCTCTCATTTCTAAGAGATTGTTTATTCCGTAGTTGTATTCGACTATGTTGTCGTAGAATTGTGTTACTAAAGTGATTGATGGTACTATAATAAGAAACTTTGCATCTTCCTTTATGTTTTTAAGAGTATAGAACATCACTATCGATATGATTAGTGATTTACCGCCTGATGTTGCGACTTCAGCCATACAATATCTATTCTTTAGTATCTTGTATGCTGCCTCTATTTGGTGTTCGTATGGCATGAACGGAACCCATTCACCTTCTTTAGTTCTTACTTTGTGTGTTTTGAAAAAGTCTTTACAAAAGTCTTGTACTTTTTCTAAAGTAACGTCTCTGTTTATTGGAAAGTCTAGTTTGTTTTCTAACTGAAAAGGCATTTCAATTTCTTTACAACCTCTCATTGCTTCTTTCCATAAACCTAAGCTTATTCTACCGTTTTTGAAAAAAGTCATGTTTCCGTCCCAAACTCCTATTTTTACCATAGGGTGGAACTTCCAACCTTTTACTTTTCTAGTAAGCCAAAGTTGCATTTGATGGTATTCAATTCTTGTCGCCTCTGATACTACTATTTCCTCTGTCTCTTTATCATATCTAAATTTCATCTATAAAGTGAATATTTTCCTTTCATGTTATATATTAAAAATGCCTTATTGTTTATAAAACCTATTATTTTCATTATTTATATGGTTTTTTATAGAGGGAAAAATATTTTAATTATATATACAAAAAAATAAAATCATAAACATGAAAAAGTTAATATCATTCTTTAAGAATCTTTTTGCTAAAAAGGAACAATCGGTTGCTGTAGTAGAAGAAGTTAAAGTTGTTGAAAAGGTTAAGGAAATCGTAAAAGAAGAACCTACTAAACAAATCGAAGAAAGATTGGCAGAAGTAGCAACTGAGAAAAAAGTAACAGCTAAAGAAATTAAAGCTAAGGTTAGAAAACCGGCTGCACCAAAAGCAGAAGCAGAAACCCCAGTTACAGAAGCTACAGAAGTTAAAAAGAAACCAACTAGAAGAAAACCGGCTGCTAAAAAGCCAAAAAATGATGAATAATCATTCTTCTAAAAAATTAAAGCCACTCGATTGAGTGGCTTTTTTAGTGTTAGTATTTTAGAAAGGTAGGTCGTTCTTTTCTAAGTGTGTTTCTGGGTTGTAAATGTATAAAAATATTCTATCAATCTTATTAGGACTTTCTATACCATTTAGTTCAAACCAAGAATCTATGTTTGGTTTTGCTCCTTTGTAAAGAGTTTTTGGTAGCTTACGGTCTCTTGAAAAACCATCGGAAGATATTGCTTCAAATATAAAGTGGAAATCCGTATTATCAATCATTTCAAGCTTTGAGAAAGCATCCTTTATATCTTCTTTGACTTCTTCGATACTTTTATGTCTGAGTCCTTTCATCTTTATAATAAACTCTCCTTTATTGTCATTTGTGTTTTCACTGATTTCTTTGGTGTTGTCTATTAAATCTCTAACACAATCCTTTATTTCATCCTCATCGGAGTTTATTCGAAACATCTTAAAGAAGTCTTCAAACGAATCTTCGTTTTTTACATTTCTCTGCCAATGGATCATGGAATCCGTGTTCATGCAAGAGATTAGATCCTTTAATCTTTTTCTAGTGTTAGAGGTGTATTTCTCGGATTGTAAAAGCTCTATAAGAGGTTTCACCTTTTCCCAATCTTCTGCAGATACTGTAGCATGTGGCATAAGATCTTTATCTACATTAGATTCTGTTATTAGCTTTGAAAACTTTTTCATAGAATATATATTAAATCAAAAAAGCCTCATTTTATTGAGGCTTGTTTATTATTTCTAGTACTTCGTCTATCTTTTTGTTTCTTTCTTCTCGTATTCTTCTCTGTTCATCGAACACATTTGCATACCTGAAACTTATAGATCCGTCGTTTTCTTTTAGTATGTCATAGAAGTAGGTTATACTCGATTCGATAGATTCGGATCTCAGTATGTAGCCTATACATGTTTGTAAATCTTGAAACTTCAATGTTTGTGTCACCACCGATTTTTGAATGAGTTTGTTGTTTACTACTTCACTAAATTGAAATGTCGGTGATTGTGATATGCAATCTATTCTTTCATGTACTTGTTCAAAGAAGTCTTCTAATTCTTGATCCGAAAGAATACTGACCTCCAAAGAGAACTTCATTCTCAAAGAATTTTTAGAATTTACATCTTTTATCAGTTCTTTAATCTTATCATCTTTTGATAGTTGTGTAAGATTCATTCATACTATTTTCTTTTTT
>Ga0114971_10002574_pt1 | contig 12499 bp, 12 predicted proteins | sample M_140625_MF_Meta_FD_87320 | JGI IMG/M metagenome (GOLD analysis project Ga0114971, IMG submission 87320) | Freshwater microbial communities from Lake Montjoie, Canada to study carbon cycling - M_140625_MF_MetaG | ecosystem: Environmental > Aquatic > Freshwater > Lake | place: Lake Montjoie... | reverse complement strand
GCCGAGCATCTGCCCACGATTTCGCGGAGCATGGAACTTCATTTGCGTCGATACTGATTCGATGAATCGCCGGCAGAGGTTGCACGATCGCACTTGGAAGCGCAGGCAGATTTTGTTCGGTCACTTTTGCTTTCGCGACTCGAGCATCAAGTGGAACGGTCGGCTCGGCAAGCGGGCCTTGCTTAACGGCACCATCATCAAAAGCCGCAAGGCAGATCGAAGCGAGCCCAATTGTCAATAAACAAGGCAAATTATTCATGTTTTGATTATAGGGCGTGCGTTGGATATTTGCTTTATAAATAAATTGAAAGTGTAAGATGTAACTATGCTCTCTTTCTTTTCTATCGTTGTTTGCGCAACACTTTCAGTTCCGCCTATTCCAACAATCAGTCAGATTGCAATTCTGGATGCCACTTCACCAACAGTTTCTCCGACGTTTGGAATGGTCGTCGCCGTCTCTGGCGATCGAGTGGTCGCAACTGGTGCAGATCCATCGAAGACTGGCGGGTCTGTCGGTCAAATCGCAACATTTGTGTTTCAACCTACAGGCGAATGGAAACCATTCCGTGAGATGCAATCAGTCGATGGAGTGAAGCCTGGCGTGATGGTTCTTCAACGTATGACCATGGTTGGAAGCATCATGCTCGTCTCTGAAGATTGTCGTGATGGTGGAAGTAGTACCGTCGCTGCGTTCGAAGCTGCCGAAACAAATTCTGGATGGAAGCAGAGCGGATTGCTCGAGCCTCCAACTGGATTGCCCGAACCTGCTTTCGGCGGAGTTATCGTTTCTGATGGAGTCTTCGCAGCGATTTCAACGGTCGATATGCGAGTGCTCGGCGACAAACCTCGAACTGTAAATCCATCGCCAAAAGTTTTTCTTTTCAAGCGAGGGGTTGATGGTTGGAAAGGACTTGGATTTCTCCAACGTGGCGATGCGTTTAAGCCAACATTTTTCGGTGCGGCACTTTCCATGACTCCAAACCAGATTGTCATCGGATGTCCAAAGGCAATCACCGCTGCGCCGCATCAAGATTTAGTCGTCGGTGGCGATGCAGTCGTCGTCATCTACCGCATGAACTCCGATGGGATGTGGGCAATTGACGGCGAATTGAAACCGCCACCTGATCGCTTGGATTATCTTGGATTTGGCTCGACCATCGCATCGAGCGATTCGGTTGTCGCCGTGAGAATGTCTCAGGTTTCTGGTCAGGGTTCGGCAGTCTTGGTGTATCGACGTGGCGAGACTGGTTGGGTCTTCGACGGCGAATTGAATCCACTCATCGATGTGACTCCTGGTATGGGATGGGGAATCTCGCTTGCAATCACTGATGGTCGAATAATTGTTGGCGATCCAACCGCGCTCAATGGTGATAAGAATCCCGGCTATGCCGGCGCATTTACTAAAGACAATAACGGTACTTGGGCGGAATCGGTTCGCTTTCAACCAAATGTTCCTGTGACTTCAGCACGATGGGGAGTTGGAATTCGCACTGATGGTCGGCGAGTTGTCATCGCGCGTCCACAAAATGAACGCGAAGGAATTATGCCCGGCGGCGCTTTAGTATTCATGCTTCCACCAGCAGATTCCACTCCGCGTCCGGGTGCGCCTTCCACATCCTCGCCAGCTTCAACAAAATCTTTGACCGCCCCTTAACTTGGGGTGGACTGTCATTCCCAGTCTTGGACTGTCATTCCCAGTCTTGGACTGTTATTCCCAGTCTTGGACTGTCACTCCCAGTTCCGCACCACGCACGCTGCGCACAAAACTCCGCAGGCGATATTCATCGGCACGATCCAATTTTGTTGCAGGTGAATTGGTGCGACCACATTCATGACAATCGCCATCGCGCCAAAAATCGCGGCCCATGCAGCAAACTTCAGCTTTGCCAGCCAGACTGCGCTGATCAGTGCAGCGATCGAAATCGCCCATGCGATGATCACACTGAGCGGTTCGATCTCCATCGGACCGAACTTGGCTGCGCGCGCAAAGAGCAGGGCGCCCATCGCACCCACGATGATCAATAAGACTTTCACGCTGCACAGAATACACATTGGGCTATTCTTGCACCTATGAATCCCGCGCAGCGTGATCAAGCGCAGCGACTCTTCGAAGAAGCCATTCGTGGCGGAACACCTGATCCCGCCTCATGGGTCGCTACGCAAACTATTGACGCGCAAGTCCTCGCGGAAGTCAAGCGCTTGCTCACTGAACACAGTGCACATCTGACGCACGCAGAACATCTGCCGGCAGAAATCCCAAGTCGTCTTGCTGATGCGCTCTTGAATCAAATTCTGGGTGAATACCGCATCGAAAAATTGATTGGGAGTGGCGGCATGGGGCGGGTCTATCTCGCGCGAAGCACAACTGAAGCAACTCGCGAAGTTGCGATGAAAGTCCTTGGTCGAGCAGTGACGAGTCAGATCGCTATCCAACGATTCGCTCGTGAAGCCGAAGTGATGAAGAAACTCGATCATCCTGCAATCGCATCTTTTTATGCAAGCGGAATGTATGACGATGGCGAGGGAGCTGTTCCGTGGTTTGCGATGGAATACATCGCAAATGCAAAGGAACTCACCATGTGGTGTGACAACAAGCACCTCGGTCTTCGCGAAAGGCTCAGCATTGTTGCGGAGATCAGCGATGCGATTGGTCATGCTCACCGAATGGGAATTGTTCATCGTGACTTGAAGCCAGCGAATATTTTAGTTGCGGTCAATGGATCCCCAAAAGTGATCGACTTTGGTGTCGCGCGATGTCTTGGAAATGATTCTGAGATGACAGCAGTGCAAACGCAGACTGGCCAACTCGTCGGAACGATGCAGTACATGAGCCCGGAACAATTCGCTGGCGATCCACGCAAGATCGATCAGCGAGCGGATGTCTATGCACTCGGAGTGATTCTCTTCGAATTGATTTCTGGAATATATCCGCATGATGTTCGAGCACTTTCCGTTCACGAAGCTGCGCGAGTCGTTTGTGATGTTGATGCGCCAGATGTTCGATCAACGACATCCGAAGTCGATGAGGAACTTTCAGGAATCGTCGCTAAGTGCCTGCGTCGAGAGCGCAGCGAGAGATTTTCAGATGCACGCGAACTTGGGATCAAACTTCGTAGTTGGTTACGTGGAGAACCAATATCCCCGCCAGTTGCAGAGTTTGCCAATGAGCCAGTCATTGCAGGCAGAACTCGTCCTATTCGCGAAACAAAGAAGCCGCACATTCTCGAAACCGACACGATTCAACGATCAAGTGGCTGGCTTGTTCCGACGCTTTCGCTATTGCTCGTGACAATTGTTGCGCTCGTCGCAACAGACACATTGAAGCCGCAATGGTTGGTGGATCAGTGGCGCAAAATAATAAAGTCTTCCGTAGTGCAATCCGCGCAGGATGACATGCCTGCTATTGTCGAACCTATTTCAATTGAATCTGATCCATCCGGTGCACACGTGACGATCGACGGTCTTGATGTTGGAGTCACGCCGATTCGCTCAAGCATCGCATGGAAGCAGAACAGTCAGAATGCGATGATCATTATTTCCAAGAGTAGTTTTCAAACACACACAGAATCGATTTCTGCTGCACCGCGGGGGGGGCGCACTGCACCACTTCGGATGCATGTGCGCCTCGACCCCGCCGCGACCATCACTGTTCCCTAAGTTTGCCAGTTGCGCGAACGCACTGACGAGTCGCGAAGACCCCGATACAACTTAGTGGTGAAGTGACTTACTCAATCCAAAGATCGGCAACAACATAGCCGCTGCGATACCACCAACAACGACGCCCATACCAAGAATCATGATCGGTTCGATCAAGCTTGTCGCCATCTTGATGGCGGAGTCAAGCTCTTCTTCCGAAAATTGTGCTGCATGATCGAGCGTTTCAGACAATCGTCCACTTCGCTCGCCCGCGTTGATCATTGCCGAGACAGGACGCGGAACAAGTGGCGACTTCAAAAAAGCCGTGGACATATCCTGCCCACGATTCACGCGCTCTTCCAACTCATCCCACAATTGGTTGTACAAAGTATTTCCTGTGACGGTTCGTAAGATGCGGATGACATCAAGCAAGCTGACTCCTGCAGCGAGCAGTGTGCCCATCGTGCTGGCGAATCGAACGGTGTACAACTGTTGAAACATTTTCTTAACGATTGGCGTGTTCATTCGCAGCCAATCAAGCGCAAGGCGACCACCAGTTGACTTTGCCCACACTACCGAGCCAAAGATGATGGCGCTGATGGTGATGATCCAGATCGGCCAATTATTTTGCAGGCTGTCGGCGATCGCCATGAGATATCGAGTGATGACAGGCAAGTTGTCCCCCTGAGCAGAGAAGAGCGGCTTGAACTTCGGCAGGACAAAAGTCATGATGATCGTGACTGCCGCAATAGCAACAAGCAGCATGATTCCTGGATATGCCATCGCACCTTTCACTTGGCGCGTGAACTTTCGTTGCTTGGAAAGATCCTTCGAGATGCGTGCAAGCATTTGATCGAGCATTCCAGTCGCTTCAGCTGCTTGGAGCAATGCAATCATGACCGTCGGAAAAATGCGAGGCCATTTCGCCATCGCAACGGAAAGATCTTCGCCTTCACAAACATCGTCACGAATACGACGAATGACCGATGCCGCTTCCTTGCTGGGAGTTTGTGCGGCATATGTTTCAAGACCTTCGATCAGTGAAACGCCCGTTTTCATCATCACAGAAAGTTGAGTGCAGAGCGAGAGGACTTCATCTTTACTGAAGCGTGAACTGAGCGATCGATCATTATGGTTCGCGCGTGCGACGGGCTTCGCATCAATATCTGTGAGCGCAATCGAAACGACGGCGAAACCCTGTCGGTGAAGTTCGCGAACAACACCTGCATGATTCTCAGCTTCCATGATGCCTCGTTGTGGTGCACCATCAGATCGACGTGCGCGCCATTCGAAGCGGGGGGTTAGAACTTGTTCAGCGACGGCATGCGCCATGTACTTCCTCCAGGGTTGTCATTCCAGCGAGCACTTTATGAATGCCGTCATCCCATAAGGTTTCAAATCCTTGCTTGGAAAGCAAATCACGAATTGCATTTAGATCAAGTTTTGCTGAAATCGCATCCAGAATTTGGTTATTCGGAACCAATAATTCATAGAGGCCAATTCGTCCCGAATATCCGCGTTCGTGGCACTTTCTGCAGCCAATTCCTTTGGTCAATTCCAGTACGCCGTCTGAGTATTTTCCCATACTGGCTAATTCGTGCGCATCTGGGATATACGAGGTCCGACATTGATTGCAAGTCTTGCGCACCAATCTCTGTGCAAGCACGCCACGAAGGCTTGCTGCGACCAGAAAGGGCTCAACGCCAAGGTTGGTCAATCGAGTCACTGCACTTGGAGCATCATTTGTGTGCAGAGTCGAGAGCACCAAATGTCCCGTGAGCGCAGCCTGCACTGCGGTCTGTGCAGTTTCTCCGTCGCGAATTTCTCCAACCATGATGATGTCGGGATCTTGTCGAAGGAGTGAGCGCAGTGCACCAGAGAATGTGAGTCCCGCTTTGACATTCATCTGCGTTTGATGCACGCCAGGCAAGTTGCTTTCAACAGGATCTTCGACGGTGGAAACATTCAAGCTTTCCGTATCGAATCCCGAGAGAACCGAATAGAGAGTCGTCGACTTCCCGCTTCCAGTAGGGCCAGTGACCAACACAACGCCATGCGGCTCGTCAATCACCTTGCGAAAAGTCGCTTCAGTTGAAGGACGAAAGCCGAGTTTATCCAAGCCAATACGAACACCACCAACATCGATCACTCGCATCACGACTTTTTCGCCAAACTTTCCTGGCAATGTAGAAACGCGCAAATCAATCGGTCGACCATTCACTCGCACGCTGATTTCGCCATCTTGCGGCACGCGGCGTTCTGAAATATCTAGGCGAGCCATAATTTTCACACGGCTTGCAATTGCTGAATGCATTCGGTGTGGTGGTTTGATACGTACGTGCAGCACGCCGTCTACGCGCAATCGAACGCGTAATTGGGCATCGTCAGGTTCAATATGAATATCCGACGCACCTTCGGCGACGGCGCAAGCAATGATGTGATTCACCAATCGCACCACAGGTCCGCTGGATGCTTCGTCTGCGCTCCCAGACATTTCAGCCATCTGAGGTTCTGAGACAGCGCCGACGACATCATCGAGATTGTCAAGAATCTCCGCAACAATTTCTTGAGTTTGAGCGCCAGATCGATCAGTTGCAGCTTCGACTTCTGGCGTTGGGACTGCAAATGCAACTTCAAGCGCCGCTGGTGTGCTGACTGTCACGCGAATGCGAAAGCCAGTTAATCGCGCGAGATGTTCGGTGACCACAAAGTCATCTGGATTTGCAGTGCAAACAACCAGTTCGCCTTCGGTCAGCGACATTGGCAGAACCATGTTTTCGTTGCGAATTGCTTCTGGTATCAAGGCGCGAACGCCGGGGTCGGCAACTTCGGATGGATTTTCAATAAATTCCAACCCTTTCGCACGAGCAAGCGCACGGAGTAGCTGATCTTGCGTCACGAAACCCCGCTCGACCAAGATTTCTCCAAGCATCTTGCGCTGAGAATCCGACGATTGCGCAAGAAGAGCATCGCGCAAATTTTCTGCGGTCAGCAGTCCAGATTCGATAAGGACTTGGCCAAGTGAGATTGAAATTGGAGGATTGAAATTGCTCATTGAAAAACCTTGGAGTTATTGATGATCGAGCGTGAGTTCAATGACCTGATTCCCAACCGAGAATCGGGCATTGCGGTCTCCAACTTCAATCAGTTGGAAAGTATTTCCACTTTTAGAATCTCCCCATGTTTGCCCTACGCGAAGGGTTTTTCCATTCACAATCGCGAAGGTTCGATCCAGTGTGGCTTGTAAGACAAAGGTCGATTGGATTACAGCAGGAGTGTTCGCAATAGCTGTTGATGCATCGACGGCAGGCTTCAGGTCCGCAGGGGAAGTGAATGGACTTCGAGCAGGGATTGCAGCGAGGTTCCAATGTGGTATCGCTTGCATAAAAATTTCTGGGATAACAATCGCAGCAGGTTCTGGCAGTGTTGTAGTCGCAGGTGCTGGTTGAGCAATTGCAGCAGCTGCGGACTTCGGTGCGAAGACCAACTTCCCACCGAAGATGCCCAGAGCGATCACTGCTGACGCCAACAAGAGCGCGAGTTGACGGGGAGAAGTTCCCAGTCGAGCAGCGAATGCACTCCATCGATTTGCAAAGGTCATTGTGGTTTGCCCTCTGAAGCGTGGAAGTATTCATCGATCCCGACGGTCGCTTGAACTTGCAGGCCTTCTCGGTGAATGTCGATTGAACGCACGCGTGTCATGCCGGCTTCTTGTTCAGCTTTTTGCACAGTGTTGAACACGGCATCGAAAGATCCTGTCATTTGCATTTCAACATTACGACGATCGAGTGCAAGTCCAGCAGGGCGCACACTCATCATTTCTCGTTCTCCAATACGAATTGATTGATCAAGCACTTCTGTGCCATCGATTGGTCGAGTCATAGATGAAATGAGTTTGCTGTCGTTGGAATCAGTTCGAATTGAGTGCCCATTTTCATCGCGGCGAGATTGCAAAGATCGAACTTCAACTTGAAGGCGTTCGAATTCATCGCGTTGGATGAGGAATTCGTCAGTTGCCTTCGATACATTTTGACTATCCGCACGCATGACTCCAGCGTCCCGAAAATTGGGAATTGCAAAGAAGCAGACAATTGCTGCACTGACAGTGCTTGGAACAATCGCCCATACCCAGAAAGAGGAAATCTTCATCGTGTCGATTCTCCGCGAGCAACCTGCGTTTGCGCTGATGCGATTTGGTTTCCAGATTGGTTTGGCTTTTGTGCTTCGGCTTCCCCTGAAGTTGGGTCGATGCGCGCACGCATTACGAACTGCTGCTCTGATCCGCCGCCAGACTTTGGCGCAGCGCGTTGTTCGAGAACTGTGACTGCTGCGAATGGAGCAGTCTTGCGAATTTCGGAAGCGAATTCTTGGACAGCTTGCGCGTTGGGTGCAATGCCGTTCATGAGCAATATATAAATTGGACGATTATTCGCTGGAGCCTTGCCACTTTTTTGTTCTTCCAAAGAAACCTTCATCGATTCGAGCCAACTTCCATTTGGTAAAAGATGTGAAATGGCTGAGATAATTGTGCTGGTGCTGATGGGTGATCGCAGCATCGCATCTGCGGCGATTTCACTGCGAAGAAGTGTTCGCACTTGGACAGATTTTCCAACAAGTTCGTCAATCTTGTTTGATCGCTCTCTCAAAGCGACAATCACTTCGTGTTGGGCTTTCGCTCGGCGCAATTCGACGAATGAATTGACAACCACACCAGTTGCAACAGTGAGTGCAAGCAATGCTCCCAATTTCACGAGTCGAAACTGAGCGCGTCGGCGAAAAATTTCGCGCGCGTCATCTGGCAGAAGATCGACGAAGAAATCACTCATGCGACCTTTCGTTGTTTATTGACTGTCGCCACGATGATTTGTGGCAGGGCCATTGCTATGAGAGCAGTCCACGCAGAGAGAGGTCCACTTGGTCGCTTGACTTTTGACCAGTCAACAGATTTTTCAATATTCATTAAGCGCGTTTCAGCGCCACAGACTGTGCGAATTGCAGAAGCAACGCCAGGCTCCTCGGCGAGCGCACCGCTGAGTGTCACGAACTCTGGCCACGAACCTGCCGCGCGTCGTTCGATATGCCGCAAGCATTGCAGAATTTCTTCAGCCAGCTGGCGCCAACGCCACGCTTGCGATTCATCTTCTTCGCCTGCGACGGGAATTGTTCCAACATTCAAGTTGGAACTAGACTCCCAAGCAAATGATCTATGAAAGAGAAGACCGTTTGCGTTGAGTAATGCAAGTGTGGCCTGATCAGATTCCAAATGTAGAAACGCAAAGTGTGGAATATTGTTTGTGATCTTGATTTGACTCCACGCAAGCCGCATTGCAGCGAGCGCGCCAAGTTCTGCTCGACGGGGTTCTAGTCCAGCCTCTGTCAGCAAGGCTGCAGTTCTATTGACAATATTTCGCCGAGTCGCAACCACCAACACTTCAGAGGTCGCGCCACCAAGAGTGCCGGCACGAATCGGCAGATGTCCAGAGACGACTTCATTGCGATCAACTCCAAGCCGATCGACCGCAGTCCACGAAACACTTTCTTTCATTTCGTTATTTGCAAGAGCAGGAATTTCGATGCATTCTGTCATGATTGATTTCGCCGGCAGTGAAAGCGCGCACGAACGTCCAGAAAATCCACCTGAGCGGAGTGCTTCTTTGATCCTTCGAACCATCGCTTCGTCGCTGCCAGACTGTTGTGAATTCAATCCCGAGCCCGGCAACATTGCAATCGCGTGAACAACTGGATTGATTGCGTTTCCGCCCAGTTGCAGCAGTCGCAGAGCATTTGCTCCGTATTCGACTGCAATCACATTGCGCTGGTTTGGAGACTGAAAGGGATTAAACATGGGGAACTTTGCCTTTCCTGCAGTGGACTCTGATTCACTCAACCCATCCAACTCACTCAATAAAAGTGCGCGCCGCGGATAGAACTCTCTACCCGCGGCGCGCTTCTCTACTTGATCAGGCTCCCGCCGCTCAGGGGCCCGAATGATTGCCGAACGATTCGATTATGGAGTTGGGATGACTTTGCCTGACGCAAAGGTCCAACTTGCAGCACGATCTGCTTTCAGTTGATTCTCAATATCGGATGACGTGCAATACCCTGCAGTCACAAGCTTCGTGAAACTTGCTGCTGCGCTGGCGCCGTCAGTTGTACTGATGGCTGTTCCGCCACCAGGCAGGAATTGGTTGTATCGAGTGATCATGGTCAAGATCTGACTTCCGCGGGCATCAGCCGCTTCCGAGTTCGCATCCGTCAAAGCACTCGTGACAGAAGGCACAACCAGTGCCGCCAGTACGCCGAGAATTACGACGACGATGAGAATTTCAATCAGTGTGAATCCGCGCTTGATGTTACGTGCAATCATTTCAAACCTCCTCAGGTTCAAGCGTTCGTGCAAGCACGACACGCTTCGGTGTAGAGCAGGACGGCGACATTCGCTGTCCAACAAATAAACTGTCGGATTCAATTTGGTGGGAATCAAATTAACTTGACGATTTTTTAAAGATTTATGTCCCCGATGTTTTTATCTGCTATTTGGATCTAATAATTGGGTTATTCCTTTGCAAATTCGCATCTGAATCCGAATATAGAAGTGTGAAGATGATCTTGAAACGAGCCGAGGGTATGGGAATGCGACGCGCTATGACTCTCATTGAATGCATGGTGGCTCTGGTCATCCTCACTCTTTCTGCAAGCATTATGGTGATGGCAGTGCAAGGTGGACTGGCAGCACAGGAAGAAGCTCTTTCCATGACACTTGCAGGAACTGCAGCAGAATCCCGCATTGCTGAATATCTCTCAAAGTCATACCCAACGATTGCAGTCGCTGATATCACCGAGGCAGCAGGAGCGATCAAAACGCCTACGGGTGAGTTCTTCAGCTCTTCCTATAACAAGATGTCACGCCGAACCGTCATTACATCGGCAAATCTCACAGTCCCTGATTTCCCTGGGCTGATTGTGCAGGGTTATTTATTCAATGTCACTGTTTCTGATTCGTGGCAAGGGCAAGCTCGCAAGCTTGTCTCTTTGCAGCGCTTTCGCCCGTGGACAACCGAAGAAGAAGGTGCAGTCACGCCATGAAAAAATCCCCACGAGCATTCACACTCATCGAGGTCATGATCGCAACTGTTGTGACGACGATGATTGCTGGAACTGTGGTGGCACTCATTCAGGGATTTGTCTCTGCACTCTCAATTCAGGATTTGCGCAGCGAAGCGATCGTGCGCAGCGCAGGCGTGCAGTCGCATCTTGGATTACTTTCCTTGAAGACGCGCATGTCTTTGGCGCTCAGTCCACAGCGCGTGTTGCTATGGCTTCCTGCGGAAACGCTTCTAACTTCCGGCAGCGGCAGCGATGCAGCGTTTGATCGCATTGATCTCGCAGAAGACGAATTGCATTGGCTTGAGTTTGTGCAAGAAGAAGATTCGACTTGGACACTGATCGAATGGACTGTAAAAAGCAATATGGTCGCAGCGACTGATTCGGCTGTTTTTACTGTTGATGGCGCATTTTGGGATGACCTGTTTCTACAGCTCAACGAAGCAGGGAAATTGCGCCGCTCACCGATTGCTTCAGGCCTTGCCGCACCAGAACTTGCCACGGGAACAAGCAAACGGCCTCGATTTGTCTGGCAAACAAGTGACTGTTGTCAAAATCGTTCGGTGGGAGTGGAGTTTGCATTCGTCGCCCTCATGGGCAATGAAAAATTGCAGACCGATGTGCGCCTTGAAAGCGCTCTTGCGTTCTTTGATCGACACCCAATTTGTTCGGAGTCTGGATCATGAAACAATTTAATTTGCCCCGATTTTCAAATCGTTCCCGTTCGAAATCTCGCAGCCATCGTGGAGTCGCGCTCTTGATGGCGCTCTTCGCACTCGGAGTGGCCGCAACAGCAGGAACATCGTTCGTCAAATCGCGTGATCACAGTGTGATGGTTGGTCGCAGTATGGGTGAAGCTGCGCGTGCACGCTTAGCTGCCGCAGAAGGGCTGGCGATTTCGCGTGAAGTTCTCGCAAATATTTTCCAGCAGCCGGATGTCACCCTCGCAACGCAGTGGCGGGCGCAACTTGCGGATGGCGTTCTGTTGACGAATTATCAAATCAACGGCGCAACATTGAATGTTGCAGTTGCTGATTTGACGACAGGCGCAGCACCAACGATCAGTACGACTGAATTTCAAGCGACAATCACCGTGACCGTAGGTGGAACGAGTTATCAAATGAGTGCGCAGATGAGTCTCCAAAGTCTCGTCAAAGGTCAGTATGCGATCTTTGCAAACAAACTCTTCCGCATGGAAGGGAACAACTTTGTAGGTCGCTGGGAAAAAGCGCCTAAAAGTGCGCTGAAATATCCAATTAATGTTGGAACGCAGGCGATGAAGACTTGGTCGAGTAACGAAGGCGTTTACTTTGGCACTGACGCATACTTTGAAGATCAAGCAGTTGCAATACCAGGCACATACAACACATTCGCTCTTGCGTTGGCAGCGAAGCCAACAGAATTTGTTCGCGCTTCGCGCGCCGGATATGCCGGCGCAAGAGTGAACAACCAAGATGTGATCTATCACTACCTTGGTGGCAAGACTTCTCTTGCTGCATCATGGGAAATTGCGAGCGATTCATTTGCCACCAAGCAGGCATATCTCTATTTCCCATCCAATGCAGAAAGCGTAACTGTCACTGGCGGAAGTGCTGCAGAAGTTGAACAGGTCCGATTGTCAGCTGGTCAATCGATTGTGATGCCTACGCCTCCATCAGAACCATCATTCATTCCTGGAACGACATACACCGGCAATAAAACGTATAGCGGCGTCACCGTCACGCTGAATCCAATTCGCGTGAAATGCAATGAATTCTTT
>Ga0114971_10002569_pt1 | contig 12504 bp, 10 predicted proteins | sample M_140625_MF_Meta_FD_87320 | JGI IMG/M metagenome (GOLD analysis project Ga0114971, IMG submission 87320) | Freshwater microbial communities from Lake Montjoie, Canada to study carbon cycling - M_140625_MF_MetaG | ecosystem: Environmental > Aquatic > Freshwater > Lake | place: Lake Montjoie... | reverse complement strand
TCGGCATCGTCGTGCGGGCGAGAAAGATCGAATCGCTTGTGGCGATCGCCGCAGCCTGCGGTGCCGCTGGCGTGCCAGTCGCCCTGTTGGCTGACGATGCACGCGACTTGGCTGGGGAACTCCGCGACTGGACCGTGGTCGATGATTCGCTCGCAGTTCCGGCGTCAGGTCTGTCGAGGCCGAGTGGCTACGACGAGGGGCCGCCGCATGTCGTTGTCGCCACTTCGGGCACGAGCGGCCCCCCAAAACTGGTGCAGCGAACCTGGGACGCCGTCCTTGCCGCTGCGCGGCTCGCCGAGCAATGGCACGGCCTTGGCTGGCTCTTGGTCTACGACGCCACTCGCTGGGCTGGCATTCAGGTCTGGGCGCAGTCGCTGCTGACCGGCGGCAGGCTCGTGGTGCCGGCGTTGCGCGACCCCGACACGGTCGCTCGGGCGATCGTCGATGAGCAGGCAGCCATCCTTCCGGCCACACCCACGCTCCTGCGGCGGCTGCTGACCTCGGCCGACCGCAACTTGCTGTCGCAGGCGAAGCTCGCCCGGATCACGCTTGGTGGCGAGGCAGCCGATGGCCCGCTGCTCGAACAGGCGAAGGCAGCTTTTCCCGGGGCCAGGATCAGCCATGTCTATGCGACCACGGAGTTGGGGGAGGTGTTTCGCGTGACCGACGGTCGGCCAGGGTTTCCGGCGGCGTGGCTGGGGCGGGAGATGCCCGGCGGGATCCGGCTTTCGGCACGGCGTGACGGCGAGTTGCTCGTGCAGTTGTCTCGCGACTCCACCGACGTGGCCACGGGCGACCTGGTGGAACTTCGGGGCGATCGCTACGAGTTCACTGGCCGGCGGAGCGATGTGATCGTCGTCGGTGGGGCGAAGGTACTACCTCGGCGGGTGGAAGACCTCCTGCGCAGCGTTCCAGGTATCGCGGAAGCACGGGTGTATGGTCAGCCCAGTGCGATCACGGGCGAATTGGTCGCCGCGGAGATCGTGCTGAGCGATCCGCTACCGGCTGGAGCGACACCCGAAAGCGTCCGTGCCGCCGCCCTCGCCGCGTGCCGTGAAGCCCTCGAGCCGCACGGCGTGCCCCGTATTCTCGACATCGTCTCGCGGATCAAAACCACATCCGCCGGCAAAACCTCACGCCGCCCCGTCGCCACCACCACGTAGGTGCAGGTTGGCAACCTGCACCACAACCGCGTTAACCTGATCTCCACCGCAGGTTATCAACCTGCGGCTACTTCCTACGCGTAGCACAGGTTTTCAACCTGTGTCAAAAACCGCTGGCGCACAAAACGCACCGTAAAATAGCGCGAATGCCGACGATTCTCAGAATACCGCGGGCAGACATCAGCCATACCGATCGCTCATGAGCCTCACACTGGACCACGTGGCAAGGAAAAGCCGACCGGCCGTGAGGCCGCGGGCGAATCATGCTGGACGCGGCGTCTGTTGGTGGGGCACCCCACGCCTCACGGCGTTGGGCTTCTACACACTGTTGCGCAAGGCTCATGGAAAACCAGACCAGTCATGCCCGTCGTAGTCCCAGACCTTGTATCCGTTCGCGAACTTGCCGAGGCCGTTCACGCCAAGAAAGCCCCTTGGCAGGGCGAGGCTTTCGGGTGGCAAGCTGAATACATACCGCAGCGAACTGAACGCCCTCTAGACTCTCGACTTTCTTTCACGCCGGCCGAGTTTTGGATTGGGGAAAGTGGGATCTGGTTTTTTTCGATGACGTGGGAACTCGGTCCCGGCTTATCCGCCATCGAATACCTTGACGATTCGGGCATCGTCCGGCCTTGAACGCTGTCTCCCTAATTTCCGGCGGCTCGCGCGGCTTAGGCCTGGCGATCGTCGAGGCATTGCTCGCCCGCGGGGATTGCGTGGCCACGTTTTCCCGCTCCGGCTCGCCAGCCCTGTCGGCACTCGCTGCCGCTCACCCCGACCAACTCCACGTTGAGCAGCTCGACGCGAGCGACTCTCCTGCGATCCAAGCCTTCGTGAAACGCTCCGCAGCCCGGTTCGGCTGCATCGACCACTGCATCGCAAATGCCGCCATCGCCCACGAGGGCGTGCTGGCGACCACGCGAGACGACGAGATCGACGCGATGCTGGCCGTCAACTTAAAGGGCTCGATCGTGCTCGTCCGCGAATGTGTCCGGCAGATGCTCGTCCATCACGACGGCGTCGCTTCCCGTCACCCCTCCATCGCGCTCATCTCGTCGGTCGTCGCCGAACGTGGCTCGCCCGGTCTCTCCGTCTACGCGGCCACGAAGGCCGCCTTGGAGGGCTTTGGCATAAGTCTTGCTCGGGAACTCGGCCCCCGTGGCATCAGGGTCAACATCGTCGCCCCGGGGTTTCTGGAAACCGATCTGTCCGCCCCGCTCTCGCCGGAAAACCGGGAACGGATTGCTCGCCGAACGGCTCTCGGCCGGCTCGGCACTGCCGCTGACGTCGTCGGCACCGTTCTGTTCCTCACAACCGGTGCAAGTGGCTTCCTCACGGGCCAAGTCATCGCCGCCGACGGCGGTGCGTGACGCCGGTTCCTCATCAAATCCGCACAACCTTCCCGCCCCTTTCCTTCCCGTCCAAGCCCAACGCCGTAAGGCGTGGGGCCCGCCGATCGCGTGGTATTATGAACAGTCTGAAAGGTTGCGGGGCCAATGCGTTGCCCGCCACCCACGGGAACGGAGTGCAAAAGGCCTGACCCCCCCCTATGGAGGATCGCAAGGAGCCCGGTATCAGGCTGCGTCCACCAAGCGACTGTCGCCGACTCCTGATCGTCGGCGCGGGTGGTTTTGGGCGGGAAGTCCTGCAGTGGGCTCGCGACTCCTGGCCCGACCATGCCAGCCGGATTGGCGGTTTCCTCTCGGATGACCCTAACCGACTCGATGGTTTCTCCACGGGCCTCACGATTCTCGGCCCCGTCGCGTCCTACGAGAAACTCTCCGGAGACTATCTCCTGCTGGGCATTGGCGTGGCCTATTCACGACGCATGGTCGCGGAACGTCTGATTGCTCGCGAGGCCGAGTTTGTCACGCTGGTGCACCCGACCGCGGTGGTTGCTGAGTCCTCGAAGGTCGGCCGGGGTTCGATCGTCTGTCCAGGAGCGATCGTCAGTGATTCCGCCAAACTCGGCGAGTGCGTTCTCATGAACTACCATGCCTCACTAGGCCACGATGCGTCGGCAGGCGACTTTGCCGTCCTCTCGCCCTATGCGACGCTTGGCGGCGGCGCGATGGTCGGCGATGACGTGTTCCTCGGGTTGCATGCCTCGGTCGGGCCAGGCAGGAGCGTCGGCGCCCGAAGCAAGGTGAGCGCCAACTCGTGCGTCCTTTCAGACACGCCGCCTGATTCCATCGTCTACGGTGTGCCCGGACGCATTGTTCCGCGTGTCGAGGTCAGGGTGCCGTGATAATCGCTGCCGACGATACCCCAGCCGCAGGCGAAGGCGAGTCGCTGCAACAGTCGGCCGGGCCACCAAAGTCGGGCGTCCTTGCGACAGTGTTTCGCAACTCGCTGTGGAGTACGTTTGCAGTCATTGCTTCGCCGATCCTCATGTTTCTTTTTGGGGGATTGACGCTGCGCTACGTTGGCATCGAGGCGACCGGGTTCTCGCTCGCGGTCGGGGCTGTGCTCGGAATCGCCGGACGATTCGGGACGTTCGGTGTGGGCGAAGCGTCGCTGGTGGCGATAGCAGGGGCCATTGGAAATGGCGACACGCTCAAGGTGCGACGGCTCGTGGGCACGCTGGTCGTGGTGTTTCTGGTGTCGGCGTTACTGACGGCCTTCGCAATGGTGGCCAGTGCGAGGCCATTTATAGCGTGGGCGAAATCACCGGTGTCGTCGGAGACGGCGTATCTGTTCATTGTGTTGTCGTCGGTGGCGTACGTGCTCACTCAGGTGAGCATGGCGCTCACGACCATTCTGCGGGCGGCGAGTCGTTACGATCTTGTGACCGCGTCAACGACTCCGCTTGCGATTCTCTCAGGGACGCTTGCGTGCGTCACCATTCCGGTCTACCCGTCGCTTATCACCGTAGCTCTCATAAACCTCTTCTCCGGTCTGCTCGCTCTGATTGCTGCGTTGATTGTTGTGCTTCGTGCTGTGCCGGCATCCAGGCGGCCTTTGCTAGGGTTCGATGAGTTGCCCGGGCTTGCTCGATACGGCTTCTGGCTTCTGCTCACGCATGTGTTTTCGACTTTGACCGGTGGGGTAGACGACCTTGTTCTCACAGGGACCTGCGGCGCAGTCGCGGTTCCTCCGTGGTCGATCGGCAAGCGACTCTGGTTAACGGCACACACGTTTCTAGCGCAGCACGTGGAGCATCTTGTGCCGACCCTAGGATCGTTGCGAACAGCAGATAACTCGTCATTTGCCCGCGTGTTGTCAGGGATGCACTGGTATGTGATGCTTCTGGCAGGGGCGGGCTACACGTTAATGGCATGGTGGGGAGAAGTGATCGTGGCGGCAGTCGCGGGGCCTGGTATGCGCACAATATGCGGGCCGCCAATATTTGCGTTCAGCATACTGGGCCTTGCCTATGCGACGCTCATCATGCCAGTTACGGCGTCCCTGGCAGAGGGCGTCTCTCGGCCATCGTTTGTCGTAGCCGCACTATCAAACTGCTTACAAGTCGCTGCGTTATACTTGCTTGCCACTACCGCCGGTATTCCATGGGCATACTACGCCCCATTGGCGGCATTTCCTATGCTCATCGTGGCGCTGGGTACGACTGGTCGCAGTCTCTTTGACGGTCGCTTGGCCTTGGAACAACTCAGGCCCGTGGCTACCCCGCTAGGTTTTGGGCTGGCCGGCGTGGCGTCGTCGTTGGCTATCCCATCAGAGTTTGGGGCGTCGGTTCGAATGGTTGTTGGTGGCTGTTTGGCTATCGGCGTGCTCGCTGGAACCATCTTCTTCGAAAGGTCTTTGTCGATCAACGCAGAAGCCCATGGACATCTCCGCCGGGTGATACTCCATGCCTGCGATCTTGTATCACGCCTGATAGGGAGGATCGTCAATCGCTCCTCTCAACCGTCTCGGTACTCCGGAACACCTAGATGAGGAATTGGCTATGGCTTCAACGTCTATAATGGTCGGTGAGATCGCCGGTGCAATGGATGCGCGTTCGCATCCTTCCGCAGTTCCTCTGTCTGGGTCTTCCGGGCTGTGCCTGCCGGCTGTCGCACAGATTCTTCCGAAGCGACTGGCTGCATCGTTGTCTGTCAACGCATCCCGCTCACGACCAGCCCTTTTTGTTGCCATCTGTGTTCTGTTCGGAGTCATTGTTCCCGTCGAGATCGCCGCGGATAGCCAGATGTTCGTGTCTCGCACGATTCTGCGGGTTCCGCCGCATTTTGCGATTACGGCGTTCACGATCGCGCTCGCGGTGTTGGCGGATATCGGCTATTACCAAAAGCTCATCACCCGCCCCAGCGTAGCCTTCGGTCTCTCGATGCTGGCTTTCGTTGCCGTGATTGGGGCATGGAGGCACGGCACAGGGTCTCAGTTATTTCGATCCGACATCTACATCGTTCGATGGTTTTTTGTCGGCTTCATATTGATGCGGTTGGCTATTGCCGCGGGCATGCTCAGACAATACCTCGTCTTCGCGGCGATCGTGATCATCGCTACGGCATACTCGATCGACGTGACAAACACGCAGGAAGGTCAGATCGACACGGCAACGAAGCGAGTGACGTCCTCAAATCTATGGCCCGTTATCAACTGCGGTACGATCATGATAGGACTCTTGCTGACCGTGACTTGGCCAAGGTCCTCTCGTTACGCAGCGGTGTCGGCAGCGGCGTTCGCCGCAATCGTGTTTATCGGCTCCATCCGGACGTCGACTCGTTCGCTCTTTGCGGAGCAAATGCTATGTCTCGTACTGGCCTTATTGGCGTTATCCCGCGACCCCCGAATGAAGGGACGCGGCAGAACCGTCCAACGAGCCGCAACCGTGATGGCCGTGATAGGCGCGGTTGGTCTTGCCTACCAGATCGTCGGCGGTAACCTTCTCGCGTCTTACAGCCAGATCGGAACGCGAATGGAAGGCACGCTTCGCGAGAGCCGGATCGGTGCGGCGAGAATCGACGAGGCAGCGGAGTTTCTGCGAGGCATGAGGCCAGACGAATGGATTCTGGGCGGCGGTCTTGGGCAGATGTTTTACAGCATCCTGGGCGCATGGACGAATGTGCCGCACATCGCGGTGCTTGGGTGGCTTCAGAAGGGCGGTCTTGGTGTGATGTTTCTGGTTCTCGTGACGGTATACATCCTGCCGGGTGTTGCGTTTGTCCTGCAACTCTTGCGTCCGAGGCGCTGGTCGCCGCTGCCGCCGCCGATTCTTGTGGTCGGGCCCATGATCGTATCCTGGTGTGCTCTTACGTTTGTCTCGGGCGGCCTCGATATCGGATGCTTCCTCGCACTTGGCGGCTTGACGGCGTTGTGGATCCAACTCGCCGATGATGATGCCGTCTTTACTGCGATGCGGCTCAGGGCTTATAGGCAATATGAGCCGAGACAGCCAGGGTTCATCGGTGTTGGTCCCGCCGGCGAGTTGGGAGCCGTCGCGAGATGATGCAGGCCCGCCCTGGATTCAACGGCGTTGAGAGAGCAAGAGTCGTTCAGCGCGTGGCGGTGCTGTTGACGTGCCACAACCGGCGATTGTTAACAAGTCGTTGCCTTGGGTCGTTGTTCGACTCAACTCGCCGCGTGGGGCCGGATGTGACTGTAAGCGTGTTTCTTGTGGATGACGGCTGTACCGACGGTACTGGAGATGCCATACGAGCTGAGTTTCCACAGGTGCGCGTCATCAATGGGAGCGGGCAACTGTATTGGTGCGGTGGTATGCGGCTTGCATGGCGGCACGCGGCGGAGGGCGACTACGACGCCTATTTATGGCTGAACGACGACGTGAAACTCGATGAAGACGGCCTTATCCGAATGCTTACTGTAGAGAAGGAGCAGAGAAGCGTGGCGGGAGGAGCCATGATCGTCGTGGGGTCAACAAGATCAGAACGAGGACAAGAGATAGGAGCCTCGTATGGCGGCATGGGGCCGACGGGCGTGCTGCCGCCATGCGCAACGACCAGTCGGATCGAACTATTCAACGGAAACATTGTTCTTGTTACCCGAGAGGCATTTGCAAAATTGGGTAACCTGTCGGCGGCATACACCCATGGCCTCGGCGATATCGACTATGGAATCCGTGCTCGGCGAGCTGGGGTCCCAGTGTGGCTCGCGCCGGGTTGCGTAGGGAGCTGTGCCGCTAACAGAATCGAGCGGTGGCGGCAGCCGCAGCTGTCGGTTTGGCAACGGCTGCATGAACTTCATCGGCCTACTGGATGCCCGCCTTGGCAGCTCGCCACGCTTGTTTGGCGAAACGGTGGTTGGTGGTTTCCCTGGTCAGTGGCCAAGTTGTATTTTCAGGCCATTTTTCCAACGCGTGCGTCGCAAGCCAAATGAACATCGACAAAAACACCGAAAAGTCGTTGGTCGCTAGGGTCATGCGCCGGCTACGACGCCTGATATTGGGTGACCGCCGCCTTCTTCCTGGCTATCTCGCCGATGCGATGTGGCATGTCGAATCGATGAGAAGTCGTATCCGAGGCGGCGAGCTAGTCGTTCGGTTCGATAATCTCGATGCCGACGTCTGCCTCGATGCCCGGAGCGATCTGGCCGCCAGGGCGCTCGGAGAAGGCGTCTACGAGCCTGAGCTAGTCAACTTGCTGCCTGAAGTTGTCGGAGAAAAGGACGTCATCAACGTTGGGGCTAACGTCGGCGTAATCGCGATCGTGATACGGCGGGCCATGACGGCCGGATCGAGGTTATTGTGCGTGGAACCGATGCCGGAGTGCATCGAACGCCTTCAGCGAAACCTCGAGGCAGCGGCTGTAGATCAAGGAGTTCTTATAGAGCGTGCCTTTGCGACCGACCAGGCCATCTCGTCGCAAACCATGTGGACTGTGCCCGGGCGACCAGAGTATTCGAGTGGCGGAAAGCTTGTGCATTCTTCGGTTTGTTCGGCAGAGCACGTCACGATCGGCGTTCCCACGATCCGCCTCGACGAGGCTATTGCGTCGCATGGATTGCAACCGTCCGCGATAGTCATGGACTGCGAAGGAGGAGAACTGGCCGCACTTCGTGGCGCCACAGCCGTGCTCGCTCGCTACAAACCGACGATTGTCTTGGAGTTTGTTTCTCAGCTTCTGGAGGCGAACGGCGGCTCTGCCGCGGGCTTGCTGGCATTTCTTCGGGAGCAAGGGTATCAGTGTCTTACGTGTGAGGAAAATCCAGAGGAAGTGACGGCAGACTTTTCAGGCACGGTCGTTGCGGTCCCGGTCGGTCGTGCCGAGTGTGTATCGCGGGCGATCAACTCGGCCTTCACGAGAACTGGATCAGCCACGGCATGATTCTGCAGACCCATATCGTCACTGGAGCGGCAGGTTTCATCGGCAGTCATCTCTGCGATGCGCTGCTCTCTAGAGGGCATTGGGTCTTAGGGATCGATGACCTCTCGCTGGGTACGAAACACAATATCGAAGCCGCGGCGGCTACCGGGCGATTCTCATTCTGCGAGGCCGACCTGAATGACGACCGGGCTGTGGCTTCCTGCATGGAGTCGCATGAGGCACGATCCGCGGATATGGTCTGGCACCTGGCGGCCAATTCAGACATTCAAGCGGGGGTTGCCGATCCCGAAGTAGACCTGCGGCGCACGTTTCTGACGACGTATTCAACCCTCCGATTCTGCCGTCGCTTCGGCATTCGCAAGGTCGCGTTCGCCTCAACATCGGCGGTCTACGGGGAACTTGCCGGCCCCCTTGCGGAGTCGTCTGGGCCGCTGTTCCCAATTTCAAACTACGGCGCCATGAAACTGGCATCCGAGGCCATTCTGAGCGCGGCGCTCACCGACTGTCTGGATCGACTAGTGATTGTTCGGTTTCCCAATGTTGTGGGGATTCGCTCGACACATGGTGCAATCCACGACTTTATTCGACGGCTCCGGCACGACCCGACAAAACTCGTCGTTCTTGGGGACGGAACTCAGGAGAAACCTTACCTGCATGTCTCCGATTTGGTCGCGGCCATGCTGCACGTGCATGACCATTCGCCCGATAGGCTTTCTTGCTTCAACATCGGCGACGGTGCGACGGCCACGAAAGTCGCCGATATCGCCAAGGCCGTCGTGTCCCGCGTCAGCCCTGCAGCAGCGATCGAGTACACAGGCGGCCGTCGGGGCTGGGCGGGCGATGTCCCAAAGTTCCAGTACGACACCACGCGACTTCATCAGCTTGGATGGCGGCCCTTGCTGGATTCGACTGCGGCTGTAAGTCGCGCAGTGGATGAGTTGGCGGAGACGCTTCGTTGACAACACCTTCGCCGCAACTAGTGGTACTTGCAGGCGGCATGGGGACACGGCTTTCTTCGCGGACGGCTGGAGTTCCCAAGGCCCTCGTTCCCGTTGATGGTGTTCCTGTGATCGATCGTCAGCTCGACCTAGCCGCTTCCTACGGTGTACGGGACGTGCTGTTATTGCTGGGACATCGTTCCGAGGAAGTGATGCGATGGGCATCGAACCGGAGACGCGACGGGGTCTCGATTGAGTGGCTGATAGAGTCTGAACCAAGAGGCACAGGCGGCGCGATGCTCGATGCCCGCAAGAAACTTGCGGAGCGTTTTCTTCTGTTCTTTGTGGATCAGGTCATGGATATGGATCTCGGGCGACTGCTCGGCCACCATGATGAGCGAGGCAATGCCGTCACGGTCGTCGTTCATCCGAACGACCATCCATATGATTCGGATTTGATGGAGGTGGACGCCGGGGGCCGCGTTGTAGCGGTACTTCGTCCACCCCACGCCCCCGGCAGCCATCATCGCAACATCGTCAATGCGGCGACGTACGTTATCGATCGATCGGCCTTGGACTGGTTTCCAGAGCATCCTGGCAAATGCGATCTTGCAAGGGATCTACTTCCGCAGATGATCGACCACGGAACGATTGTCGGCGCTTACGCGAGTCGCGAGTATCTCAAAGACATGGGCACGCCCGACCGGCTCGAGAGGGTGGAAGCCGACGTCCGCAGCGGCGCCGTGGGTCGGCGGCATCTCCGAAATCGCCTGCCCGCGATCCTGCTTGACCGCGACGGCACGATCAACCATGAAGTGGGCCGGATTTCGAATCCAGATGATCTCCAGTTGATTCCGGGCGTTGCGGCAGCGATCGGTCGGGCCAACCGTGCCGCTCACCTCGTGGCAGCGGTCACCAACCAACCGGTCGTCGCCCGGGGCGACTGCACGGAACACGAGTTGGAACGCATTCATGGCCGCATGGAGGGATTACTCGCCGAATCGAAGGCCTATCTCGACGGTATCTACGTGTGCCCTCACCACCCCGATCGTGGCTTCGAGGGGGAAAGGGTCGAGTTGAAGGGGCCGTGCGGGTGTCGGAAACCCGCGACGGGCCTCGTCATCCGGGCCGATCGTGATTTGATGTTCGATTCGGCCTGTACATGGCTTGTTGGCGACTCGTCGACTGACGTCGCATGCGCGATGGCAAGCGGGCTGATACCGGGGCTCGTGGCCACGGGACATGCGGGTGCCGACCGCCGGCATCCGCTCGGCGCCGCAGTCCGCTTTGTTGATGCGGCTCACGCCATCGAGTTTATTCTTGACTCGTTTCCCGCGATCTGGCGGCGATGTCAGACCGTCGCTGCCGGGGTCGACTCCCTCCATAACATCCTTGTTCGCGGGCCTCGTGGCTCGGGGGTCAGCACGCTTGCCAGACTGCTCGCCCACGCCGTCCGTCAGACGGGCCGGCCGGTGGAACTCCACAGCGACTCAGACCCGCCAGTGACGCTCGGAGCCGGTGCGGCAGCCCAGCAAGTGGCTATCACGATCGTCGATGGCGGGAGCGCGGCGGCCGATGACGGCCGAGTGTTCGGCCTTGTGATGGAGACGGCCGTCGATGCAGCGGCTCGGGCTGCGATCGCGCAGAGAATCGAGTTGATTCGGCAGGCATGGCCGGGGCAGGTGAGCTCTGGTGTGCAGCAGCCTGCGAGCACGCAACGACTCTCCGACTGCCCGAATCACCCTCTCGCACGGTCGGTCATGCCATGATCATCAGCAAGACACCCCTGCGGATGAGCTTCGTCGGTGGCGGCTCCGACATGCCGGCGATTTACCGCGAGTGCGGAGGCGCCGTTCTTTCGACCGCGATCGACAAGTACATCTATGTGACCGTTAACAAGCGGTTTGACGACACATACCGAATCAGTTACTCGAGAACTGAAGAGGTGCCGACGATCGAGGCGGTGCAGCATCCCCTTGCCCGTGCAGCGCTCGCGATGACGAGTTGTCAGGGAGGACTGGAGGTGACATCGATCGCCGATATCCCGGCGAGGGGTACAGGCCTGGGATCGAGCAGTTCCTTCGTGGTGGGGATACTGCACGCGTTGCATGCATATGCCGGCCGCTACGTTTCAGCGGGCCAACTCGCGCGGGAGGCGTGCGAAATTGAAATCGACCGTTGCGGGGAGCCAATCGGCAAGCAGGATCAATACGCTGCGGCCTTCGGCGGTTTCAACGTGATCCGTTTTCATCCCGACGAAAGTGTTGACATCGAACCGGTCTTGGCGCCAGTAGGCGTGATCGCTCGTCTGCAATCGCAGTTGCTCACCTTCTACACGGGAGCGACTCGCAGCGCCTCCGATTTGCTCGCGAGACAGAATCGCGATGTTGCCGAGAGTGCGGCGAAGCGGGCCGCACTTCGCCGAATGACCTCCCTCGTCGATGACTCGCGGGCAGCCGTTCAGGCCGGCGACCTGGAATCGTTCGGCGCAATGCTCCATGAGAATTGGTTGCTGAAATCTTCTTTGACCGACGGCATCACGAACCCGAAGATCGACCGATGGTACGCCGCAGCCCGAGGGGCGGGCGCTTACGGCGGCAAACTGCTGGGCGCTGGTGACGGCGGGTTTCTTTTGGTGCAAGCGCCACAGGATCGCCACGAAGCCGTGTGTCGGGCACTTTCGGAACTTCGACCCGTCCCGTTTCGCTTTGAGCGGTCGGGTAGCCAGATCATTTTTTATCATTGATGGGGATCGAACCATTGTCTTTGGCATCAGTGACCGCCCATGAGTGAGATGACGTCGGGGGCGGGCGCGAAGCGCGTGCTGGTCGTTGCAGCAACGTGCCATCCGGAACGGGGTTCGGAGCCGGGCCTAGGGTGGAACTGGCTTCGGCACATCGCTGCCCAGCATGAAGTGGTGGCGATCGTTGGGGAATCTGAAGGCAATCGCGAGGCGATCGACCGCGCCCTCGCGGCCAATCCGGCACTCGCAACCCGATTGCGATTCGTATTCGTGCCGTGGTTCGACGAACCACAAAAGGGAATCAAGGGACTACTCTGGCAGTACTACCAGCCAATTTACTACCGAGCCTATCGCCGCTGGATGGAACAGGCTTACGCGGAGGCCGAGCGGCTTTGTCGCAGCGAGCGATTTGATCTTGC
>Ga0114971_10002568_pt1 | contig 12505 bp, 10 predicted proteins | sample M_140625_MF_Meta_FD_87320 | JGI IMG/M metagenome (GOLD analysis project Ga0114971, IMG submission 87320) | Freshwater microbial communities from Lake Montjoie, Canada to study carbon cycling - M_140625_MF_MetaG | ecosystem: Environmental > Aquatic > Freshwater > Lake | place: Lake Montjoie... | reverse complement strand
TGATCATCGACGAGGCGCACGAGCGCACGCTGCACACGGACGTCATCCTCGGCCTCATCAAGGACGCGCTGAAACCGAAGCTGCGCGAGACGGCCTATGCGCTGGCTGTCGAGGTCGCGGCCGCGGACCTTGCGGTGGGCAAGGAGGAACTCCGCTTCCTCGCCATGCTGCGCGATACGCTGGGCCTGGACAAGCTGGTGACGGCGGCGCTGGAGCGCTCGGCGATTGCCAGGTACCAGACGGAATAGGCTCTCGTTCCCACTCCTTACCTTTCATCATGGCCGGGCTTGACCCGGCCATGATGAAGATCAGAGAGCGCCAAGACGAACATGAGAGAGTTCTGTATTAGGAAAATACTTCTTGATTTTAATCCTACGATGTGCTATGTCAGCAGCTTCGTGCCTGCTGCTGATTGACATCGTGAATCACTATCCAAACGCCCGCCGCTCCAGCGACGGCATGCGGGTGGCGAAGGTTATTCCGCGGGCGATGAAGAAGATGTCCAGCGCCGCCCAGAGCCCGTGGTTCCCGTAAGGCCTTTCGAGCATCCACCACGCCAGCAGGAACACGCCCAGCGACAGGATCATCATGTTGCGCATGTCCTTCGTCGCCATCGCTCCGGTGAAGATGCCGTCGAACTGGAAGCAGATTACGCCAAGCACGGGAGCGACGGCTGCCCAGGGGAGATAGGTCCGCGCCGTCTCCTGCACATCGGGGCTCAAGGTCATCAGGTCGACCAGTGCCGGACCGAAGACCCAGATGACAGCTGAGCAGATGACGCCCAGCACCATGGCCCAGACGCTGGTGAGCCATACCGCCGCCCGGAAGCGCTGCCGGTTCCGCGCGCCCACTGACTGGCCGACGAGGGCTTCCGAGGCATAGGCGAAGCCGTCGATCAGATAGGCAGACACTTCGAAGAGGTTGAGGAGGACGGCATTGGCCGCAACGACCACGTCCCCCGCCCTGGCCCCGCGCGCCGTGAAGAAGGTGAAGGCGAAGACAAGGCAGAGCGTGCGGATCATCACGTCGCCGTTCATCAGCAGGGTACGCTTGAAGCGGACGGGATCGAGGATGCGCGGCCATGAGATGTGAGCACCCATGCCGTGGAGGATCACCGCCGCCAGCACCAAGGCCAGGGTGACCGCCGACCACTCGGCAATCAGCGCCGCAAGGCCCACGCCGTCCGACGTCATGCCGAGGCCCAGGACGAAGAAGGCCGAGAGCGCCATGTTGGTGAGGTTGAGGAACAACTGCACCACGAAGGCCAGTTTCGCCCGCGACTGGCCGATGAACCAGCCCATGACGCAGTAATTCGACAATGCCGCTGGTGCGGCGAAGATGCGGTAGTTGAAATAGGTCTCGCCATGACTGCGGATTTCCGCCGAGCCACCGACGAGGTTGAAGGCCGCATCGCGGATCAGCGGCGACAGCAGGACGAGACCGATGCCTGCTGCAAGCCCGATCATCAGCGCGCGAATGAGAACGGCGACGAGTTCCGTGCGGTCGCCCGCCCCCAGCGCCTGTGCCGAGAGGACGCCAGCGGAAAGGCGCAGGAAGCCGAAGCCCCAGAAGAGGAACGAAAAGATCAGCGCGCCCACGGCAATGGCGCCGATGTAATAGGGCTCCTTCAGCTGGCCGATCACGGCGGTGTTGACCACACCGATCAGGGGCTCCGAGACGTTGGAGAGCATGATCGGAACTGCCACCACCAGAACAGAACGGTGCGTCACCCTTGATTGCGGATCAAACGACATGGGCTGGTGTTGCTTCTCCCGCCGCCCCAAGTCAAGTTGAGGCGCATATGAGCCTGCCGCAACGCTTCCTCGACTGGTTTGCCGCGCGTGGCTGGTCGCCGCGCGCGCACCAGCTTCGCGTGCTAGACCATGCCGAGCGCCGTGAAAGCTTGCTGCTGATCTCGCCCACCGGCGGCGGCAAGACCCTGGCGGGCTTCCTGCCGAGCCTGGCGGAGATCACCGCGCGCGGCTCCGGCGAAGGCATCCACACCCTCTACATCTCGCCGTTGAAGGCGCTGGCGGTGGACATTGCACGCAACCTCGAGGCGCCGATTGCCGAGATGGGGCTTCCGGTGATCGTCGAGACACGGACGGGCGACACGCCGCATTCCAAACGCGTGCGGCAGCGGCAGAAGCCGCCCGACATCCTGATCACCACGCCAGAGCAGGTCTCCCTGCTGGTTGCCGACCCGCATGCGGCACACCTGCTGAAGGGCTTGCGCACGGTGATTCTCGACGAATTGCACTCGATGGTGACGTCGAAGCGCGGCGTGCTGCTGTCGCTTGCGCTCAGCCGCGTTCAGGCACTGGCGCCCGAGGCCATTCGCATCGGGCTTTCGGCAACGGTGGCGGACCCCGATGCGCTGCGGGCCTGGCTGGTGCCCACGGGTGCCGAACCAGCACCGCTGGTGCTGGGGCAGCCGGGCGCGAAGCCGGAAATCCGCATCCTGTCATCGGTCGAGCGCGTGCCGTGGTCGGGGCATTCGTCAATCTATGCTATTCCGGAAGTCTATGAGGAGATCAGACGCGCGAAGATGACGCTCGTCTTCGTCAACACGCGTTCTCAGGCCGAGCTGGTGTTCCAGGCGCTGTGGGAGGCGAACGACGACAATCTGCCGATTGCGCTCCATCACGGTTCATTGGACGTCGGGCAGCGGCGCAAGGTGGAAGCCGCGATGGGCGAAGGCCGGTTGCGCGCCGTAGTTTGCACCTCCACCCTCGAACTTGGCATCGACTGGGGCGACGTGGACCTCGTGGTGCATGTGGGCGCACCCAAGGGATCGAGCCGGTTGCTGCAGCGGATCGGCCGCTCCAATCATAAGCTCGACCTGCCATCGCAGGCGCTGCTCGTTCCGTCCAACCGCTTCGAGGTGCTGGAATGCCAGGCGGCACTGCAGGCGGCGGAGGTGAATGCGCAGGACACCGAATATCCGATGGTGCTGAAGATGGACGTGCTGGCGCAGCATATTTTGTGCCGGGCCTGCGCGGGGCCATTCCATCCGGATGAGTTGTTCGCGGAAGTCTCAAGCGCCTGGACCTATCGCAAGCTGTCGCGCGAGGAGTTCGACAAGGCCGTCGACTACGTGGCGACCGGCGGCTACGCGCTGCGCGCCTATGAGCGCTACGCGAAGCTGAAGCCTCAGGCGGACGGGACGCTGCGGCTGGCACATCCGCGGCTTGCCATGGCCTATCGCCTCAACATGGGCACCATCGTCGAGGACGAGATGCTGAAGGTGCGGCTGGCCCATGTGAAGCGGCGGCTGGGCAAGCGCGTGGTAGTTGGGGGCCGCGTGCTGGGCGAGGTGGAGGAATGGTTCCTCAGCCAGCTGACGGTTGGCCAGACCTTCGTCTTCGCCGGCGAGGTGCTGCGCTTCGAAGGGCTCGACGAGTTCGGCGCACTCGCCTCGCGCTCGAATGACCGCGAACCCATGGTGCCGTCCTATCAGGGCGGCAAGTTTCCGCTGTCGACCTACCTTGCCGAGCGCGTGCGGCAGATGCTGGCGGACCCATCTTCGTGGAACAGCCTGCCGCCGCAGGTCAAGGCTTGGCTGTCATTGCAGCACTTCCGCTCCGTCGTGCCGAAGGCGGGCGAGATGCTGGTCGAAACCTTCCCGCGCGCCGACAAGCATTACATGGTGTGCTACCCCTTCGAGGGCCGCCTCGCCCACCAGACTCTGGGCATGCTGCTGACGCGGCGGCTGGAGCGTTCAGGCATGCAGCCATTGGGCTTCGTCGCCTCCGAATATGCCCTGGTGATCTGGATGGTGCGCGACCTCTCACTCGCGGTCTCGTCAGGCCGCACCTCGCTTGGGAGGCTGTTCGACGAGGACATGATGGGCGACGACCTCGAGGCGTGGATGGCGGAGTCAGCCCTGATGAAGCGCACCTTCCGCAATGCGGCGATCATCGCCGGGCTGATCGAGCGGCGGCAGCCAGGCAAGGAGAAGACGGCGCGGCAGATGACCGTGAACACCGACCTGATCTACGACGTGCTGCGCACCCACCAGCCGGACCACCTGCTGCTGCGCGCCGCCTGGGACGACGCGGCGGAAGGGCTGATCGACGCCTATCGGCTGGGTGCCATGCTGAGGCGCATCAAGGGGCAGATCCTGCACAAGCCGCTCGACACGGTGTCGCCGCTGTCGGTGCCCATCCTCTTGGATATCGGCCGCGAATCGGTTTACGGCGAAGGCCATGATGCCCTTCTCGCCGAAGCCGCGAACGCCCTCATCGACGAGGCCATGCGGCTTGTCTAGGTCCCATCGCATCACGCTGTCCGGTCTCGACTTCATCCCTGACCTGTCGGGGGCACTCTTCGTGCCGGAATTCAAGGCGCTGCTGGTGGCGGATCTGCACCTCGAGAAGGGCACGAGCCTTGCCCGGCGCGGCGTGCACCTGCCGCCCTACGACACGCGCGAGTCGTTGTTGCAGTTACAGGCGGCTGTCGAGGCCACGAAGCCACGGCGGCTGATCTTTCTTGGCGACAGTTTCCATGATGGCGATGCGCGCGAGCGCATCGATACTTCGGACCTGGCTCTGCTGCGCGCCATCACGGCCAGGGCCGAGACGGTGTGGATCACCGGCAATCATGATCCGGAACCGCCTGAGGACGTGGGCGGCATCATCATCGCGGAGATGGCGCTGGGGCCTGTCACGCTGCGCCACCAGCCGAAGCTGTTGCGCGAGGATGAGGCGGAAATCTCAGGTCACCTGCACCCAGCAGCGGCCATTCATGCGCGCGGCCACCGCATCCGCTGCCGCTGCTTCATCGCCGATCACCGGCGGCTGATCATGCCGGCCTTCGGCAGTTACACCGGTGCTCTCAGCGTGCGCTCGGAAGCTTTCGAAGGGCTGTTTGGCGATTTCCATGTGTGGATGATCGGCGACAAGGCCGTCCATTGCTTCCCGGCATCCCAGGTCAGGTAACGAGCACCGCAAGAAGGGCCGCGACCAGCGAGACCACCGCGCCACCGGTAAGGATCATGCGCAGGCGGCCGAACCAGCCGGGGAGCCGGCCCGCATCAACGCTCATCACGTCCCACAGGCCTTGCATGAGAAAGCCCGCGATGAGCAGGGCGAGAGCCGGGATGGCAGGCAGGAAGGCGGCGGCGAGGCCCGCGAGTGAGCCCAGCACGCTGGCCGAGAACTCCAGCGTCTGGCGCCCGGAGTCGTAGGGCCCGATGGCGGTGCCCCAGCGGATGCCGCCCAAGAAGGACAGGATGATCGCGCCATAGATGATCGCAAGCTTGAGGCCCGTCTCCGGCGGCAGCAACGGGATGTTGGCCCACAGCGAGGCAGCACCCGCCACGAAGGGAATGAGGCCTGCGAGGCCGAGCCAGAGGGCGGGGCCGGGAATCTTGCCGGTCAGGGAACGGTCGTTCATCCACCCGTTTTGGCGCGGCGGGACCCGCGAGGCAAGAGCTAGGACGGCTGCTTGATCTTCCGGCCGTCGTTCCAGCTCGGGTCGACGACCGTAACCACATTGGCGCTGTCGTCTGACGGCGTGGGCGTCCAGCTGGCGAGGCGGACGTTGGCGGCCTTGAGGTCTGGCTCAGGCATGCCCTTGGCCAGTGTAGCGGCGCGCTGGCCCGAGTCCGGATCGCCCTGCTTCGCAGAAAGCGAATACCAGAGATAGGCCTCCTCCACGCTCGGTGGCGTGCCGAGGCCGCGTTCATAGAGGATGGCGAGGTTGAACTGACTGTCGGCGAAGCCACGCTCGGCCGCCGCCTTGAACCAGCGGAAGGCGCGATCATAATCGGTGGCGCCGGCCTTGTTGCCCGCCAGCAGCACGGCGGCGTTGTGCATGGCCTTGACGTTGCCGCCCAGAGCCGCGCGCTCATACCAGGCGAGTGCCTGCTTCGGATCGGCATCGGTGCCCTTGCCGAGTTCGTAAAGTGTCGCAAGACGGTATTGCGCCGGAGCGAGGCCACGGGTGGCCGCCTGCTGATACCAGGACAGGGCCTTGGCGAAATCCTTCACCACGCCCTGCCCGTCGAGATAGCGGCCGGCGATGATGAACTGGGCGCGCGGGTCGCCGTTGGCAGCAGCACTGCGCAGCGCCTCGGTGCCGGTTTCAGGCGGCGGCATTTCAAGCTTCGTCGCGACAGGGCTCGAAATTGTCTTGGCCAGAGGTTCAGGCGGCAGCGAGCCGGTGACAATTGGGTCGGGTGGCGCAACGAGCAGGCCGCCCTTGGCAGAGGCGACGGCGGGCGGAGGAGCCACGGTCGGAACTGCAGGCATGGCAGGGACCGATGCGACGACGGCAGGACGCGCCGGCGCTTCGATACGGCCCGACTGCTGGACGGCGGGCGGGGACGCGGAGAATGTGCGGTAGGTGAACAAGGCTGCGGCGGCGACGAGCACCACGAAGCCGGCAAGGATCAGCGTGCGACGTGCACCTGCGGGCTGAGCAGTGGGCGTGGCGGCCTGTGCTGCAGGCTCTGCCTTTGGAGCCGCTTCGACGCGGCGACCGCGCAAGCGTTGCAGGAAAGACAACTTCGAGGGCTTCTGCTCCGCCGCAGGCTGGGTGAGAACTGCATATTCGGCGCGCAGGGCAGATGGCCGCGTGGCGGCGGCCTGCGCTGCACGTCGCGCGGCGGCGATGAAGTCATCACCCCCCAAAGGAGGTTCCTGCATGCTGGCATCTTCAGCCAGTGACGGGCCACTGACTTGCGCTTCAGCTTGCGGTTCAGGTTGCGGCGGCTCCGCAGCGGGGGCCTTCGCCTGCACAGGAGCGGCGCGCGCGGTGGACTCGAGTTCGGCGATCTTCTCGACGATCTCGGCCAGCGTCTCATGCACGGCTTCGAATGTATCCTGGTGGCGGCGCTCCGACGCGCTGGCGCCTTCGCGGATGGCGCGCAGGCCGTCTTCCAACGCCTGAAGCTCCATCGACGGGCCGGCAAAACTCTGTGGCGGCTGATAGCGCTCAAGCGCGCGAGTGGCGGCGGCCTCCGCCGCCTCGCCCACCGAGACGCGCGTTTGTTCGAGCGAGTCATAGAGCTGGCGGATCGCCTGCTCCATTGTTTCAAGATGGCCGAGTTGCGCTTCCGTCTGCTCGACGCGGGCGCTGACAGCGGCGATGCTGTCTTCCAAGCGACCAAGGGCCTGCTGGTCGCCCTGCAGACGGATCGCCTCGGCCAGGCGATGATCGAGTTCGGCGATGCGTTGTTCCAGCGCGCCCACCTGCGGCTCGTCACGGCTGGCGGCAGCGGCCTGCTCGAGGCGGCGGTTGATATCGCCCAGCCTGCGATCCATGTCGGCGAGCGGGCGAAGGTCTGGCTCCTGCGCGACACGGGCCGAAATCTGCTCGATCGCGGCGCGCAGCGACTGCATGTCACGATCACTGGCGGCACCCGCCTTTACGTCATCGAGGCGGCGGGCGAGGCCTGCCATGTCGCCATGGAGCTTGGCGATCTCGGTGGCGACCATCGAGGGCGCGTTGGCAGCGGCGGCCTGCGCCTCCTTGAGCGAGGCGAGCATGCGCGTTTCGACCTCGCGCAATTCACCGCGCAGTGCGGTGACGGCGGAGGCCTGCGCCTGGTTGGCCATCTGCTGGGCGGTGGAACGCACGCTTTCGACGCGCTCCGTCATCAGCCCTTCGGAGCGCTGGATGCGGTTCACCATGTCGGCGAGGCGGCTTTCGAGACCGGAGAGGACCGGCGCGGCGCGCAGCAGGTCTTCGCCATTGGGCGCGCCATGGCGCTCCGAAACATCGGCAAGCCTGTCCTGCATGGATCTGAGCGAATCCCGCGTACGCTTCTCACTGACCTCGATGTGCTCGACGACCGAGCGGATGGCAGATTCAAGCGCGGAATAACCTGGCACGTCCTCTGGCCGTTCAAGGCCTGCCGGACGGCCCAGCTGCGCGATCTGTCGGCCGAGCAGCGACAGGCGGTCGTTGACGGCGGTCAGCGCCTCCACCGTCTGGCGCTCGTTCTCGTCGATGCGCTCGACGACGCGCTCGAATTCATCGTGGTCGATGCGGGCGCGCTCGGGCGCGGGCGGCGGAGCGGTATGACGCTCGCGCTGCGCGAGATCAGCGAGCTGCTGGGCGATGTCCTGTAGGCGCAGGGCGTTGTCGTCCCGGCGCTCAGCCTTCTGGGACGGCTGACGCGCAACGTATTCGGGCTGGGATGGTTCGAAGGGTGGCGGCGCAGAGGACACGAAGTTTTCCCGTGGGTGAGAATCAGCCAATCCCGCAACATTATGCGCGCTTTGGTCGAAAATCACGCTATTTAACCACTCCCCCAGCGTGAGCCCGGCCTTGCGGGCAGCGAGCTTCGCTGCCTCGCGGGCCTCAGGTTCGATGCCCTTGACGCTCCAGGGGATGCCCGGTTTCATTCTGCTTTCGTCTTCCCGTTGCACGCGCCGACAGGTTTGATCATCAAATGACCATGAAAGCGGCGCGGGATTACCCACAACGAAGGTTAAGGAATTCGGTAAATATTCGGTTAAGCGGTTGTTCTTTTGTGCGATTTTGAAGCGCGCCGCGTTCCGGGGATTGTAAACTTAACCGTTTGGATGGGGATTGAAGCTAAAATTGACGCAGGGGGATACACAACGCACTCCCGCAGGTTTATATGAACGTCAACGGCCCCAGCGACTCGATTTACCGGAGCGAAACACCATGAGTGTTACTGACATCAACGAGCGGTCAAAACGCGACCGCACCTATTCGATTACCGAGCTGTGCCGTGAATTCGACGTGACGCCCCGCACCCTGCGCTTTTATGAGCAGAAGGGTTTGCTGCATCCCGCGCGCCGCGGCTGGACCCGCCTGTTCAGCTACCGTGACCGGGCCCGCCTGCAGCTGATCCTGCGTGGCAAGAAGGTCGGCTTCGCGCTCGAAGAGATCAAGGAGATGCTCGATCTCTACAATCTGCGCGACGGCCAGCTGACGCAGCTGCGCATTGCATCCACCAAGATGCGCGAGCGCCTTGAGGCACTTCGGCAGCAGCGCGTGGAACTGGAAGACGCCATTGGCGATCTTGAGCGAACGGTCGTCGTCGTCGACGGCATGCTGAAGGAGCGCGAGGCCACGCAGCCTAAGGCTGCCAACAGCTAAGCCTTACGCCAATCGCTTGCAGAGTTCAGGCATCCGGGTGAAAACCCGGGTGCTTTTTGTTTGGATCGGACCCCTGCCTCATGTCGCTCGCCTATGTGCTGAACCCGCTCGATCGCCGCGCCAATGACCGGCCGAATGCCAAATGGATATCGCAACAGCGCGTCCGCGCGGATGCGAAGCTGATCCGCATCGCGGGTGACGCGGCACTGCTGGACGACGGCAGGCTGGTGACGGCGAACGATGCTGCGGTGGAACCCACCGTTTTTCTCGGCCTCGATGCGCAGGGCACGCCGTGGTTTGCCTGCCCCACGAACGTTGCAGAGGGCATGCGCGACCTGCGCAGCCTTGCAATGGAAGAGGCGCTGCCGCCGGAGCAACTCGGCATGCTGGCGCAGGCACGCTCGCTGCTGCAGTGGCATGAGCGTCGGACATACTGCTCGAACTGCGCGGCAAAGCTGGAGATGACCGATGCCGGTTACCGTCGTCATTGCCCCGGCTGCGGCATGGACCATTTTCCACGCACCGACCCGGTGGCGATCATGGTGGTGCGGCATGAAGGAAGCATCCTGCTCGGCCGCCAGTCATCATGGAAGCACGGCATGTATTCAGCCCTGGCCGGCTTCGTGGAACCAGGGGAGACCATCGAGGACGCCGCACGACGCGAGGTGTTCGAGGAGTCGGGCGTGAAGGTTGGCGCTGTCAGATATGTGACAAGCCAGCCCTGGCCATTCCTTTCAAACCTGATGATCGGGCTGATCGGCGATGCGGTATCCGCCGGGATCACGCTCGACGAGAAGGAACTTGAAGATGCGCGGTGGTTCTCGGCGAGCGAGGCACGCATGATGATGGACCGTACGCACCCCGACGGGCTCTACGCCGCCAACCCCTATGCCATTGCGCATGAGTTGGTGAGGGTGGCGCTGGAGCAGTAGTTACCCCAACTCACCACTCATCATTCCAGGGCTTGACCCGGGCATCCTTTGCATGGCCGCCAAAGGGATCGCCGGGTCAAGCCCAGCGATGATGATTGACGGAGGGAGATGTCGGCAGGCGCGAGGATATTAATCCTTCTCGAACCGCTTCGCGATCTCGGCGCGGTGCGGCGAGGCCTTGTAGATGCCGAGCACGCGAAGGTAGCTGGTGAAGAACTCGAGTTCCTCCATGGCCAGCCGCACGTTGCGCTCGGAAGGATGCCCCTCGATATCGGCATAGAACTGTGTTGCCGAGAACTGTCCCTCGATCTGGTAGGACTCGAGCTTCGTCATGTTGACGCCGTTCGTTGCGAAGCCACCCATCGCCTTGTAGAGCGCAGCGGGAACGTTCCGTACACGGAAGACGAAGGTGGTGATGACCGGAATATCCTCTGGCTCCGCATCCTGCGGGGTGGCGGAGAGCACGACGAAGCGCGTGGTGTTGTGGCTCTCGTCCTCGATGTCCTCGCGGATCACCTCGAGGCCATAGATCTCGGCGGCGAGCTTTGAGGCAATGGCGGCCTGCGACAGATCGTGTGACTCCGAGAGTTCGCGCGCAGCACCTGCCGTGTCGGCAGCGACGACGGGCTTCAGGCCCAGCTCCCTCATCACCTTTCGACACTGTCCCAGTGCGTGGATATGGCTCCTCACGATCTTGATCCCGGAGCGGTCGGCGCCCGGCACGATCATCAGCTGGTGATGCACAGGCAGGAAGTGCTCGCCGATGATGTAGAGGTTGGTGCGCGGCAGCAGATGGTGAATGTCAGCCACGCGGCCCGCCACCGAATTGTCGATGGGTATCATCGCAAGCGCGGCCTCGCCATCGGCCACCGCCTGGAAGGCGTCCTCGAAGGTGCCGCTGGGCATGGGCTCGTAGGTGGGATAGGCTTCGATGCAGGCAATGTGTGAATTGGCACCGGGTTCGCCCTGGTAGGCGATCTTCAGGGGCATCAGGCTTTCCTCAGCATGCGGCGGGCGGTTTCGAGTTCGGTGGGCGTATCGACGCCGAGCGGCACCGTGTCAACCCGCACGACCACGATGCGCATGCCATTGTCCATGGCGCGCATCTGCTCGAGCTTGCGCTCTGCCTCGCGCTCGCTGACGGGGAGCGACACGAAACGCTCCAGCACATCGCGCTTGTAGGCATAGACGCCGATATGATGCCAGTAAGGCGGCTTGTGCTCCGGGCCGACCTTGCGCAGGAAGTCGCGCGCGAAGGCCACTTCGCGCTCATCACTCAGGGGTGCGATGGCCTTGACGATGTTGGGGTTGGCCACGTCCTCGTCATGCTCGATCCTGGCAGCGATGGTCGAGATGTCGGCCAACTCGTTGGTGAGGCCCGCGAGGCAGCGCTGGATCGACAGGGAATCGATTGTCGGCAGATCGCCCTGCAGGTTCACCACATATTCGAAGCGGCGCTGGGGGTCCCGGAGCGCCAATGCCTCTGCGATGCGATCAGAACCCGAGGGCAGCGCCGGGTTAGTGACGATGGCGTCTCCGCCTTGGGCGCGCACGGCATCGGCAATCTCCACCTCGGCGGCAGCGACCAGTACCTGGCCGATGTTGGCCTCGACCGCGCGCTTCCAGCACTGGACGATCATCGGGAGGCCGTTGATGTCGGCCAAGGGCTTTCCGGGAAGCCTCGTGGAGGCCATCCGGGCGGGTATGAGTACGATGGTATTCCGGTTATCGATCATGTAGTTAGCCAGAGGCGCGGCAAATTGGTGCAAACCCCCCTTACACTATTGCGGCGGCGCGGAGAAAGCACTAGTTTCCGCGCCCGACGACGGCTCAAGGGGTTTCTACCTTCATGGACAGCTTTGAATTCAACAAGATCGCGGGCGCGGTGCTGGGTACAGCACTGCTGGTGTTCGGCCTGAACGAGTTGAGCAAGATCATCTATCACGCACCCGAGCCGGAGAAGCAGGGCTTCGCCGTCGAGGTCGCCGAAGCGGCGGCCACGGGCGAAGCAGCCGCCGATGCCGCTCCCGCGGCACCTGCCGAATCGCTGGGCACGATGCTGGCCTCGGCCGACGCCACCAAGGGCCAGGCCGTGTTCAAGGCATGTGCGGCCTGCCATGACGGCTCAAAGGGCGGTCCCAACAAGGTGGGCCCGAACCTGTGGGGCATCGTCGGCCGCAACCACGGGGTTCACGAAGGCTTCGCCTATTCGGACGCCATGGCGGCCCTGAAGGACAAGCCCTGGGACTATGAGGCTCTGAACACCTTCATCGCCAATCCGAAGGGCGCCATCAAGGGTACCAAGATGGGCTACGGCGGCCTCAAGAAGGACGCCGACCGCGCCAACCTCTTGGCCTACCTGCAGACCCTGTCGGACAGCCCGGTGCCTTTCCCGGCCCCGTAAAGGCCACAAATCTCACTGAAATTTAACACCGGCAAGCTGCTTGCCGGTGTTTTCTTTTGGGGCCCGGCTTGCTTATCTTCACCCCCACGTT
>Ga0114971_10002567_pt1 | contig 12506 bp, 12 predicted proteins | sample M_140625_MF_Meta_FD_87320 | JGI IMG/M metagenome (GOLD analysis project Ga0114971, IMG submission 87320) | Freshwater microbial communities from Lake Montjoie, Canada to study carbon cycling - M_140625_MF_MetaG | ecosystem: Environmental > Aquatic > Freshwater > Lake | place: Lake Montjoie... | reverse complement strand
GTGATCCTTGCGAGCATTGGCACTGCCGGAATCACTGCCCTTGCTATCCACTTTTTGAATCGCCATCCGCATCGTTAAAACCCCCGCATCTGCAGCGCCAAGGAAACGCCTAATGGCACGCCAGTGCCGTTTGCCCCCCATCTGATTTACGGCACTTCGAGATGCGGATGGATGGGGCGAGGACGGGACGCGGGAGGAAGTATTTCCTATCTTTTTTCTCTCATCCAAAAGAGGTTTTGCCGCATTGAAGTGCATCCAGACGAAAACGCGTAAAACCTTTGATTTCAAGTCCCGCGCTTCCCATTTGTTCGACTAATTCCTCGATGATCCAGCGGGGCGATTGCGCCTGCAGGGCATCGGCGGCCGCGCCGTGGCGCCAGACGGCATAGCGCAGGACGTTCCCCGCATCCGCCTGCAGTCGCGGCTGTGCCAGCAACCCTGCCAGATAGCCGGCCAATAGATCGCCGCTGCCGCCCTGCGCCAGGTGGGGGTTGCCTGTGGAATTCACAAAAAGGTCTCCCTCGCTCCGGCCGATGAGTGTCTCATAGCCCTTCAACACAACCCAGCAACCGCCCAACCGGCACGACAGGGCCCGCAAGGAGTCCACGCGGTTCGCCTGGATCCGGGACACGGTGACCTTCAATAGCCGGGCCGCCTCGCCGGGATGGGGCGTGATCACCCGGATCGCACCCCTTGAAAAATCGCCCGGCGATAACCAGTCCAGCGCGCTGGCATCCACAATCATCGGCAGCCGGGAATGGCGCCAGTGCCGCTGCAGGACCGGTCGGATTTTGGAAGCGAGGCCCGGCGCCGCAAGACCGGGACCGAACAAAAGAGCGCTGGCGGAATCCGGCGGGTTCCACTTCGCCTTCCAGATATCGACCATCACCGACTGCAATTGTGCGGCGACGGGCCCATACACAGTGGCCCCGGTGTACAGGGTGATGCGTCCGGGCTGGGCCCGTTGCGCGGCGCGTGCGGCCAAAACGGCCGCCCCGTGATACCCGCGACTCCCCGCAACAATCGCCAGATGCCCGTAGTCGCCCTTGTGCGTTGCCACCGCCCGCGCCGGGGGGAAATCCTGAAAATCCGCGGGCAGCGTCCAGTTCAAATCCGATCGGTGCGGACAGGGAATCAAACCCACATCATCGGCAACTTCGAGCCGTCCGACAAATGGCAGCGCGGCGGGCGCCAGCAGACCCGTTTTGGGCGCACCCACCGTCAGGGTGACAGCGGCCCGGATCGCGGCGCCGAAATGGTCCCCGGTGTCGGCATTGAGGCCGGACGGCACATCCACGGCCAAAACGGGGCGCCCGGCCGCGTTGACGGCGTCGATGATTTTCCGCCAGGCCGCGGAAAGCGGCCGGTTGAGGCCGACACCAAAAATCCCGTCGATGACCAGCGCCGGTTTTTCCTGGAGCGCCTGCTCCAACCGGAGCAGATCGGCATCGGGTTGGATCCGTTCCAGAATTGTGACAGCGCGATCGCTGAGATGCGGCGCGGCGGCGCGGGCGTCATCCCCGTTATGGCCTTTCCCGGAGAGGATTAAAATTCGGTCGCCGACGGCGGTGAGGTCGCGGGCCCGCCGGGCCAACTGCAGGCCGACGCGCCGGATGACCTCGGCCTCGGTCTGGCCGGCGGCCCAGGTGGCGCGCTCCCAATCGCGAAGGGCGTCGAGGGTGATGACCGGAACGGGCATAGGGGAAAACTAACCCTGTTAGGCCGCGTGCAAAAGCGGAATATCCGTCCGCTGGAGAGCAGGGCGCCGCTTGACACCATCGGCATTTTTTCCTCGCCAACCCTAGAGGGGAGAAGACTGGAGAGGGACGGCCTCCCTTCCAAGTTCCGCTATGAGTTTGGCGTCGCGGGTCGCAATTAAAAAGTGACAAAGAAAAACTCGACAAAATTATCGTCTCCCTTCAAATAGAGGCTCTTTATGGCAAAACCCAAGACCAAGCGCATCGGAATTTTAACCGCCGGCGGCGACAGCCCCGGGCTCAACGCGGCCATCCGGGGCGTGGGCAAGACCGCACTCGGCTTTTATGGCATGGAGATCATCGGCTTCCGCGACGGCTTTCGCGGCCTCGTGGAGGACCGCCGTCTGAAGCTGGACAAGACCACGCTGGCCGGAATTCTGACCGTGGGCGGCACCATTCTGGGCACCAGCCGCGACAAGCCCCACCGGATGCTGATCGACGGACGCACGCGCGACATGACGGACGTCATCGTCAAAAATTATCGCAAGCACAAGCTCGACTGTCTGGTATGCCTCGGGGGCGGCGGCACCCAGAAGAGCGCTCTGCGCCTCCATCAGGCCGGGCTCAACGTGATCACCCTTCCCAAGACCATCGACAACGACGTGGCGATGACGGATTCCACCTTCGGTTTCGCCACGGCTCTGGACATTGCCACCGAGGCGATCGACCGGCTGCACAGCACGGCGCACAGCCATCACCGCATCATCATCGCGGAAATTATGGGCCACCGCGCCGGCTGGCTGACCTTGGGCGCGGGCATTGCGGGCGGTGCCGATGTGATTTTAATTCCCGAAATCCCCTACCGCGTCGAGAAAATCGCCGAAGCCATCCGCCGCCGCAGCCGAGTGGGAACCAATTTCAGCATCGTGGCCGTGGCCGAGGGGGCGATGAGCGTGGAGGACGCGCGCGTCTTTGCCGCTGCGGAAGCCAAGCGCGAACGCGCCCGCACTGTCCAAGATAAAAAAGAGGCCAAGGCAGAACTGGCCACCCTGGAATCGCGGCACACCGGCAACACCCTCCGGCTGGCCCGGCAACTGGAAGAACTCACCCATCTGGAATCGCGCGTCACCATTCTCGGCTATGTGCAGCGCGGCGGCACCCCCTCCCCGGCTGACCGGCTGCTGGCCAGCCGTCTCGGCGGCGCCTGCGCGGATCTGATCCATCAGGGAATTTTCGGAGTGATGGTGGCCGCGCGCGGGGATCGGACCGAACCCGTGCCGCTGGAAAAAGTCGCCGGCAAACGCCGCGGAGTGCCGGCAGAACATTCCTGGATTGCCACTGCCCGGCACGTCGGCACCTGCCTGGGAGATTAATCCCGAATTCCGAAGCGAGCCTTCTGCAGAAAATGGGAGGGACGGCGCGGAGCGGGCGGGACCAATTGTGCCAGCTTTCACGCGCCACCCCACTCGTTTCGTCGCCTGGCGCTGCGCTCGGCGACCGGGACGGCGCAGCGCGCCTTCCCTACCCCATTTCGGAGTTCGGATTAATCTTACGAGGCTGCCGCTCCGACCGGGAAAGATTCAAGCCTGGAGCACCGTGGCGCCGGCCGCCGGGCGCGAGACGAAAATCGTCGCTTCTATTCCGGTCCGGGCCTTGTAGTCAGCGGCTATCTGACGGGAGACCGCCTCCACCTGTCCAGTCTTCACCAGCGCCACGGCGCAGCCGCCGAACCCGCCGCCCGTCATGCGACAGCCATAAATGCCACCGGCCTGGCCGATGCCCCGGGCAATGTCCACCACGGCGTCCAGCTCCACGCAGCTCACGTCGTAATCGTCGCGCAGGGAAGCGTGGCTCGCGCCCATGAGGGTGCCGACCCGGGGCCAATCCGAGGCGCGGACGGCCGCAGCCGCCTGGAGCGTGCGGCTGATTTCTCCGATGACATGGCGGGCGCGCCGGAAAACAACTTCGTCCATCCGCCCGCGAGCCTGTTCCAGCACATCCATCGTGGCATCGCGCAGCGAGGGAACGTCCAGATTTTTGGAGGCGGTTTCGCACTGAAGGCGGCGCTGGGCATAGCCTCCCCCGGTCAGTGCATGCTTCACATTGGTGTTGATGATGAGCAATGAAACGGAGGGGTCGCTCATGGGCACCAGCTCGGTCTGGCGCGAACGGCAGTCGAGCAGCAGCAGATGATCCGGACGCCCCATCACTGAGATGAATTGATCCATGATGCCGCAGGGCATCCCGGCGAAATCATGCTCCGCCTTCTGACACAGCAGGGCTTTCTCGACCGGATCCATTGTCTGACCGGTCACCGTCTCCATCAGGGTCGCCGTGGCCACTTCCAACGCCGCGCTGCTGGACAGGCCGCCGCCAATCGGCACGGTGGAATGCAACAGCACGTCGAGTCCGCCCGGATTGAGGCCGCGCGCCAGGCAACCGGCGATGACGCCGCGCGGATAATTTCCCCAGCTGGGCTCGCCGGGCGTGACCGGCGCGGACAAATCCACCCGCAGCGGCTCCATGCCGGAGGTGGCGCGAATCTGGATGACTGCCTGGCCATCGGCAGGGCGATCCGCGGCCATGACCGCGTAATGCTCAATGGCCATTGGAAGGACGAAGCCGTCATTGTAATCGGTGTGTTCGCCGATCACGTTCACACGGCCGGGCGCGGCCACCATCCAGCGGGGCGGCCGGCCGTAGGCTTTCAGGAACGCCTCGGAGGTTTCAGCGGCAACTTTTTGAAGTGAGGTCATGAAATAATTCAATCAAGGGAAAGGGTTGGAGCGGGGACGAAAACGGATCCTGGAAAAGGGCGCAAGCGCGGGAGGGCGCCACGGCCGGGACCATTCCCCTCCGCACCCTTCCGGCCCACCTCAGGCCGTCGGCGGCTTCTTCCCGCCGCGCACGGCGCCGGCCAGCATCAGCACGCCGAAGGCCAGGAGGATGACGCCCCAGATCAGGTTGATGTTGATGTCCAGCGAGAGCGAGCCGGAACGGTTGAGCGCGCCAAAAACCGTGAGCAGCGCCCCGATGAGGGTGAACATGAGGCCAATCGGCCAGCGGATATCGAGTCCCATAATTTTTAGTGTGTGGTTTGGTTCACCAGAAGAGCACGTTAAGAATGACGCAGGCGATCAACAGCACGACCCCCACCACACCCGGCTGCAGGAAGAACGGCAGGGCGTCGGACTTGATTTTTGGCGTGAGCGAATAGACCAGGCCTTTTAATTCCACGTCGGACTTGGTGCGCGCGGTCGTGAGAGAAATCACCAGAGTGAGGACAAAGCAGGCGGTGAAGGCGAAGGCGGCGAGCCAAAAGTTCTGCGCCATTTCACTGGGGAACACATGGACCACCGACAGGTACCCGCCTTTGACGCCGGGCGCGTTGCCCTGAGCCAGGGTCAGCGCGTGGAACAGCGCCGAGCTGCCGATGCCGCCGAACAAGCCCAGGAAGGCGCCGGTGGCGGTGGTGCGCTTCCAGAACATGCCCAGCAGGAAGGTGGCGAACAGCGGCGCGTTCACGAAGCCGAACACCAGCTGGATGATGTCCATGCAGTTGTTGTACATCGAGGCGAAATAGGCCGCCAGAATGCTCAAGGCGATGCCCACCACGGTGACCACCTTGCCCGCCAGGAAATAGTGGCGGTCGCTTTTCCCCTTGGCAAAGTAGGCCTGATACAAATCATAGGTGAAAACGGTGTTGAAGGCCGTCACGTTGCCCGCCATGCCCGACATGAAGGAAGCCAGCAAGGCGGTGAGCGCCAGACCCAGCAGGCCGGCGGGACAATATTTCTTCACCAGCGACAGGATGACGCTGTCGTAGTCATTTTCGGCGATGCTGTTGTAAAGACCCTGCTGGATCTGCTCATCCGACAAGGGAGTCGCGGCATTGGCGGCGACCAAGGAGGCAATTTTGTCGGCGGCCACCGGCTTGCCGAGCGCCGCACCCACGGCCTGGACTGCGGCGGCTGAATTGGACGGGCTGGCGGCTTTCACTGCATCCAGCGCGCTGGCATAAGCCGACGCGGACAGGATCGGCGGCGGGATGCGATAATTCTTATCAGGCAGCGTGCAGAGGGCGGCCGCGATCATGCCGGGCACGATCACGAGGAACGGGAAGAACATCTTGGGGACGGCCGCCACGAGCGGCGTGTTGCGGGCCGCGGTCATGTTCTTAGCCGCCATCGCCCGTTGCACCACGAGGAAATTCGTGCACCAGTATCCAAAGGAGAGCACAAAGCCCAGGCCGAAGATCATCGCAAACCAATCCACGCCCATCGGGTTGTTCGCCGGCCCGGCCAGCACCGGCTTCCACGCGCTCATCCAAGCGTCCGGGGCGTAGGTGACACCCGCCTCCTTGAGATAGAGAGCGGCGGGATTGGTGGCGACCGTTTGAAGCGAACTGTTCATCGCGTGCCAGCCGCCGACGTCTTTCAATCCCAGATACACGACCGGCGCGAAGCCGAGGACGATCATGAAGAATTGCAGGACCTCCGTGTAGATGGCGGAGGTCAGACCGCCCTTTAAAACGTAGAGGAGCACGACTCCTGAGCAGATGAACAAGGCCGCGTTGTAATTCCAGCCGAGCAGCTGGTTGAGCAGCTTCGCCAGCGCGTTCATCGAAATGCCGGAGGCGAAAATAGTCATCACCGCAAAGGCGATGGAGTTCAACGCCCGGACGCGCTCGTCAAAGCGCATCTTCAGGTATTCCGGCACGGAGCGGGCCTTGGAGCCGTAGTAGAACGGCATCATGAACACCGCGAGGAAGATCATCGCCGGAATCGCCCCCACCCAGTAGAAGTGGGCGGTGGAGATGCCGTATTTAGCGCCGCTCGCCGCCATGCCCACCAGCTCCAGCGCCCCCAGATTGGCCGAGATAAAGGCCAGCCCGGTCACCCAGGTCGGGATGGAACGGGCGGAGGTCAGAAAGTCCGCCGAGGTCTTCATGTAGCGCGACAGCATCCAACCGATGCCGATAACAAATGCCACATAAGCCAGCAGAATGGTGTAATCGATCCAAGCGAGTTGAATGGGTTGCATAGGTTGATGTTGACCTTAAAGATTTACTGCGGAGCGTGTCAAACTAATTGCTTTGGACCGACGGCTGTGATTTACTGTCGGCGCAAATTATTTTTATGAACACCCTCATTCAGGAAAAAACTCAGGAACTCTGCAACGCCCTGCTCACCCAGCCGGAGATGATCGCCCTGCGCCAGCGCATCGACACCTTCATGGCCAACGACAGCGCCCGGGGGGCGTATGATTCGCTGATGAGCCAGGGCCAGGCCCTGCAGGAAAAACAGCACCACGGCCAGAAGCTCGAACCGTCGGAGATCTCCGAGTTCGAAGCCAAACGCGAGGCGCTGCTGGGCAACCCCGTGGCGCGCGGCTTCCTGGACGCCCAGGAGGAACTCCACTCCCTCCAGAGCTCCATTCAGAAACAGATTTCCAAGACGATTGAACTGGGCCGCGTGCCGGTGGCGGCGGACCTCGAAGAGGGTTCCTGCGGCAGCGGCTGCGGCTGCCACTGATCCGTCTGCGTCTGGCTGGTTTCGACCGCGCCTCGGTTCAATTCGTTTGAACCGGGCGCGGTTTTGTTCTAGGTTTTCTTCACCGCATGTCCAAAAAGCAAAAGCGCGTGCTGCTCGCCCTTGGATGGTACGATTACCATCTGCATCAGGGCATTGAGAAATATGCCCGGGAGCATGACTGGCATGTCTACTCGGATCTGGCGCGGGAACGGGTGATTCCCTGGGGCTGGGAGGGCGATGGCATTCTGGCCTGGCTGGGGGCCGGCGACGATCTGGCCGAGATGGTGCAGGGCATGAAAAAGCCGACGGTGGATTTCAGCCTGCGCCGCCCGGAGCTGAAATTTCATCGGGTGCTCGAGGACCACGCCCACGCGGCACACCTCGTGGCTGATCATTTTCTTTCGCGCGGCTTTGCGAACTTCCTCTATTATAGCGACGCCGACAATTGGTCCTATGAAGAGCGCGGCCGGGGCTTTGAACAGGCCCTGCAGCAGGTCGGGCACCCGTGCCGCTGGCTGCGCTGGCATACCTCGAGCGCCTTCTCGCCCGGCCGCGAGGAATGGAAGACAAAACGACGCTGGCTGGCGGCCCAGATGAGCCAGGCCGCCAAGCCGCTCGCCGTGTTTGCCGCCAACGATCAGCAGGCCCTGGACGTGCTGGAATCCTGCGAGAGCGCGGGCATCGCCGTTCCTGAGGAGGTCGCCATTGTCGGCGCGGAAAACCACCTCCTGGCGCCCGACACCATGCGCACGCCGATCTCCAGCGTGGACACTAATCTGGAGGCCCTCGGCTATCGCGGAGCCCAGCTTCTGGACGCCCTGATGGCCGGTAAACGAGCCTCCAAAAAACCGGTCCGCATCCCCGCCGCCGGCGTGCGGGTGCGCAAGAGCAGCGACCTCCTGGCGGTGCCCCATCCCGGTGTGGCTCGCAGTATCCGCTTCATACAGGATCACAGCCACGAGCCCATCGGCGTCAAGGCCCTGGTGGAGGTCGCGTCCATGTCGCGACGCGGGCTTCACAAGGCGTTCCTGGAGCACCTCCGCCGGACACCCGGACAGGAGCTGCAACGGGTCCGGATTGAGCACGCCCAAAAACTGCTCGCTGAAACCACTCTTAAAATCGAAGCCCTTGCCGAAACGGTGGGCTACCAGAGCGCCAACAGCTTCTGCATCGCCTTCAAGCGCGTCACAGGCCTGACGGCCAAAAAATTCCGCGAATCCCGAGGGCGCTAGAGACGCCGGCCGCGGCCGCTCTAATTGGCTTGCGCTCCGGCGGGCATCCGTAAAAATCTGGCTGTGCAAGACGTCCCGAACCCATTCCAACCGCGCGACCCGCAGAAATTCGCCGCAGCCCTAGGCCGGTTCGACGCCGAGAACGCGCGCGACCCGAACCGGGAAATCGACGCGGGGCAGGACCATCCTCGGGAATGGCTGTATGCGCAGCGCCTGACCGCCTGGGTTCTGCGGCTGGCGCCCGATGCCTCGGAAGCCCTGCGCCTGGCCGCGCGCTGTCAGCATCTCTGCCGCTGGGAAAGCCCCCGCTCCTCCTATCCCATGACCCGCGCAGGCTACCTGCGCTGGCGCGCGGACCTCAAAAAATTTCACGCGGAAAAATCCGGCGCGATCCTCCGCGAAACCGGCTACGACCCGGAAACCATCTGCCGCGTGCAGGAGTTGAACCTCAAGAAAAATTTCCCCGCCGACCCCGAGACGCGAACGATTGAGGACGCCCTCTGCCTGGTGTTCCTGGAATTCCAATTTGCCGCCCTTGCCGCCAAGACCGACGAGGAGAAAACCATCAACGCGCTTCAAAAGAGCTGGGGAAAGATGACCGACGCCGCGCGCGCGGAGGCCCTGAAGCTGACCTACGGCGAGCGCGAACAGGCCCTGCTCCACCGGGCGCTCCAGGGGTGACCCGCCGCCGCCGCCTTCGCTGCTCGACAAATCTGAACGATTTTCTAAAGTATCGGCGATGTCTTTTGCCAACCAGCCGCTTCTTATTGCCGGACGGGCTTTCTCTTCCCGCCTCATTCTGGGCACCGGAAAATTTTCATCCCCGGAAGCCATGCGCTCGGCGCTCGCCGCCAGCGGCACGGGAATGGTCACCGTCGCCCTGCGCCGCGCGGATTTGACAGGCAAGAAGGATCCCTTCGCCAACATCCTTGAATTCATCGACCCGCAAAAATACCTGCTCCTGCCTAACACCAGCGGGGCGATGAATGCCGAGGAAGCCGTCCGCCTCGCTCGCCTGGCTGTGGCCGCCGGGCTCCCCAAGTGGGTAAAACTGGAAATTCATCCCGACCCCCGCTACCTGCTGCCCGATCCGATCGAGACGTTCAAGGCGGCGGAAATACTCGTGAAGGAGGGATTCATTGTGCTGCCCTACATCAACGCCGATCCGGTGCTGGCGAAGCGGTTGCAGGAGGTGGGCTGCGCAACGGTGATGCCGCTCGGTTCGCCCATCGGCTCCAATCGCGGCCTTCAGACGCGCGACCAGATCCGCATCATCATCGAACAGGCAACCGTCCCGGTGATCGTGGACGCGGGCATCGGCGCGCCCAGCCACGCGGCCGAGGCGATGGAATTGGGCGCCGACGCCGTGCTGGTCAACACCGCCATTGCCGTGGCCCAGGATCCGGACCGCATGGGCATCGCGTTCAAGTTGGCCGTGGAGGCGGGGCGCAGCGCCTTTGAAAGCGGGTTGGGCGCGCGCAGCGAAACGGCCAACGCCACGAGCCCCTTGACGGCGTTTTTAGATTAAAGTTTCCATTCAACTTAAACATGGACGGACATTTAACCGTTTATTTCAGGATTAAACGTTGAACAATCGTGCCTTTAAAACTATGAGCCCCCCCCTCCTGTCCGCTTCGCGGGCCCGACAGATCCTGTCCGCCGCACAAAAGACCCGCGTCCTCGTGGTCGGCGATGTGATGCTGGACCAGTTCATCTGGGGCGGCGTGTCGCGCATCTCGCCCGAGGCGCCGGTGCCGGTGGTGGATTTCCAGCGCGAGAGCTTCATGCCCGGGGGCGCGGCAAACGTGGCGCGTAATCTGGTGTCCCTGGCAGCGTCGGCGGAACTGTTCGGCGCCATCGGCCAGGACGATGCCGGCCGCCAGCTGAAGGAAATTTTAGCCGGACAAACCATCGGCTGCGGCGGCCTCATCCCCTGCCCCGGCCGGCACACGAGCATCAAAACCCGAATTGTCGCCCACCAGCAGCAGGTGGTCCGCATCGACCGCGAGACGCGCGCGGACATGGCCGGCGAGTGGACGGACCGTCTGTTGGCGGGGCTGAAAACCCGACTGTCCCGGGCCGATGCCGTGATTGTGGGGGATTACGGCAAGGGCGTGGTCACGCAGGCCTTGCTGAACGAAATCAAAGCGCTGTGCCGTCGGCGCGGCGTCTGGCTGAGCCTCGACCCCAAGCCGGTGCATGACCTCAACTTGAGCAACCTTTCGCTCATCACCCCCAACCGCAAGGAGGCGTTTGATCTGGCCGCTCTGCCCGATACCACGCGCCATTCCCACCCGCTCTCCGACAAGAACCTCATGCTCGCAGCGGAACGGCTCCTCAACGAACTGCGGCCGGCGCTTCTGCTCATCACGCTCGGCGAACTGGGCATGCTGCTCTGCCAGCGCGGACAGAAGCCGTTTCATATCCCCACGGTGGCGCAGGAGGTGTTCGACGTTTCCGGCGCCGGCGATACGGTGATCGCCACTTTCACCCTCGCGGTGGCGGCTGGCGCATCGCCCGTGGAAGCGGCCATCCTCTCTAACCACGCCGCCGGCATCGTCGTCGGCAAGGTCGGCACCGCCACGACCACGCCCGGAGAATTGCTCAAGAGTTTTAATCCATAAGAGTATCGCCGCAGGCCTGCCGGAGCCGCACCCTTCACGGACAGAAATGAATCCAAAAATTACAGCCGCAACCCTCCGCGCCATGAAGGAGCGGGGCGAACCCATCGCCGCGCTCACCGCCTATGATTATCCGATGGCGAAACTGCTGGACGAGGCGGGCGTGACGCTGCTGCTGGTCGGCGATTCGCTCGGCATGGTGGTGCTCGGGTATCCGGACACCACCCAAGTGACGATGCCGGAGATGGAACATCATGTCCGGGCCGCGGCACGGGCCCGACCGACGGCGCTGCTGGGCGCAGACCTGCCTTATCGGAGTTACGAAACGGTTGAGGCGGCGGTGACCCATGCCCGCCGCTTGGTTGCTGCCGGGGCCGAATTTGTGAAGGCGGAGGGCGGCCGTGAAATTTTGCCGCAGATCCAGGCCATCGTCGCGGCGGGCATCCCGTTCTGCGGCCATCTGGGCATGCTGCCCCAGCATGTTTTGGAGGAAGGCGGTTACCACATCAAAGGACGGAAGGAAGAGGAACACCAGAAACTCCTCGCAGACGCGCGGGCGCTGGCGGAGGCAGGGGCGTTCGCGGTGGTCCTGGAACTGGTGACGCCTCCGGTCGCCCGGGAAATTTCGCAACAGATCCCCATCCCCACCATCGGCATCGGAAGCGGTCCGGATTGCAGCGGCCAAATCCTGGTGACGCACGATTTAATCGGCGCTTTTCCCTGGTTCACCCCGCGCTTTGTAAAACCTAGGCTGAACAGCGCAGCGGAGATCCAGACCGCGGTGGCCGCATGGAAAAAAAGTCTTCAGCCCGCTCATTCCTGACCCGGTTCGCGCCGCCGCTGGCTCCTCTGGCAGCAATCCCCATCACGGCACCGCTCTCGCCACACGAGTTTTAGTAAACCTGCTGTGGCCCGACGGGTTTCCCCGCCTGAAATTATTTTTCTAGTGGGACAGCCTTTGTCCCACCCCCCCTGCCATGATGGTGCGCATGAAAGAGAACAAGATAAAAACCAATAACGAAAAGAGCGGGCAACTTGAATTGGGGTTCAGCGGGCGGCCGCCGCAGCAGAATTTCCAGCGCCACACGGGACGGGTGGCACGCGCCGCCTGGTGGTTTGCCAGAATGCGCGAGGCCGTGGAAGAGGCGATCGAGTGGCCGGCAGCCCACCCGCCCCGCGCAGAGCAGATCTGGCTCCGCGGAGCGAATCGTGAAGTGAAAATCTAAGAGCCCGCCTGCCCTATCCGGCAATCCTGAACCCATCGGTCGGCGACAAGCTCTCCTTATCGGTTCTCGGCTATTGATTTGCGGACCCTACGGTGCATTGCAATAGGGCGCGTTGCTCCGTTCGCGCCGTCGTGGTAAATCCGCACGCGTGGATCGGCAACGGCGGCGGGCAGAGGACTGCCTACCCTGCCCGCTC
>Ga0114971_10002565_pt1 | contig 12508 bp, 9 predicted proteins | sample M_140625_MF_Meta_FD_87320 | JGI IMG/M metagenome (GOLD analysis project Ga0114971, IMG submission 87320) | Freshwater microbial communities from Lake Montjoie, Canada to study carbon cycling - M_140625_MF_MetaG | ecosystem: Environmental > Aquatic > Freshwater > Lake | place: Lake Montjoie... | reverse complement strand
CTTCCATAATTAATATCGTAAATATTTACAACAATTTCATATCCATATCCTTTTTCGTAATTAAATCCTACGATACCTTCACAAAGCAAAGTCCATTCTTTATCCTTTTTACTATATTTTACATATAAGCCGGCATGCCTAAAAAAAGCTCCAGCACAATTAGATGCTGTCTGATCTGTAGATATATATATTGTTTTTTGAATTCTAAAATTTTCTTTGTATCTCCTAATATCATATTCTTTTTTCACAGGCGCAAGTGGAGAAGTACCCGCTGGCGGGGGCGGAGGAAAAATAATTGAGACACTATCTGAAACCCGTTTATTAATTAGTTTCTTTTTTTCCGTCTTTACTTTTTTACTTAAAATTGGTTTCTTATTTTGAGCACACGAGTTGTTATAAAATATTGTTAGTACAATAAGTATCGTTAGGCTTTTTAAATCTTTCATATTCTATGATGTTTCAGTTTTATATTTACTCCTATTGGATGGCACTAAATAAACAAAATATTTTTTTTTTATTAAAAAAAGATCAAAAAATTAAACCTTATTTTCTATCCTAAATTGCTCTTCTTTGAGTAGTGTGCATTCTGGTTTAATATCGAAAGAAATCATTTCTCCGTTGGTATCAAAAACAACAGCACAACATTCTAAAAATCGTTCTTTTAATTTAATACGTCCTCTTTGAATTCGTGATTTAGTATTTGTCAATGTTAGATTTAACTTTTCTGCAATTGTTTTTTGGTCTATATTTTCAAGATCATACATGTATAAAGGTCTTGCATACTCTTCTGGCAAAAGCTTTAATAATACCTTTATATATTCAGAAGCCTCACCAATAGAGGAATTTTCAATATCCTCTTCCTTGATATCAAATTCTAATGGGATGCTCTTATTGTCTTTTTTATAATAATCAATAATTGTATTTTGTGTGATTTTAAACAGCCAGGATTTTAAATATACTATCGTTTTTCCTTTGGAACAAGATTGATAACTTTTAAGTAATACATCTTGTAAAATGTCTTTGGCATCGTTTTCATTTGATACTCGTTTTTTGATAAAACCAAATAAAGAAGATTTGTACTCTTCCCAAATTTCAAAAATGTTGCATTCGTTCATTATAATTTTATTTATTTAAGATCTAAATTAGATTTTTTGTAACGTTCCATCACTTAACGCATATTATTTATACATGTAAATTCTATCTATGCCCAATCCATCTAAAGCTGAAAATATTATTTTTCTTTAATTTATATGTAATTCTGGGTTTTTTCCAATTCACAATTGTAACTTATTACTTTTTCATTTTCTAATAATTTTAATTTATTTCAGCATTATCAAAAACATTAACTTATTATAATAGTCGCAATTAATGTTACAAAAGATTAAAAATAGCAATTTTTATCAATGCTTCACTTTTATAAAAATCTATATTAAGTGCCTCATCATCTAAGATTCCTGCGAAAATTCAAAAGTAATTTATAAAAATACAACTTTAAATTTAAAATGTATTTTGTTTTTGGTTTAATTCATTCTATGTTTATAATGACTGGAAAACGAATTGTTAACTAGCATAAACTAACAATAAAATATAAATAATTCAAACTAAATTGTTTGATTATTAACAATAAAAGACTTTTTATTATGCTAATATATAAAAAATATTTTAAATATAAATGACTTAAAAATAAAAATCAAAAAAAGACATTATTTTTTTGCAGTTCCGAACATTTAATGTCGAAATTAAAGCTTAAAATTTATATTTTAAAGAGGTTATTACTTGTCTAGGTGCAATAGGATTAACACTGTAATTTTCATGAACAACATAATTCAATTCGTTGGTAAAATTGGACAATTTGCATAACAATGAAATTTTTTTCCAATCGTAACCAATAGAAAAATCAAAAGTTGTGTAATCATCATTTAGAGGTATTTCTCTGTCGTTAATACTAGTTGCAAATGTTATTGGGTTTACCACTATTTGATTATTCCAACCTCCAACACGTTTTCCAACATAATTTCCAATAGCTCCCAAAGATATTCCTTTTAATTTTCCGTTTGATAAAGTATAGAAAAAGCTTAAGTTGGCAGTGTTTGATGGAGTTCTTACTAATCTGTCGCCAACAATAAAACTTCCATTTGTGCCTGATGTTTTTGTGAACCGCATGTCGTTATAACTGTAACCAGCATTTATGTTTAAGCCTTCAATAGGTTTTGCAGTAATATCAACTTCAATGCCCTTACTTTTGGTTTCGCCATTTAATACCTTAACGGATGCGTCAGTATTGATAGAACCATCTGCTTTTAATTCTGCTGTTTGAGCTAATTTATCGTTTGTTATTTGATATAAGGTTATATTCAAACAAAGCAAACCTTTCCAAAAGTCATTTTTAATTCCAAATTCATATTGTGAAATGATAGAAGGATTTAAAACAGCGCCAGAAACTGTAGTTCCCGTATTAGGCGTAAAGGAATCGGAGAAACTCGCAAAAAGAGAAGTTTTTTTGGAAGGTTGGAAAACCAGACCTAATTTAGGTGAGAAAGCAACATCTTTTTGTTTTATACCCTCTGCAGTTAAATTTGGATTTACTGCCAAATTGTATATCACAGGCAGAGATTCTTGCCAAGACCAACGAAGACCAGCCAAAATTTTAAACTTATCGGTAATTGAAATTAAATCTTGAGCGTATATTCCAAAACGATTAGTAGTTGTTTTTACAATTTTATCAACTGAAGCTTCTGGAATATCTGAACGTTGAGGATGTAAACTTAAATCGAAAATATTTATTAAATCGTAAATAATAGGATTGTTTGGATTAATAGTTTCCTTAAAAGTAAAAGTATAAGCTTGTGCAAAAGAGTATTCATAGTCTAGCCCAGAAAATAATTGGTGTTTAATTTTTCCGGCTGAGAAATCTCTTTGCAAACTCAATTGTTCTGATATAATGGTTTCGTCATTTCTATTTTGTCCCAAAGGCCTATTCCAATCACCATTTGCTACTGGTTGAATGCGCTCAGTCCCTTTAAATTTTCGTATGTAATCTTGAAATGAGCTATTGAAATTAAATTTCCAATTTGAATTAAAGTCGTGTTTTAACAAAGCAGAAACTGTAGTTTGTTTTGTTTGTCCGGTTGACCAAGTAGCACCCAAAAATAAATTACGAGGTAAATCTACTATTTGTTTGCCAATAATTGCAGTACCAAAATCTGGAGTCCAGTCATCACGTAAATAATCACCTTGAAGAAGAATTTCAGTTTTTTTATTTACTAAAAAAAGCAAAGAAGGGTTAATATAAAAACGTTCTTTCTTAACAACATCTCTAAAACTTTCCGAATTTTCGTAAGATCCATTAACGCGATATGCAATACTATTATTTAAAGGGCCACAAAAATCGACAGAAGGTTTGTAGAAGCTATTACTTCCTGATTGTATTGCAATTTCCCCGCGTTTAGTGAATGAGGGAGATTTTGTTACCATATTCAAGATACCACCTGGAGCTACATTTCCAAATAATAAGGCAGCACTACCTTTTAAAATTTCTACTTTTTCTAATGAAGATACCTCAGGCATAGAGCCACCATTTAATCTGAAACCATTTTTAAAAACGCTATTGGCCGACATGTCGTAACCCCTGGAAAAAAAAGATTCTTGTGCGCCACCCCGAGCCGAACCAACATAAACTCCATTTGCATTCTTTACTACATCACTTAATCTTAATGATTGTTGTTGCTTTATTATGTTGCTGCCAATGACCTGAACACTTTGAGGTAAATCCATTGGTTTAATACCGGAACGTGCTGCATTAACAATATTATTTTGCTTTGAAAGAATGATAACTTCTTTTAATAGTTCCCCTTTTTTGTTTTTTAAGGAATCATTTATTGCATAAAGATTATCTTTTTTTATTGTTTCTTGTGAGAAACTTTTAGCAATTGTTATGAGCGCGATAGTCGATAAGTAAAAATATTTAATCATTTATTTAGAATTAATAAGAATAATAGTGCAAATATAATTTGTCATTTTGAATTTATAAAATTTATTTAGATTAAATATAAATAATATTACAATATTATGATTTACAGCATTATAAAAACAAAAAAAACTTGCTGTTTAGCAAGTTATATGTAAAATAATAGATAAAATTTACTTTTTCTGTGTCATATGATAGCTCTCAGATTTAATTTTACCATTAACTTTTCCAGAAATGGTTGCAACCAAATTATAATTTTTAAGCAATCGATATTCAATTTTTTTCGGATAATCATGTTTTGGATTTTCGAAAACCAATAAGCTATCGTCTTCTTTTGTCATTTGAAAAGAAACAGCCGCATTATTGTTTTCTCCCTGAACATTTGCAGAATAAATTAAATGTTCTTGATCTTGAACTAATTCAATGTTTTCATTGTGAATTGTGTCTTTATTGTTTTGAATATAATACGATTGCCCAATAAAAGTGCTATCGTTCTTATTAATCCATATTTCTTTTAAAGTACCTAAACTGTCTGTTTTTTCCCATTCACCAAGCAACCAAGTCGCCTTTTGTATTTCGTCGTATTTTTTTATCAAATTTCCCTTTGCATCGTATTTGTTACATGACACACTAGCCAAAAGAACCAAAATTAGTAATGAGAATAAGATTTTTTTCATAATTATTATTTTAATACCACAATATTATAAAAAAACTACCAACTGAACACTGCCAACTGAACACTATTTACTATTTTTGCACTCCAAATAAAGAATACAAAATGTTAGATAGACTTCAATATGTAAAACAACGTTTTGATGAGATTTCGGATTTGATTATTCAGCCAGATGTCATCTCGGATCAAAAACGTTATGTTCAGCTTAATCAAGAATATAAGGGTATGAAAAACCTTATGGAGAAGCGAGAGGAATATGTTACTTTAGATGCAAATATTAATGAAGCCAACGAAATTATTGCCGATGGTAGTGATGCCGAAATGGTCGAAATGGCTAAAATGCAATTAGATGAAGCCAAAGAACGCTTACCACAATTAGAAGATGAGATAAAATTTCTTTTGATACCCAAAGATCCTGAAGATGCAAAAAATGTGATGGTCGAAATTCGCGCTGGAACTGGAGGTGACGAAGCGTCAATATTTGCAGGAGATTTATATAGAATGTACACTAAATATTGTGAAACTAGAGGTTGGAGAACTTCGGTAGTAGATATGAACGAAGGAACATCTGGTGGTTTTAAAGAGGTTATTTTTGAAGTAACTGGTGAAGATGTTTACGGAACTTTAAAATTTGAAGCTGGTGTACATCGTGTGCAACGAGTTCCTCAAACCGAAACCCAAGGACGTGTACATACCTCTGCCGCCACTGTAATGGTGCTGCCAGAAGCAGAGGAATTTGATGTTCAAATTGATATGAACGATGTTCGTGTAGATTTCTTTTGTTCGTCAGGACCTGGAGGACAATCGGTAAATACTACTAAATCGGCTGTTCGTCTAACGCACATTCCAACTGGATTAGTGGCGCAATGCCAGGATCAAAAATCGCAACATAAAAATAAAGACAAAGCTCTTGATGTATTAAGGTCGCGTTTATACGAACAAGAATTAGCCAAAAAACAAGCAGAAGATGCTATAACAAGAACATCTCAAGTGAGTTCAGGTGATCGTTCGGCAAAAATTAGAACCTACAATTATTCGCAAGGGCGCGTTACCGATCATAGAGTTGGACTAGATGTTTTTGATATGGATGGCGTTATGAATGGAAAAATCCAGAAGTTTGTAGACGAACTTCAGTTAGTAAATAACATGGAAAAACTGAAAGAAAGCGAAGTTTTATAGAAAGAAAATAGAATAAAGAAAATAGAATAAATAATAAAGATGTCAAGCTAGAATTAGTTTGGCATTTTTTTTCGAAAAACATAAAAAAATCTGTGATAATCTTTGTAATCTGTGGCTAAAAAGAAAACTTTTTTATTCTCCTACATAGATACAATTTGAGCAATTTTAACAGCAATATAATTCGTGTAAATTCGTGAAATTAGTGTCTGATTTTTATTGAATTAGATTTGCTCGCGACTTTTGTGGTTAACAAACTTTAAACTAACTTTGCCTGATAGTAAACAATTAATAAAACAAAATTGACTAATTCTCAATTAATAGAACAAATTCAAATCAAAAAATCCTTTCTGTGTATAGGATTGGATGTCGATTTAACTAAAATACCATCTCATTTATTAGAACTTGAAGACCCTATATTCGAATTCAATAAAGCAATAATAGATGCCACCCACGATTTGTGTGTTTCTTATAAACCTAATACTGCTTTTTACGAAGCCTATGGCATTAAAGGATGGAAATCATTAGAAAAAACTATAAAATACCTTAACGAAAAATATCCAGAAATATTCACCATTGCCGATGCTAAAAGGGGAGATATAGGAAACACCTCCTCTATGTATGCCAAAGCATTTTTAGAAGATTTAAACTTCGATTCGGTAACTGTTGCTCCTTATATGGGGAAAGATTCTGTCGAACCGTTTTTGGCTTTTGAAAACAAACATGCAATTCTATTGGTACTTACTTCTAACGAAGGTGCTTTTGATTTTCAAACTAAAAATAGCGACGGGAAAGAACTTTATAAAGTAGTAATTGAAACTTCTAAATATTGGAAAAATTCCGAGAATCTGATGTATGTAGTAGGAGCTACCAAAGCAGAGTATTTTACCGAAATTAGAAAAATAATTCCAGATAGTTTCTTGTTGGTTCCCGGAGTGGGTGCACAAGGAGGAAGCTTGCAAGAAGTTTGTAAATACGGAATGAATGAGTATGTAGGTTTATTAATCAATTCTTCTCGTGGAATTATTTATGCTTCAAATGGGACTAAATTCAAAGAAAAAGCTAGAGAAGAAGCCTTAAAAATGCAATTGGAAATGAAGAAAATTCTGAAAACCCTTTGATAGCCTTCACCCTTTACAAAAACGAAAATTCTAATGAATGGGTAACTTTTGTGCATGGCGCAGGGGGAAGTTCTTCTATATGGTTCAAACAAATACGCGAGTTTCAAAAGCATTTTAATGTTTTATTATTGGATTTACGGGGTCACGGAAATTCAAACCAACAAATAAAAAGAGCATTCAAACAAAAATATACGTTCCAATCTATTGCTGACGATGTTTTGGAAGTTCTAGATCATCTAAAAATAAAAACTTCCCATTTTATAGGAATATCATTGGGTACTATTGTAATTCGTCAATTAGCCGAAGTGCATCCCAACAGAGTGAAAAGCATGGTTATGGGTGGCGCCATTTTAAAAATGAATTTTCGTTCGCAAATATTAATGAAGTTGGGAAATATATTTAAATATCTGTTGCCGTATTTGGTCTTGTACCGATTTTTTGCATTTGTTATAATGCCGAATAAAAACCACAAACAATCCCGAATTTTATTTATTAACGAAGCCAAAAAACTCTACCAAAAAGAGTTTATTCGTTGGTTCAAACTTACCGCAGAAATTAATCCGGTGCTTAAATGGTTTCGCCAACAAGAATTAAACATCCCCACCCTTTATGTAATGGGACAAGAAGATTATATGTTTTTACCCTCCGTTAAAAAAGTGGTAGAAAAACATTTTAAATCATCTAAATTATTTGTAGCAGAAAACTGTGGTCATGTGGTTAATGTAGAACAACCAACTATTTTTAACCAAGAAGTAATTGCTTTTATTCAGCAAAATTAATTTTGAGACAAAAAAAATTGCCAATGCTAAACAAACATTGGCAATTTTATTAACTTAACTAAACCAAACAAAATTATAAATCCTTATTTATAACACTGCAAATATCTTTACTTATGTTAGAATTAATGTTAGCAGAATGTTATTGTTAGGTTATATATTATTAATTCTTTAAACATTATTTTTTGTCCAATAATCCAAAGACATTTTGTAATAAAGTAGAAGTTCTTGATTTTAAATCGGTTCTAATATTTTTTTCTTCTACAGCAATCATTTTAAAAACACCTTCCATAGATTTATTTGTAACATAATCCGTAATATCCGGATTGACTTTATTCACAAATGGAATGTTATTGTATTTACTAATTAGCGAACTCCAAATTATATCAGCACCAACTTTTCCTAATGATTTTTGTACTACAGGGCTAAATTTAGAATACAAATCTTTGTTTGTTGCTCCCTGAAGATAAAAAGTTGCTGCATTTTCATTTCCAAGAAGTATTGATTTAGCATCTGTGATATTTATATTTTTAACTGCCGAAACAAAAATAGGAGTTGCTTCTTTAACGGCATCCTCAGCAGCTCTATTTATTGAAACTATTCCTTGATCGACCAAATTGCTCATGCCTAATTTTCGTAAAGTGTTTTCTACTTTTTGTAATTCGGGAGGCATAATTATTTTAACGGCTTCATTTTTTAAAAAGCCATCCATAGCAGTTAGTTTAGAGACTTCTTTAGTTATTCCGTTGTTTAATGCTTCTTTTAGTCCTGCCGAAATATCTATTGGGTTGGAAAGTCCGGTAGTAGTTGAACTAATTTTAGGTAACGTAATTTTAGGTTTTGTAACAGTAAATTTTTTCAATTGCGCCATTCCAATCATCGGAACTATCAGTAGTAAACAGAATAATTTTTTCATCTTTTTATTTTTATTTTAAATGCCAAAGCAAATATAATGCCTCAATATTAAAACAGTATTAAAATTAAACCAAAAGTAGTTTTTATACTCAAAGATTTAGAGTAATTAAAAGTTTTAAAATTATTAAATTCGTAAATTGCGCTCTCAAATTTGTATAAAAATTACCAATGGAACCACAAACGCCCTATATTCCTAAAAATAAAGTAAGAATAGTTACTGCCGCATCTCTATTTGACGGTCACGATGCTGCCATAAACATCATGCGTAGAATTATCCAATCTACCGGTGTTGAAGTCATTCATCTTGGTCACGATAGGAGTGTGGAAGAAGTAGTAAATACTGCCATTCAAGAAGATGCTAATGCTATTGCAATGACTTCGTACCAAGGGGGACACAACGAGTATTTCAAGTACATGTACGATTTGTTAAAAGAAAAAGGAGCAGGACACATCAAGATATTTGGTGGTGGTGGTGGCGTAATTCTTCCTACAGAAATTGCAGAACTTCAAACCTACGGAATCGAACGAATTTATTCGCCAGACGATGGCCGTGCCATGGGTTTGCAAGGAATGATTAACGATTTGGTGCAACGTTCTGATTATCCTATTGGGGATGTTTTGAAAGACGAATTAGAGCATATTGAAGATAAAAGCCCAACTGCAATTGCAAGATTAATTTCGGCTGCGGAGAATTTTCCTGAAATAGCGAAACCTGCTTTTGACAAAATTCACAGTAAAAATGAAACTAATAAAACTCCGGTTTTAGGAATTACAGGAACTGGTGGCTCTGGTAAATCTTCTTTGGTAGACGAATTAGTAAGACGTTTTTTAATTGATTTTCCTACAAAAACCATCGGATTGATTTCCGTAGATCCATCCAAAAGAAAAACAGGCGGTGCTTTGCTTGGCGATAGAATTCGTATGAATGCAATCAATAATCCTCGAGTTTACATGCGTTCGTTGGCAACGCGACAATCCAATTTGGCATTGTCTAAATATGTAAATGAAGCCATCGAAGTGTTGAAAGCAGCTAAATACGATATTATTATTTTAGAAACTTCTGGAATCGGTCAAAGTGATACCGAAATCATGGACCACTCGGATGTTTCATTGTACGTAATGACACCCGAGTTTGGTGCTGCAACCCAATTGGAAAAAATCGACATGCTGGATTTTGCCGACTTAGTAGCCTTAAATAAATTTGACAAACGAGGCGCTTTGGATGCTATTCGAGATGTTAAAAAACAATACCAACGCAATCATAATTTATGGGATGAAAATGTAGATAGCATGCCAATTTTTGGAACTATCGCTTCGCAATTTAATGATCCAGGAATGAACACGCTCTACAAATCTATTATGGATAAAATTGTAGAGAAAACGGAAGTTGATTTAAAATCGACGTTTGAAATTACTCGTGAAATGAGCGAGAAAATATTTGTAATACCACCTCATAGAACTCGTTATTTATCTGAAATTGCAGAAAATAATAGAAAATACGACGAGACAACACTTTCGCAAGTGGAGGTTGCTCAAAAATTATACGGGATTTTCAAAACAATAGAATCGGTTGCCAATAAACAAGTTTCTATTGTAAAGTCAGGTATTGACAACTCTTTTATCATTCTGACGAAGGAAGAATCTCATCCATTTTTAAAACTATTATTAGCCGAATTTGACCGAGTTAAAATGAACCTCGACCCATACAATTGGGAAGTTATTTTAACTTGGGAAACAAAAGTAAATAAATACAAAAACCCATTTTATAGTTTTAAAGTTCGGGATAAGGAAATCAAAATTGCTACTCATACCGAAAGTTTATCGCATTCTCAAATTCCGAAAATAGCATTACCAAAATACCAAGCTTGGGGTGATATTTTAAAATGGAATTTACAAGAAAACGTTCCTGGTGAATTTCCTTTCGCCTCCGGATTGTATCCTTTCAAGCGAGAAGGTGAAGATCCAAGCAGGATGTTTGCTGGCGAAGGCGGTCCTGAACGAACTAATAAGCGTTTTCATTATGTAAGTGCTGGATTGCCCGCAAAACGACTTTCTACTGCATTTGATAGTGTAACCCTATACGGAAACGATCCACACATTCGCCCTGATATTTACGGAAAAATAGGGAATGCCGGAGTTTCTATTTGTTGTCTGGATGATGCTAAAAAGTTATATTCTGGTTTTGATTTGAGTCATCCTATGACTTCGGTTTCGATGACTATTAATGGTCCGGCGCCTATGTTACTAGGCTTTTTTATGAATGCCGCTATAGATCAGAATTGTGAAAAATACATTATTGAAAACAATCTTCAAAAAGAAGTAGAAGATAAAATCAACGAAATATATAAGAAAAAAGGAACTGCAAGACCAAAATACCAAGGCGAATTACCAGAAGGAAACAATGGTTTAGGATTAATGCTTTTGGGAGTTACTGGAGATCTAGTATTGCCTTTGGAAGTCTATAACGATATCAAAGTAAAGACCTTAGCACAAGTTCGTGGAACAGTTCAAGCAGATATTTTGAAAGAAGACCAAGCGCAAAACACTTGTATTTTCTCCACCGAATTTGCCCTAAGATTGATGGGTGACGTACAAGAATATTTCATAAAAGAAAGTGTGCGTAACTTTTATTCGGTTTCAATTTCTGGATACCATATTGCCGAAGCGGGAGCAAATCCTATTTCGCAATTGGCGTTTACACTTTCTAATGGTTTCACTTACGTGGAATATTATCTAAGCCGAGGAATGAACATCAACGATTTCGGACCTAATTTATCATTCTTTTTCTCCAATGGAATTGATCCTGAATATGCAGTAATTGGTCGTGTAGCTCGTAAAATTTGGTCTAAAGCTTTGAAAAATAAATACGGAGCCAACGAAAGAGCACAAATGTTAAAATACCACATTCAAACTTCTGGACGTTCTCTTCATGCTCAAGAAATTGATTTTAATGATATTCGTACTACTTTGCAAGCGTTGTACGCTATTTACGATAATTGTAATTCATTACATACCAATGCTTATGATGAAGCAATTACTACACCCACCGAAGAATCAGTTCGTAGAGCTATGGCAATTCAATTGATTATCAATAAAGAATTAGGTTTGGCAAAAAACGAAAATCCAATTCAAGGTTCTTTTATTATTGAAGAACTTACCGACTTAGTTGAGGATGCTGTGTTACTTGAATTCGACCGAATTACAGAACGAGGCGGAGTTCTTGGTGCTATGGAAACCATGTACCAACGCTCTAAAATTCAAGAAGAAAGTTTGTATTACGAAACCTTGAAACACACAGGAGAATTCCCAATTATAGGAGTAAATACCTTCTTGAGTTCCAAGGGTTCGCCAACGGTAATTCCGGTTGAAGTAATTCGTGCCACCGAAGAAGAAAAACAATATCAAATTGATATGTTAACCAATTTACAAAAAACAAGTGCCGAGAAAGTAGCCGAACATATTGCTATTCTTCAAGAAGCTGCCATTAATAACCAAAACATTTTCGAAAAATTAATGGAAGCTACCAAAGTTTGTTCATTAGGACAAATAACCAATGCATTGTTTGAAGTTGGCGGTCAGTATAGACGCAATATGTAAACAGAAAATAGAGTATATAGAATATAACAAACCTCAAAAATTTATTTATTTTTGGGGTTTATTATTAATACAATGAAACCAACAATAAAAATCTTCCCATCCACCAAATTCATAGGTAAAAATCTTTCATTTACTTACTCCGATTATCGTGCTTTTGAATTGTGGAACAGTTTTATGCCTCGCAGAAAAGAGATTTTAAATCCTATTGGAACCGATTTATATAATATTCAAATTAACCTTGATAATTTTGATTTTAATCCAAATACACCTTTTGTAAAATGGG
>Ga0114971_10002562_pt1 | contig 12512 bp, 15 predicted proteins | sample M_140625_MF_Meta_FD_87320 | JGI IMG/M metagenome (GOLD analysis project Ga0114971, IMG submission 87320) | Freshwater microbial communities from Lake Montjoie, Canada to study carbon cycling - M_140625_MF_MetaG | ecosystem: Environmental > Aquatic > Freshwater > Lake | place: Lake Montjoie... | reverse complement strand
TTTTACTCCAAATGGAGATGGTATTCACGACACATGGAATATTAGTGGATTACAAAATGATTTTAGCGCAAAAATTTATATATTTGACCGCTACGGAAAACTAGTGAAACAAATCAGTCCGCAAGGACAAGGATGGGACGGAACCTACAACGGAATTCTATTACCATCAACCGATTACTGGTTCACTGTAGACTACAGCGAAGCCGCTGCTTACAAACAATTTAAAGCGCATTTTACATTAAAAAGATAATTAAAAAAATGAAGTTCAAACATTTATTATTAGCAATCGTAGTATTAATTACTAAACAAGCTTATTCTCAAGAAATTTTGCCGGTATATTCGGATTATTTATCGGATAATTATTTTCTACTTCACCCATCAATGGCTGGTGCTGCAAATTGTGCTAAATTACGACTTACAGGAAGGCAGCAGTGGTTTGGACAACAAGATGCACCTGCATTGCAAACTTTGAGTTTTAATGGTAGTATTTCAGATAAAGATGGAATGGGAGTTATTTTTATTAATGATAAAAATGGTTATCATTCTCAAAAAGGTTTCAGAGTAGCTTATGCCCACCATCTTATGTTCTCTAGAGATAATATAGATTTAAATCAATTGTCTTTTGGTATAAATGCTGGATTTGCACAAAGTCAATTAGATGAAACTAGTTTTTATACTAATGATCCAACATATGACCCAATAGTTTTTGGTCAAATTCAGAATGCATCCTATTTTAATGTTGATATTGGTGCGTCCTATAACTACTTAGATTTTAATGCACATTTTACAATTAAAAATGCTTTGTCAAGTGAAAGAAAATTATATACGGATAAAGAACCTGTTAATTTAAAAAGAGCTGTTTATAATATGGGATATACTTTTGGTGACTCGGAAGGGTTAATGTTTGAGCCATCGATGATGTTTCAATACGTTTTTCAAACTAAGGAATCATTGGTAGATTTAAATCTTAAGGCTTACAAAAAAATGGATTTTGGAAAACTATGGGCAGTTGTTTCATATAGACGAAGTTTAGACGGCGCACAATATATTGAAGGTAATACTGTAGCGTCTCAAAAATTGCAGTATTTTACTCCAATTTTAGGGGTAAATTATAAGAACTATATGTTTTCGTATACCTACTCTTCTTTGCTAGGAAGTATTAAATTTGATAATGGAGGATTTCATCAATTTACATTAGGGATTAACCTGTTCTGTAAACCTGATAAATACCAATGTAACTGTCCTGCGGTTAATTAAACTAAATACACTATACTTAATCCCGATAAATTTTATCGGGATTATTTTTTAAAAAGTAAATTATGATTATTAAAACAATAAACGGAAAATCGCCAAAGATACCTCAGGATTGCTTCATCGCTGAAAATGCTACAATTATAGGCGATGTAGAATTCGGATCGCAATGCAGTGTTTGGTTTAATGCAGTACTTCGTGGAGATGTTCATTATATTAAGATTGGAAATAAAGTTAACATTCAAGACGGAGCGATTATACATGCAACCTATCAAAAGCACCCAACTACTATTGGGAACAATGTTTCTATTGGACATAATGCAATCGTTCACGGTTGTACATTAGAAGATAATGTGCTTATTGGAATGGGTGCAATTGTAATGGATAATTGCTTGGTGCAAAGTAATGCTATTGTAGCTGCTGGATCGGTGGTGACTCAAAATACAATTGTACAATCGGGGACTATTTATGCAGGTATTCCAGCTAAGAAGGTTAAAGATATTAATGAATCGGATTTTGCTGGAGAAATTGAACGTATTTCCAATAATTATGTGATGTATTCTAGTTGGTATAAAGAAGAAGAATAGTCTTTTGAAAATTGATTTTATAGACTATGATTGCTATATAGCCCCGATAGTAGTGGAAATCCTGGCATTGCTATTTTCAATAGGTGAAATAGTATTCCTTCGTGCCTTGCAATGACAGATTGCAACGAAAAGCGGGATTGACATTTGCTGAAATGCCAAATGTTTCGCTCCTAAATTTTAAGAAATGCTCTGCCATGAATTAATACGGCAGGATCAATTAAAACAATGCAAAAAACGCCTGACACTACTAGAAATTTTAGTATGAAGTGTAGTTGTAAATAGCGTATTTTAGTATTAGATTTGCTTAACAAAAGCAAAAAAAACAGCAATATAATTAGGCTGAGATAGAAGTAAATATCCATATAACCGACATCGTATATTTCTACTAAAAAATACACTGGAATTGTGGTGAGGACGGTTAATAAAGCAATAGTTTTTTTGGCAAATATTTCGCCGTAAATAACTGGAATTGTTCGGTAATCGTTGGCGATATCACCTTTTAAATTTTCTAAATCTTTTATTATTTCTCGAATTAATAATATCAGAAATAAAAATGTCGCATGTGCAAAAATTTCAGGGTATAAGTTTTTGTAATACAACAACAAGGCAAAAAACGGTAAAATTGCTAAAAATGAAGCCGTTAAATTGCCAATTATTGAGTATTTTTTTAATTTATGGGAGTAAAACCAGATAAGAAAAATGTAGGTTGAGTAAAATAAAACGGCTCTATAAGAAACTAACATTGCCAATAAGGCTACTACTAAATTTATAGTAAAATAGACATGAAGTTTGGTTCGTTGGCTTACTATATGATCAATTTTAGATTTATTAGGACGGTTAATTAAATCTTTTTTGCTGTCGTAAAAATTATTAATAATGTAACCAGATGCAATAGTTAAGGAAGAAACTATAACAATAATAAAAAGGTTGAAATCTAAAAGTACGGTGAGTGCACGTTTTTCACGAGCCATAATGAATATTGCAGATAGATACTGCGCCAATGCTATAACTGGAATGTTGTAACCGCGAACCACAGAAAACATACTAATAATTTTTAGTATAATGCGTTTGGTTTTTCGGCTAAACATGATTCAGGGCGTTAAAATTTGTAAACCACTTCTAACGTATAGTCTTTTAAAGATTTTTTTGCTTTTTCCAAATCTTCTGTAAACCCAAGAATGTAACCTCCGCCGCCCGAGCCACAAAGTTTTAAGTAGAAATCGTTGGTGTCAATTCCTTTTTGCCAGATTCCGTGGAATTGTTCAGGAATCATTGGTTTAAAGTTGTTTAATACAACTGCAGAAAGTTTTTTGGTATTGGAAAACAATGATTTTTTATCGCCACCAAGAAAGTTTTCTACACATAAATCGGTGTATTTAACAAATTGATTTTTTAACATGGTGCGGAAACCCTGGTCTTTTAAGTTTTCCATGAAGATGTTTACCATGGGAGCAGTTTCGCCTACAATTCCAGAATCTAACAAGAAAACGGCACCTTTTCCTTCTGCACTTTGAGAAGGGATTCCGGTTGCTTCAATATTGTCTTTGGAATTGATTAATATTGGAATGCTTAAATAACTATTTAAAGGATCCAAACCAGAACTTTTTCCGTGGAAAAAGGATTCCATTTGAGCAAAAATATTCTTTAATTGAAGTAGTTTTTCTCTTGTAAGGTTCTCTAAAACGGTAATTTTATTGTTAGCATATTTATCGTAAATAGCAGCTACTAAAGCGCCACTGCTTCCAACTCCGTATCCTTGCGGAATACTCGAATCAAAATACATTCCTCTTGTTACATCGGAATTTAAAAGTGCTGAATTGAAAGTTACTAATTCGGGTTGCTCTTGTTGTAAAGTTTCTAAATAAACAACAAAACGTTTCAAACTTTCATTAGATTTTATGGCCTCTGCCGATGGGTTTTCGGTTACTTTTAAAGCGCCATTATAAAAATTATATGGAATAGATAAACCTTTAGAATCTTTGATAATTCCATATTCTCCGAAGAGTAATATTTTAGAGTAAAATAAGGGTCCTTTCATAATAATTGATAATTAACAATTGATAATTGATAACTTATTTTTTGGAAGTATTAATAATGCTGGTTAGCAGTTTTAATAATTCGATGATTTTAGGTTTAATATTTTGAAATTCAATCTCTGTTAGGTAATTAGTTTCAAATAATAAGTCAATCCAATATTCTGTTTCGTTCGCTTCTTTTAGTGAAATAGATAATTTGTGAATGAAGTCCGCTTTGCTTTGTGCATGTTCTGCTTCTCTAATGTTTGCGCCGATAGACGTTCCTGATCGTAGCATTTGTTTGGATAAAACAAACTCTTTCTTCTCAGTCAAAACCCTGTATAGTAATACAATTTCTATTGCAAAAGCAAATGATTTTTCCTTAATAATGTTTTTCTTCTCCAATTTCGAAAATTATCAATTATCAATTATCAATTATCAATTATCAATTATCAATTCACTTCCAAAACCAATTTCATCACAAATGTACTGACCATTTTGACAATAGCCAACTAATTCGTCTTTAATAAATTGTAAAGTTTCAACTAAAACGTTTTCTGGATACAAAACATGCACGTTTGCACCTGCATCTAGAGTGAAACAAACCGGAATTTTAGTTCTATTTCGGAACTCCCAAATTTTGTTTAAAATTTCAAGAGTATTTGGTTTCATTAAAATAAAATAGGGCATAGAAGTTAGCATCATAGCATGTAATGTCAATGCTTCGCTTTCTACAATTTTGATGAAACCTTCTATATTTCCTGTTTCTAAAATAGATTTAATACGAGAAAGATTTTGTGGAGCTTGTAAAAATCGTTGTTCTGCAAATGGGTGGTTGTGCATTAAATCATGACCTACGGTGCTTGAAACTTGCTTTTTACCTTTATCTACTAATAAAATAGTGTCTTGGTAGTTGTTGAAATTGGGATGAATTAGGGTTGGGAATTCTACGCCAAATAAATTAGAACTTCCAAGTATTTCGTTGTGCGTTCCCCAAACCACAATGCTTCCATTTATGCTTCGGCAAGCGCTACCAGATCCTAAACGAGCAAGGAAGGATGCTTTTTGATAAAAGAATTCATCTGTTATTGATGGGCATAATTCTTTTTCCAAACCCATTATATTCATAGCTAGTGCAGCCATGCCAGAGGCAGAAGAAGCAATTCCGGAACTGTGCGGAAAGGTATTTTCGGTATCAATAGTAAAATGATAGTTTTTCAAATACGGGCAATAGGTTTCAATACGGTCCAGAAATTTCTGGATTTTTGGTTTGAAATCTTCTTTGGGTTTTCCTTCAAAAAGTAAATCGAAGGAGAAATTTGCAGTATCTTCTTTTTTGGAATAGGATAATTTGGTTATTGTTTTACAATTTTTCAAGGTAAAACTTATAGAAGGGTTGGCCGGAATTTGATTTTCTTTTTTACCCCAATATTTCACTAAGGCAATGTTGCTTGGAGCGCTCCAAGTAGAACTTCCGTGGTTAATTTCTGTTGAATAGTGGTTGGTAATAAAATCCGTTTCGGAAATCATATTGAATATATTTTCGCAAAGATACTTATTTCGCAAAAATGAAATCATTTTGTTCACTATATTTGTATAAAACAGAAACAAAATGCAAAAAATAATACGAATTGCAGTGGTTTTAACCACTTGCTTGTTGGTTGGTTATTTGTCTGGAATGGTTACACGCGATAGCATTACTACTTGGTACCCAACAATTGTGAAGCCCACTTTTAATCCTCCAAACTGGATTTTTGCTCCTGTATGGTCTATTCTTTATATAATGATGGGTGTTGCCGGTGGTATGGTTTGGAGCCGATTAGAGCAAGATGCCGAAAACGTAAATAAGGCATTTACATTTTTTATTATTCAATTGGCTCTAAATGCTGCCTGGACAGTTATTTTCTTTTATTTTCACAATCCTTTTTTAGCTTTTATAGAGATTGTTCTTTTATGGTTATTGATTTTTGAAACCTACACCCAATTCAAGAAAATAGATAAAACTTCCGGGATGTTGCTACTTCCTTATTTGGCTTGGGTGAGTTTTGCTGTGGTTTTGAATGGAAGTATTTGGTGGTTGAATAGATAGGGTTTTTATATGGCCTCTGCCACAATAAATCCATTCGTCCAAGCATTCTGAAAATTGAATCCACCGGTGATTGCATCAATATTTACAATTTCGCCAGCAAAATATAGGTTTGGATGAAGTTTACTTTCCATAGTTTTGAAGTTTATTTCCTTTAGATCAATACCTCCCGCGGTTACAAATTCTTCTTTAAAGGTGCTTTTTCCGTTTACTTGAAATTCACCTTGGGTTAACTGTAAGGCAAGATTTTGTAGTTGTTTTTTTGTTAAATCGGCCCATTTAGTATCCTCTGAAATGGTAGATGCTAGCACCAAATTTTCCCAAAGACGATTAGGGAACTCAAATGGCGATTTTTTAGTAACCACTTTTTTAGAATGTTCTAGTTTTAATTCTTTGAGTTTTTCTTCAGCTTCATCTAGAGTGCTATCGTTAAGCCAATTAACTTGAATTGCAAATTGATACTTTTTTTCGGCTAATTCTCTTGCCCCCCATGCGGATAGGCGCAATATTCCGGGGCCACTCATTCCCCAATGAGTTATTAATAGTGGTCCGGAGGCTTCTAGTTTGGAGTTTTTTACCTTTACGGATGCCAAAGCCGAAACACCCATTAAATCTTTAATTCGCTTGTCTCCAATGTTGAAAGTGAATAGGGAGGGAACTGGAGGTATAATGGTATGTCCAATATTGGCGAGTATTTCCCATATTTTAGGATTGCTTCCGGTAGATAGAATTAAATTTTGGCAGGAAAAATTTTCGGTTGTGGTTTCTACTTTCCAATAATCTTTTGCTTTAAAAATAGATTGTACGCTTTGTCCTAAAAGGATGTCAATGCCCAATTTTTGCGTTGCTGTTATAAAGCAATCCACTATGGTTTGGGAAGAATTGGATACAGGAAACATTCTACCATCTTCTTCAATTTTAAGTTCGACACCATGTTTTTCAAACCAATCTATGGTATCACCCGAGCAAAATTGGTGAAACGGACCACGAAGTTCTTTTTCGCCACGCGGATAAAACTTTACTAAATCGTTGGGTACAAAGCAAGCATGGGTAACGTTGCATCTTCCACCTCCCGAAATTTTAACTTTGGATAGTACCTCTTTACCGCGTTCCAAAATAGCAACTTTTAAAGTTGGATTTTTTTCTACTATATTAATAGCAGTAAAAAAACCTGCAGCACCACCACCAACAATAATAATATCGTATTTTGAATTCATTTTTTTAAAAATAAATAATCAAAGAAATCTGTTACCAATCAAAAAAAATCCCTAACTACTTAATTTACAAGTGTTTAGGGATGTTTTTTGTGGTACCTCCAGTACCTTTTTTTATTAATCTCCCTTAACTTTGTTTACTTTTTTTATTTTGTAAACATCTGATTTACAGTTATTATTAATGTATTTTAACTTTTTTTAATTAAATTATATTAATATGAATATTGATTTTCAAGTCCCCTTTCAAGTCCCCCATTATTTTTTTTATATTTGTAATAGATAATTAAATCTATGGAAAAATCAATAAAAAATAACTCAGGTGTAGTCCGATTTGCATTTAAAGAGACAAATGTAAACATGGAAAAGAACAAAAAAAAGGAAAGTCCAATAAATTTAGTTTTTAGTTATAATGGAAAAAAATTTAAGTATGCCACAGGATATAAAGCATGTTATGATGATTGGGATTTTAGTAAACAGCGCGTTAAATCAAATAAGTCTTTATTAATAAACGCTCGTGAAGTAAATAATTTGTTGAATTTAATCGACACATCATTAAGTAAGGAGTATTCTAAATATATTTCAGAACAAGTTATAGTCACAAATGAATTATTGAAATCATTTTTAGATACACTCCTGAACAAAAATATTGTTGTTGTAAAGGAAAGTTCAATTCAGACCTTTTTTGATTTTGCATACGAATCATTAAACTTTAAAAAGAGAAATATAGCTAAGGCTACATATAATTCTTACAGACAAACATTAGTTAAGTTAGAAACTTATTCCAAGGTAAATAGAATTCAAATAAATTTTGATTCATTTGATAAAAAATTTGTCAATTCTTTCAGTACTTTTCTTGAAGAACATTATGACCATCAACAAAATTCTTTAAGCAAACATTTTAAAAATTTGAAAACTTACTTAATTGAAGCTTCAAATCGGGGATTAATAAAAAACACAAATTTTATTGTCAAAGATTTTTGTTATCCAACTGAAGATACTACCGCAATTTTTCTTGATGAAAATGAATTAAAAAAAATGTTTAATGAGGATCTTTCTGATAATAAAATTATGGAATTGTCAAGGGATATTTTTTTAATAGGTTGTTATATTGGTCAAAGGGTAAGTGACTATAATGGATTGACGAAAAATGATATTGTTGTCAAAAATGGAATACAATACTTCAAGATTAGACAGTCAAAAACGAAAACAGATGTTTTATGTCCAATAACAAAAGAGGTTTCTGAAATAATGCTATTGAGACACAACAATATGCCTCCAAAAAAACTAAATGAGCAAGATATAAATGAAGAACTAAAAAAATTGGGGGAAAGATTGGGGTTTTCAAAAAAAATAAAATGTGAGTATACAAAAGGTGGTAAAAAAATTGTTGAAATGATACCTAAATACAATTTAATACACACTCATACCGCAAGAAGAAGTTTTTGTACAAACATGTATCTGAAAAAAATGCCTGTTTTTGATATTATGTTGTTTTCTGGGCATAAAACTGAAAAAGAATTTTATAAATATATTAGAATTAAGGACGAAGAACGTGCGTCACATATTGTCAATCAAGGTTTTTTTAATATTTAATACTTTTAATGATATAGTTTTTTTATTATTTCATGATATTTATTATTAAAGATATCTTATGAAAAATTCTAAAACTTCGAACCTAGTCTTCACAATTGATGTTGAAGATTTTAAAAACAATGAACAAATTTTGGATGCTTTGGCTTCAGCAATTCAAACCTCATTAAAGTTAAATAAAGATAAAGATTTTGGTCGATCCATGCGAGATAAGACCAATGGCTTTAATATTGATTTGAAAAATAATATCAGGGTAGATATACGTAATTGTAATTGTTAAATAAAAGGGACTCTAATGAGTCCCTTTTATTTATGCTATTTCAGCTACTTCAAATTTCGGTAAAACTAGTTCATCAATATTTGCCTCCCAATTACAACCATATGAGTATGAAAAAGACTCGAATTTGTCAATAGTGTTTTTAAAAATTGAAATGTTATGTTTTACAATATCAAGTGAATATTTTTCTAAAGCAGCTTCATCTATTTTTTCAAGATTTAATTTTTCTTCCAAATAGTCTTCTACTTCACACTCAAAATTTGATGCTACATCTTCAACTGTCCATAAACTTCCTGTTACATAATCAGGATGATTTGTTAAGTCATTCCATAATTCATAAATTGTTTTCATAATTTTAATTTTTAATTTTCTATAGTTTTAAATAATTCTAAATTCGGCATTTCCATTTCGGAAATATCTACTTCCCACATTGATCTTTTATAAAAAAAAGATTCAAAATCATATATGATTTCATTTAATTCTTTTTTGTTCAATTTGACAAATTCTTTCGAAAGTGATTCAAGTCTTTCAACTCCAATGTCATCAATTTCAAATTCTTCCTCCAAATAACTTTGAATTTCACTTTCAATGGCACATGATACATCACTTAATTTCCATATGTTACCTGCTACATAATCAGGATGATTTGTTAACTCATCCCATAACTCATTAATTGTTTTCATATTATTTTATTTTTATTTTTTATTAATTTTCTATTTAATCAAATAATTCTTCAAGCCCATATCTGTCTGCGGAATAACTTAATTCAGAAATCCAATCATAAAATTGGGCTTCTTTACAGTCGTTATTAAAATACTCCTGGATTTCAAATGAATATTTTTTTACATCTTCTGATGGTTTATTTATTATTTCAGCAATACATTCTATTGGAATTGGGAAAACCAATACATAATTTTCATCATCCCATAGTTGGTCTATTAATAATTTTGTTGGTATAGTTTTTAATAGTTCTTTTTGTTCTTCTAAAGTTTTCATTTCTAATATTTTTTTAAATTCTTAATTTTTTTTGAATGGGTGGCCGCCTGAATTCGAGGACAAATCTAGAGCGGATATTTTAGTTGCGCACTATCTAAAGTGCTAATTTTAGGCAATTTAAGCTCATTCTAGATAGTGAAGTATATTATTGTAAAGTGGGGTTAATTAAGATTAACTTCGTTACATATGTAATTTAGTTACCCCAATATTTCATAAAAATATTGCTCCTCTTTTGATGAATATATTGCTCCATCTTTTCCAAATTTCATGTCATATTCTTCAATATAAATTCTGGACTCATTTTTTGTGTTTGGTTCGCAGATGATTGCAAGTTTATCTTCAATATCCCCCAGAACGAGCATATCTTTTGCACAATCAATTAAAAAATGTGCATGGTAGCAATTGTCATTTGGGTTCATTTCGATTGTGTAAAACAAGATTATTTGGTTTTTCTCCATTTGTAATGATTTAAGTTCATCAAATAAGAACCTCATCTTGTTTTTTAAATCCTCAATGGTGGAGCTTACCGGAACAATATTTCCAATAAAATTCCAATGGTGATTTCTAACCCATTTAATAGTTTGTTCAAATTCTTTAGAACTTAATCGTCTTCTCTTTCTGAATAACTCATCCAATATAGAATGATGAATTAATCTGGTTGGGGAACCTGTTTTAGAAGTTGCGAATTTTGTTTTAGAGGAATCAATATTCTTAATTCTCTTTTTGTAGGTTGCTAAAGATATTGGGTATAGTTCTAATATATCTTTTTTGGTATTCCATTCTTTTGTTTGCATAGTAAATCTATCTCTATTAATTAAAGTTTAATTAAAGAGAATTAGACCTCTGATATAACAGAATCAAGAAATTAGATAATTATTGGGGAATTATATAACCACTTTGTTTTTGACTAACATCAACAGAGTAATTCTCTTTTTCAATAAATAGATAAATGATTTTGAAAAGTCAAATGGTAATATGAAATTATTTAATAGGATAGTCTCTCTTTTAAATCTATACAATGTCTTTGAAACTTTAGAATACAACGAATTAATTGTTAAATCCTAATTCATTTATTATTTCATTTTGTTTAACCTCGACTTGTTCAGATGGATATAAAGCTCCATTTGCTAATTCTTTTTTTTTAATTAGTAAATTATTTAAAACTATATCAAAAGATTTATGGTTATTTGGATTCTCTTTTGATTCGGGAAATATAGCCATAGGATAATAAACATATACATCTTTTGTTTGTCCTATTCTATAAGCTCTATCCGTTGCTTGTTCCTCTTTTGCAGGATTCCAATGGCGTTAATAATGTATAACATGATTTGCACCTACAACATTTAACCCGACCCCAGCAGCCAATGGTGACATAACAATTACATTAAATCCATTTTGTTTTTGATAATAGTCAATTGTTTGTTGTCTGCTTAATTTTGAATTATTATATTTATTAACATTTGACGGTGAATCACCATTGATTATTGAAGGATAAATATTAAATTGTTTAGAAACTATAAATTGTAGCATTTTTTGAGTTTCTTTTCTATCACTAAAAATTATTGCTTTTTCATTTTTTTTATGCACATCATAAAGGATAGCCATTAAAGCTTGTAGTTTAGCTGAGTTATTAATAAAATCATTAATGTTTATTGTTTTATAGAACTCATCATCTAGTTTATTATCAGCAATATATGGATGGTCTGATATTTCTCTAATTGCCCATAACGTGCTTAAAATTTGGTTTCTTTTTTCAATACCTTCTAACTCTTGGTTGTTTGCTTTTTCAATTTCTTCAATGTATCGATTGTATTGAACTGACGGCATAGTTCTCACAACATTTATATTATTGAATTTTAATTTATCCTTTTCTAAATTAGATTCATATTTATAAGGTAAGTCTTTTGCAACATCTTTTTTAAATCTTCTTTTAATGAAAATATCTATTCTATTTCTTAATTTTACTCCTAATAAATTAATGTCTACATTTTCCTCTTTTAAAGGTTTTTGAAATTCATTACTAAAATCTTTTGCATTACCTAAGAAACCTGGCATAGCAAAATCCATTAAACACCATAAGTCAACTAAGGTATTTTCTACAGGAGTACCTGTCATTGCAATTTTAAAGTCGGCTTTTAGTGCTTTACATACATTTGTAATTAATGTGCCAGGAGTTTTAATTTTTTGAGCTTCATCAAGTGCTACAACAGCAAAATTTACAGCACAAATATTCATTTGGTATGTTTTTAAAGACTCGTAATTTGTTAATATAATTTGTTTCTTTTGAAGTTTTTTTACATCACTTTCATTGTAATGTTTACTTATTTCATTAGAACCATACAAGACATTAATATCTATAGTTTTTGAGATGAAGAATTTATTGTATTCATTTTCCCAATTTTCTAAAAGTGATACAGGAGCTACAATAAGATATGGTTTGCCAGATTTATAGTTTTGTGAATGCCATTCTAAAAAATATAATATTTGTATTGTTTT
>Ga0114971_10002561_pt1 | contig 12512 bp, 11 predicted proteins | sample M_140625_MF_Meta_FD_87320 | JGI IMG/M metagenome (GOLD analysis project Ga0114971, IMG submission 87320) | Freshwater microbial communities from Lake Montjoie, Canada to study carbon cycling - M_140625_MF_MetaG | ecosystem: Environmental > Aquatic > Freshwater > Lake | place: Lake Montjoie... | reverse complement strand
TCGCAGGCTTGTCCAACAATGATGGGTCCAGAACCTACAATTAAAATGGATTTGATGGTAATATCTCTTGGCATGGCTACAAAAATATAAATTGTGCAAATCTATTAATTTTTGGCTGCATTCGCTCCATTTTAAGTGAAACTATTTTCTCCTTTTTAATTCGTATCTTCACCGGAATACAAATTGTTATGGCAGTAATTAAAGAAGGGGCTAAGGCACCAGCATTCAAAGGCGCCGATCAACACGGAAAAACGGTCTCAATCGCCGATTTTAAAGGTCAAAAATTGGTTTTATACTTCTATCCAAAGGACGATACACCAGGTTGTACAGCGCAGGCTTGCAATTTGCGTGATAATTATAAGAAATTGATTAAGAAGGGGATCGCTATTTTAGGGGTCAGTGTAGACTCGGTGGCTTCCCATGTAAAATTCATAGACAAATACGAGCTTCCTTTCTCTTTAATCGCAGACGAAGACAAGAAAATCGTAGACAAATACAATCTTTGGGGCCAGAAAAAGTTCATGGGGAAGACCTATATGGGTACTTCAAGAACCACTTTTTTAATTGACGAAGCTGGCATGGTGCAGCATATCATTGAAAAACCAGATACAAAAGACCATACAGCCGAGATTTTAGCTATTTCTGGTTGGTAAGTTCTGGTAGGTTTTTAATTCCAATTTTACTTCGCAATCACATAGGTCAGCCAGCTTAATAGATAAGCTAGTCCTGTCATCATAACAAATTGAATGGTGGGCCATTTCCAAGTCCCAGTTTCTCTTTTCACAATAGCGAGTGTACTCATACATTGCATCGCAAGTACATAAAACACCATCAAAGAAAGTGCAGTGGCTAAACTATATACTGGTTTGCCATCCGGCCAAACAGAGGCACGTAATTTTTCTCTTAAACTGCTGTTGTTATCTTCCTCTACACTATATAAGGTAGCCATGGTCCCTACAAATACTTCTCTTGCAGCAAAGGAAGTAATCAGTGCAATACCAATCTTCCAATCATATCCTAGTGGCTTTATAATTGGTTCAATTTTTTTACCCAATAAGCCAGCATAAGAATTGGCGAGCTTATCGGTATTGTATTGTTTTTTTAATTGCGCTTCTTGGGTTGGATTGCTTTTAACTGCTAATGCATATTGCGCATCAAGTTGTTTCATTTTTGTATCAGGTCCATAAGAACTTAAAAACCACAACAATAAACTAATCATCATAATCACTTTACCTGCATCTACCACAAATATTTTTGCTTTTTGTATCATCGTCATGCCCACATTGCCCCAGCGTGGAGCGCGGTAGACTGGTAGTTCTAAAATAAAATAACTTTTCTCTTTGATTTTAATAAAAAATTTCAGGATAAAGCTTGCTAAAAGCGCCATGATAATGCCTAATAAATATAGCGCCATCATCACCAATCCTTGCAAACTTAAAAAACCAAAATACATGGTGTTGTCTATCACCAAAGAAATTAAAATAGTGTAGACAGGTAGCCTTGCACTACAACTCATAAATGGAGTGACCAATATAGTCAATAAGCGCTCTTTTTTATTTTCAATATTTCTAGCACTCATGATAGCAGGCACAGCACAGGCAAAGCCACTAATCATCGGCATCACGCTCTTACCATTCAATCCCACTTTACGCATGAGTTTATCACTTAAGAAACTGATCCTAGCCATATAGCCCGTGTCTTCTAGCAAAGTGATGAGCCCAAACAAAATCATAATCTGTGGCACAAAAATCACAATCCCACCAATGCCTGCAACAAAACCATTCACCAATAAGTCCTGCCACCAAGCTTCAGGTAATACAGTATTTAAATAAGTCGTGATATTGGTAAAAATCCATTCAATGCCATCCATAGGAAAAGACGCCATCCAGAAGACGGACTGAAACAATAAAAACAAAACGCTTAATAAAATAATATATCCTCCTACACGGTGTAATAAAATATTGTCTAATCGGTCTGTTCTTTTTTTCTTCGCAGTTGGGTCTGGTTCTGTCACCCATTTTTTCATGAGCTCTTGAATGCGTTGATAGCGTTGTAAGATTTCTTGCGCCTGTGTTTTGGTGTGGTTAAAATCGGTTGCAAGTTCAATCTGTTCTATATTTTCCTGCATTTCTTGGTCCAAAGGAAAAGTTTCATGGTGCATCAAATAATGCAAAGCTGCATAATCACTATGGGTAGGATATGTTTTTTTAAATGCTTCAATGGCAGCAGGAGCAAGGTTTTTATTGTCAATGAAACTTTTTTGGTTTCTTGAACGAGGTGTTTCAATGATCTGCCCCAATACTTTTTTTAATTCCCCTAAGCCTTTATTTTTTCTTGCGTCCACCGCGACTACTGGAATACCTAAATCGGATTGCAGTCCAGCGATATCAATTTTAATACCTTTTTTTTGTGCAAGGTCATTCATGGTGAGCGCCAACACAACAGGAATTTTTAAATCTATAATTTGACTACAGAAAAGTAAATTTCTTTTTAAATTACTTGCATCTGCAATTAATAAAATCACATCTGTTTTTACTTCTTCATCCACGCCCATTAACACTCGGTAAGCCACCCATTCGTCTTCTCTTTTTGGGTAAAAACTATAGGTTCCTGGCAGGTCAATTAAGGTGCTTTCATGCACGCCAATTTTTAGATCCCCTGTTTTTTTATCTACAGTGACGCCAGGGAAATTGCTTACTTTTTGTTGTAAACCAGTTAGGGCATTAAAAAGCGAACTTTTTCCACTGTTGGGATTACCCACTAAGGCGATATGTATACCTGCTTTCACGATTGGTCGCAAAGCTAGCCATTAAGCATAGGGACTACTTACGAAATTAGAAATTGAAACCTTTTAAAATAGATGACTTTTGACAGTTTTTGAAGATTTTGCTGATTAAACTACGCTTCAATGCTTAATTTTGAGCTTCAAACAAGATCTATGCGCCCTATCATCACTCTTTTATTTCTTTTTATATCCTTTTTCGGTCTAGCCCAAAAACAAAATAAGGGGGATCGTCAACTGATCAAAAATTTAAAATTACATGTTCAATATTTAGCAAGTGATGTGCTTGAAGGGCGTCGCGCGGGTAGTGAAGGAGAACAAAAGGCAGTCAATTATATCATCGCACAATATGAAAGCGCTGGCTTACAGCCCATGGGGACAGAAGGATACGTCCAAGCATTTCCTATCAATGAAGGAAAAAAATGGGGTGCAAATGCATTTTTAAAAGTGAATCAACAAGCGTTGGAGTTTGGTGCCGATTTTTTTACCCTTTCCACAGGATTGAATGGTCAACTAAAGACGAAGTCAACCCTTGCATTAGAAGAAGCAGGACAGGTTTGGTTTAAAGATCTACAAGAAGTATTGGAAGAGCAACAAAGCAATCCACATTTTGATGTACAAGATTGGATGAAGACAACCAGTGCAGAGATGCATCAAAAAAATGCTAAAGCATTGTTCTTATACAATAGCGGTAGTTTGGTAGACAATATACAATTTAATAAATTTGATACCAGTGCTGCTTTAGCGATTCCGGTTGTCTATATCACTAAAGAGGGTTTTAAAAAATACTTTAATGATGCATTGGGTACATTTGACATTGAAGCAAATTTGATAGTAGAGGCGCAAATTAGAACAGGGAAAAATGTAGTGACGTATATCAATAACAATGCAGCACATACGGTTGTAGTAGGTGCGCACCTAGATCATTTAGGGTATAACCAAGACAAAAATGCACTAGACATCAACAATGATGTACGCAATGGCGACGACGACAATGCTAGTGGTACTGCAGCTTTGATCGAATTGGCTAAATTTTTAAAGAAAGCTTCCAATCGAAACGACGGTGCCTTTAGTAAAAACAATTATTTATTTATTCACTTCTCTGCCGAAGAATTAGGATTGATTGGTAGCAAGTATTGGTTAGACCATCCAACCATTCAAACCAACTTTAACTATATGGTGAATATGGACATGGTAGGCAGGTATGATGCCACTAAAAAAATGAGCTTAGGTGGATATGGTACTTCTAGTAAGTGGTCCGAAATTATTACTAAGACACCAACGACTATATTATATACCATTGATAGTGCTGGAACTGGTCCAAGTGATCATGCAAGTTTTTACAGAAAAGACATGCCGGTGTTATTTATGTTCACAGGCAGTCATGCAGATTACCATAAAGCAACAGACGATTGGGATAAAATTAATTATCTAGGTCAAAAAGATATCCTACGTTTTGTGCAAGGCATTATTCAAACAACCAATACCTATGGGAAGTTAGACTTCTTAAAAACACGCGAAGCTGCAATGGGCCGAAGCACCAAGTTTACAGTGAGCTTAGGGGTGATGCCTGATTACGCGTATACTGGCACTGGGCTTAGGATTGAGGGTGCTTCTGCTGGTAAATTAGGAGAAAAATTAGGTCTAAAAGCGGGTGATATTTTATTGCAAATGGGCGACTATAAGTTCATAGATGTGATGAGCTATATGACCACTTTGTCTAAGTTTAAAAAAGGGGACAGCACTTTTTTAATTTATAAAAGAGGCACAGAAGAAATTAAAGTAACGATTACATTTTAACTGGATTAAACGTACATTTATTGAACTGATATTTTAACAATTGTGAGTGCAAAAATTATTTTAAACCAGGATGAAATTAACGAGCAAGATTTTGAGGGCTCTCGAATCTTGGGCATCACTGCGCCCATAAAAAATTATCAGTTTTGTATTTTACTCAATCAGTATATGGGTTTTGAATTCAGGTTCAATCCTGACCATGAAATTGCATTGAAACGAAAAAATAGAACTTATTATTTTTCAATGTATGAAGGCTATGAACCCAATACCACCATTGGCCATTTTGTATACCACAATCAATTTGATGGGGAGTATTTATTACCCGAATTAAAACACATGGATTTCATCTGGTGGATCCGTGGGGAATGGATTGAAGATGAAAAAGTAAAAGATATTTTATACACTATAAGAAATATCAAAGGCGTGCAATTGGTTGCAGAACTCACCCCAGATCAAATCAAAAACAAAGGGCATTTAATTTTTGAATAAGCAAATGCTAATTCAATCACTTAGATTTCTTTTGTTACTTTATTTTATCTTTTTTCTACACAAGCTTAATCGATATAAATTCTTTTTTCTTTTGCAGCTGTGCATTCGCCTATTGGGTTAAAATATTCAATACCCATTGCTTGTAAAATAGTTTGTACTTCTTTTAAAGCACTAGGTGCAACGGCAATTAATAAGCCTCCATTGGTCTGCGGATCGGGTAATAATAATGTTGCTTCTGCCTCATCTACACCAGGGCCTATCACCACGCCATCGCTGCATGAGCTCCAATTGCGTGCAGTGGCACCAGGGATTGTTTTTTGAGCAATATAATTTCTTACAGCTGGAATAATAGGTAGCTTATCATAATGAATAGACGCTGATAAATTGCTGCCTTGCATCATCTCGGTTAAATGTCCAAGTAATCCAAAACCAGTTACATCGGTCATCGCATGTACGGCTTTTATTTTTCCTAAAGCTTCGCCTGCTTTATTAATAGTGGTGAGTTGCTTTACTAAAAAATTCAAATCCGCATCTGTTAAAACTTTTCTTTTTTGTGCAGTCGCCATAATACCCACACCTAATGGTTTGGTTAATATTAAAACGTCTCCTTCCCTGACGGTATCATTTCTTTTTAAATTTTCGATCTCTACTAAACCATTTACGACTAATCCAAAAATGGGATCCTGACTATCAATACTGTGTCCACCTGCAATGACAATTCCAGCATCGGTACAAGTTTTTCTTGCACCCTCCATAACTTTAGCAGCTTCGCTAGCAGGCAATGTAGCTAAGGGCCAGCCCAATACGGCCAATGCAAAAATTGGTTTGCCTCCCATGGCATACACATCACTAATGGCGTTGGCTGCAGCAATTTGTCCAAACGCAAATGCATCATCCACAATCGGCATAAAAAAATCGGTGGTACTAATCATCGCCATTTTTTCATCTAGCTGATACACTGCAGCGTCATCTCTACTATCGTTGCCCACTAATAAATTTTTGACATTGGTTTTGGCACCCACATTATGTGCCGCTAATATTTCAGAAAGAATTGCTGGTGAAATCTTACATCCACATCCACCACCTTTAGAATGTTCTGTTAATTTTATACTCATTTGTTCCTATTTTTTAATCATTTAATTTATTTCAATACATAATGCATCCAATGCTTCCACTGTTTTTGCATCGCCCTTCATCAACCAATCTTGAATCGCTATATTCAATGCGTCACTTAAATGCTGTTGCATTTTTTTTACATCCCAACTTTGATTGGTGATCTCTTGCAAAGAAATAGGATTTGAGGATACGCTATTCACTGCTGCCGATGAAAAAGCAGTTTGGTTGATATTCATGCCAATGCCTATCACCGCCCAAGTCCATTCTTTGCCTCTGACCAGGTTTTCTATGAGGATGCCCCCTGCCTTTCTGTCACGAAAATAGATATCGTTTGGCTTTTTGATTTTTGTTTCGGGCCCTGCAAATGCTGCAAAAAAGGTCCTGGCGCCTAGTGCAATGGCAGCCGAAAACCCAATTTGGTCGGTTGGTGCCCATTTTTTAAGTGCATCCAAGTTTTTTAACTCCAATATATAGCTACAAATGATGTTTTGCCCTTTGGCACTCTCCCAAATACGTCCATGTTGTCCTTTCCCATGGATTTGAAAATCTGCCCTAAAACAACTGCCAGACTTGGCCAAGCCCGCCTTGATTTGGGCCATGGCATAGATATTGGTACTATCTATGGTAGACAGTTCTATCAACGGTACGCCTATTAGGATATTTGGTGTGGCAGGTGACAAAGAATTGCTATTTTTGTAAAGTTAGTTTAGAAACAGAATTTAACACATTAAAAATAAGCGCATTGGAACAACTTTCTTCTTTAAATGACCGTAAAAAAAACACGGTTACTAGGCTCACTCGTAGCTCTAAAATTTTCAAAACCATTATACAGGCTATTTTGGATAAAAAAGGTGAAAATGTAATTAGCCTTGACCTCAAAAAAGTAAATGAGGCGGCGGCAGATTTCTTCATCATTTGTGAAGCAAATAACACCACACAGTTAAAAGCCATTGCCGATTATATCGACTATGAAGTAAAGCATAAGTGTGACGATCTTCCATATAAATCAGAGGGAAAGCAAGGTGGACAATGGTTGCTCATTGACTATATCAATGTAGTAGTTCATGTAATGCACCCAGAAGCACGTGGTTTTTATAAATTGGAAGAATTATGGAGTGACGCGGATATGAAAATACACGAAGATTAATTGAGCTTAGGTCAACAAAATTCATTTCTACTTGTTTATATAAAAAAGCAGTAACAGCAACAATACTATGTCAGATTCAAAAAATAATAAAAAGAAAAATTCGCCTTTGGGAGAAGGGCCAAAAATGCCCAAGTTCAATATCTATTGGATCTATGGACTAATTGCATTGTCTCTTTTCTCGGCTCGATTTTTTCAAATGGCACCCGAATTGACCACTACCACTGAACAAGAGTTCAAGCAAGTGATGTTGATGCGCGGTGATGTGGAGCGTATTGACCTTGTTCAAAACAAAGAAATCGTTCGCGTTTATATTAAGGTAGATAGCATTCATAAGGACTACTACGTGCAAAAGTTTAAGAAGAAATTAGATAAAGCAAAAGTAAAAGGCGTTCCATTGTTTGAATTTAGTGTAACCGATTGGAATAGTTTCAACGAGCGTTTACAAAAGTTCTATGAGCAAAAAGGCATTCAAGAAGTGCCACAAAATACCATCAAAGAAGGAGAGTGGTTCGGTCCAATAGCCAATACCATATTTACCATGTTAATCATTGTGGTCATTTGGATGGTGATGATGCGTAAGATGGGCGGTGGCGGAGGAAGTGGTGGTGGCCCAGGTGGCATCTTTAATGTAGGTAAATCAAAAGCTACTTTATTTGAAAAAGGGGGCACCAAAGTGAATATTACTTTTGCAGATGTTGCTGGATTAGAAGAAGCCAAAGAAGAAGTGATGGAGATTGTGGACTTCTTAAAACAACCAAAAAAATATACAGCCCTTGGAGGTAAAATTCCAAAAGGTGCATTGTTAATAGGCCCTCCAGGAACAGGTAAAACATTGTTGGCAAAAGCCATGGCAGGAGAAGCACAAGTGCCTTTCTTTAGTTTAAGTGGTTCCGATTTTGTGGAGATGTTTGTAGGTGTGGGTGCAAGTAGAGTGCGTGATTTATTTAAGCAAGCGCGTGAGAAAGCGCCTTGTATTATTTTCATAGATGAGATTGATGCGATTGGTCGTGCACGTGGTAAAAATGCCATGATGAGCAACGACGAGCGTGAGAATACTTTGAACCAATTATTAGTAGAGATGGATGGATTTGGTGGAGACACTGGTATCATTATTCTAGCGGCTACCAATCGTCCAGATGTGTTGGATTCAGCCTTATTAAGACCAGGACGTTTTGATCGTCAGATTTCAATTGACCGTCCTGACGTAAAAGGTCGCGAAGAAATATTTAAAGTGCACTTAGGTCCAATCAAAGTATCTGAAAGTTTAGACGTGCATAAATTAGCAGAACAAACGCCAGGATTTGCTGGTGCAGATATTGCGAATGTGTGTAACGAAGCTGCCTTGATTGCGGCGCGTAAAGGAAAGACGGGTGTAGAGATGAAAGATTTCCAAGATGCGATTGACAGAGTCATTGGTGGATTAGAAAAGAAAAATAAAATTATTTCTAAAGAAGAGAAAGAAGTGATTGCCTACCATGAAGCAGGACATGCCATTTGTGGCTGGTTCTTGGAACACGCTTATCCTTTATTAAAAGTAACGATTGTGCCAAGAGGTACTGCTGCATTGGGTTATGCGCAGTATACACCTAAGGAACAATACTTATATACCATTGAGCAATTAACCGATCAAATGTGTATGACTTTAGGTGGACGTGCTGCTGAACAAATTTTCTTTGGTCGTATTTCAACAGGTGCTTCTAATGATTTACAACAAATCACCAAGATGGCTTACTCGATGGTAACGACGTATGGTATGAACGAAAAAATTGGCAATGTTAGTTTTTACGATCCATCACAAGAAAACACTTTCCAAAAGCCGTTTAGTGAAGAGACTGGAAAAATCATTGACGAAGAAGTGCGCAAGATGATTGATGCTGCATACCATAGAACTTTAGATTTACTACAATCTAAAAAAGATGAAGTAGAGAAAGTAGCTCAAGCATTATTAACTAGAGAGGTATTACATAAGTCTGATGTAGAGGAATTGATTGGCGACCGTCCATTTGAGGAAAAGAAAATCCTTGAGGAAACAACGGTTGAAACCCCTGCAGATGCTTCTGATGATGTGGTTGAAAATGCAAACGCAACCATTCATGCAGCAGACGCAACTGATAATCACGAATAAGTTGTAAATGGAATCGCAAGGCGCAAGACAAAAAATATTACAAAAGATCAAACAGGCATTGAAAGATCCAGTGCCTGTTCCTTTTCCAGATCAAGTGGCGGATACGCCCTTTTTTATCCCAACTGAAAAAGAAATGGCGATTGAATTTGCTCAAAAGTTCACTGAACTCTTGGGCAAATTTGTGTATTGTGCCGATGAGCAAGAATTGATCAAACAATTGAATGCTTTAATGATCACAAAAGGTTGGAATAAAATTTATTCAAAAGAAACAGCATGGCTGACTTCATTGCGTCCTTTACAATTTGATCCTGTAACAACAGAAGACTTAGCAGATTGTGATGCTGCCATTACATTGTGTACACATTTAGTGGCTAGAACAGGGACCATTGTATTAAGCAGTAAAGAGTCAAGCGGAAGAACTGCTAGTGTGTATGCGCCCATTCATATTTGCATTGCCTATGCCGACCAATTGGTGTATGACATGACAGATAGCTTGGTGAAATTCAAAGACAACCTAGAAGGGTTCCCTTCTATGATTAGTTTTGCAACAGGACCAAGCAGAACTGCCGATATTGAGAAGACTTTGGTGGTTGGCGTACACGGTCCTAAGGAAGTCTATTGTTTTTTAATCGATAACCCATTAGAGTTGTAATTTTAATTTAAACAACCTCCATGGAAATAGCCACAAGCAAAAAAGTTTATTTTCTTTCTGACTTTCATTTAGGTGCGCCTAATGATACAGAAAGCAGAAAAAGAGAGGATCGCTTAGTGCGCTTTTTACAAGAAGCACGAAAGGATGCTGGTGTTATTTTTATTGTTGGCGATATTTTTGATTTTTGGTTTGAATACAAAACAGTGGTGCCAAAAGGATTTGTTAGAATTTTAGGGACCCTTGCACAAATGGCGGACGAAGGCATTCAGTTGCATATTTTTACTGGTAACCATGATTTGTGGATGCAGGATTATTTGTCAAAAGAATTGAATGCGAAACTATATTTTGAGCCGCAACAATTTACCATTCAAAATAAACAATTCTTGATAGGACATGGAGATGGATTAGGTCCTGGAGACGAGGGTTACAAGCGTTTAAAAAAAATATTCACGAATCCTATTTGTCAATGGTTATTTAGGTGGTTACATCCAGATGCGGGCATACAATTAGCGAATTATTTTAGTCGAAAGAGCCGTGCAAAAACGGGTAATGCAGACGAATTATTTTTAGGCGAAGACAAGGAATGGTTGATCCTGTATACCAAAGAAAAAGCAAAAACCATGTCAGTGGATTATTTTATTTTCGGCCATCGTCACTATGCAATTGATTTAAAAATCAATGATAAAAGCAGGTATATTAATTTAGGCGATTGGATTCGTTTAAATACCTATGCTGTTTTTGACGGAACAGATTTGCAATTATTAACTTGGGAAGCATAAATGCTATGAATATAGATCAAATCATACTCAGCAATTCCATACGAAGCTACTTATTTGTAGCTGCAATTATACTTGGTACACTGCTTATAAAGCGGTTGATTTCTCGTTTTTTTGCAAGTCTTATATACACTTGGGTTGATAAGAAGAATCATTCAGATTTAAGAAAAAACCATGTACATCGTTTAATCGTTCCTATTGAACAGTTCTTTCTATTTTTAGTAGCCATCATTGCGATCTATGAGTTAAAGTTTCCTGCTGCTTGGAATTTGAACCTTTTTAAATTGAGTTTGCAGCAGTTGATTGATTCAGGAATTAAATTGATGTTTATTATACTCTTGATTAGAGTAATCCTTAGAACACTCGAATTTATTGCGATCATTTTAGAGAATAAAGCAAGGCTCACTAAAGATTTATCCGATGACCAACTGGTTTTATTTTTTAGAGATTTCTTTAAAGTCATCCTCTATATCATTGGCGTTCTATTGATATTGAGGTATGTCTTTAACGAAAATATTGGCAATCTTGTTACAAGCTTAAGTATTGTGGGTGCTGCGATTGCTTTGTCTACCAGAGAAAGCTTAGAAAATATCATTGCCTCTTTTATCATCTTTTTTGACAAGCCTTTTACCATTGGGGATTTGGTTAAAGTGAGTGGATTTACCGGTACAATCGAAAAAATTGGATTGAGAAGTACGCGTATACGTACACAAGACAAAACCTATATTTCGGTTCCTAATAAACAAATGGTAGATTCTATCGTAGATAATATTTCGCTCAGATCTGAGCGTAAGATTGACATGGATTTGCAGTTAAGTGTTACCACTTCTGCGCAAGCATTGGCTGATTTTGCAAAGCACATGCGCGCAATTTTAAAGTCTGAAAAAGACCTCAATAGTTTTCAAGTTTTTATAGCTGAATCTGGAAAACAATACCATGCATTGCATGTAGAATGTTTAGTGAACATGCAAATGGATATCGATGCATTTCAAATGTTAAGAGAGCGTTTAAACCTTGCTGCCATTGAGTATGCAAATACACATCAAATTCAATTTTCAGAGAAAGGGTAGTATTTTTTTTGTAGAACTAGCGACAGGTGACTAAAGACTTGCTTTCAAAGACATTAAGAAGTTTCTAATCTCTTTTAGATTATTCAATAAGGATAGGTCTTTGTTGGCTTTTTCTTTATTATTTTTCAAATAAGTTTTTGCCCCATCAATGGAGTACTTTTTCTCTCTAAGTAAATAATAGATCTGCTTTAAAAATTCAATATCCTGTGCACGAAATAAACGATCCCCTTTTCTTGTTTTTCGAGGCTGTAGTTGTTTAAACTCTTTCTCCCAATATCGAATTAAGGAGGTGTTTACGTTAAACCATCCGGCAACCTCTCCAATAGGGTAATATAATTTTTTAGCTAAGGTACCCGCATCTGGCACATTGATTTTACCAACTGCTTGATCCATATCTGCAAATGCCATTCTACCTCTTTTGTGCAAGATATTTTTGTTGACATAAGACATGGGCGTTCTTGATACAGAAGGCAAATCTGCATCTTCAGGTGTTACAAGACTATTGGTATTAGGCTCATTCACATTTGAAATGGCCACTTTAGTTGTAAGGGATTCATT
>Ga0114971_10002557_pt1 | contig 12521 bp, 9 predicted proteins | sample M_140625_MF_Meta_FD_87320 | JGI IMG/M metagenome (GOLD analysis project Ga0114971, IMG submission 87320) | Freshwater microbial communities from Lake Montjoie, Canada to study carbon cycling - M_140625_MF_MetaG | ecosystem: Environmental > Aquatic > Freshwater > Lake | place: Lake Montjoie... | reverse complement strand
TTTATTTTCCATGCAAAGTTCAATTAAAACGCTGTTAGTTTCTTTGGGATGTAAAAAACATACTAATTTATTGTCCGCTCCTAGTTTGGGTTTTTCGTTTAAAAGGGTAAATCCCTCTGCTTTCAATCTTTCCATTTCTGTTTCGATATCTTCTACTTCAAATGCAATATGGTGAATTCCTTCGCCTTTTTTATCTATGAATTTGGTAATAATTCCTTCATTATTACTGCTTTCTAACAATTCGATTTTAGTGTCTCCTTTTTTAAAAAAGGCTGTATTTACTTGTTCAGATTCAACTTTTTCGGTCTTGTAGCAGCTGCTATTAAGTAATTTTTCAAATAGAGGTATGGATACTGAAAGCTCTTTTACGGCAATTCCTATATGTTCAATTTTTAACATAGTTAAATTCTTTAATTTATTTTGATTGTTTTACGTTTACGAAATAGGTAAAATGAATGCTAAGAAAACTTTGTTATAGCTATAATAAAACCATTTGCAGTAATTTTGTGTTATAATTAAAAATAGAATAATATGTTGAAATTACCGATTTATTTAGATAACAATTCTACAACGCCGATGGATCCGAGGGTATTGGAAGCGATGACCCCTTACTTTTTAGAGCATTATGGAAATGCAGCTAGCAGGAATCATCCTTTTGGCTGGCAGGCAGAGGAAGCGGTAGATTACGCAAGGGAGCAGATAGCTAAATTGATTGGTGCAGACCCTAAGGAGATCATTTTTACTAGTGGTGCAACAGAAGGAGATAATTTGGGGATCAAGGGTGTTTATGAAATGTATGCAAGCAAAGGAAATCATATTATTACTGCTACTACTGAACACAAAGCAGTTTTGGATACTTGTAAGCACATAGAAAAAACAGGTGGAGAAGTTACTTATTTACAGGTAAAGCCAGATGGTTTAATTGACTTAAAAGAACTGGAAGCGGCTATTCGTCCTACTACCATTTTGATTGCAATAATGTATGCTAATAATGAAATTGGTACCGTTCAGCCAATTCGTGAAATTAGTGCCATTGCTAAAAAGCATGGAGTGTTATTATTTACTGATGCTGTGCAGGCAGTGGGGAAAGTCCCGGTGGATGTAAATAAAGACGGTATTGATTTAATGGCGTTCACAGCTCATAAAATGTATGGACCTAAAGGGGTTGGTGCCTTGTATGTTCGTCGTAAAAATCCTAGAGTTAAAGTTACCGCACAAATGGATGGCGGTGGCCACGAAAGAGGAATGAGAAGTGGTACTCTAAATGTTCCCGGTATTGTGGGATTTGGAAAGGCCTGTGAATTATGTATGCAGGATATGGAAGCAGATACCAAGCGAATTAGTAAATTAAGGGATAAGCTAGAAACTGAATTGATGAAATTGGAAGAAGCTTACATTAATGGAAGTACCGAGCATCGTTTGCCTCATGTTACCAATATTTCTTTTAAGCATGTTGAAGGGGAAGGTTTATTAATGGGATTTAATAAAAATATTGCATTGAGTTCAGGATCGGCTTGTACCTCTGCTTCTCTAGAACCATCTTATGTTTTGAAAGCATTGGGATTGGGTGATGATTTGGCTCACAGCTCGTTGCGTTTTGGCCTTGGCCGTTTTACTGACGAGGAGCAGATTGATTATACCGTAAAAGCTATCAGTGAAACGGTGTTAAAATTGAGAGATATGAGTCCGCTTTGGGAAATGTACAAAGAGGGTATAGACTTGAGTAAAATTGAGTGGGCAGCGCATTAATTTTTTATTAAATCAACCAATAAATAAGAAAATTTGTTAAACTAGTAGAATAATTTTTAATTTTCTTAATTTCACACATATAAATTTACAACTATGGCATATTCAGAAAAAGTAATCGATCATTATCAAAATCCCAAAAACGTGGGCACACTTGATAAAAACAGCAAAAATGTAGGAACGGGCCTTGTTGGAGCTCCAGAATGCGGCGATGTTATGCGTTTGCAAATTGAAGTAGATGATGCTACCGGAATGATTACAGATGCAAAATTTAAGACTTTTGGTTGTGGTTCTGCGATCGCTTCTTCTTCTTTGGCTACAGAATGGCTAAAAGGAAAAAGTATTGATGAAGCACTTACAGTTGACAATATGGATTTTGTTGAAGAGTTAAATCTTCCACCAGTAAAAATTCACTGTTCTGTATTGGCGGAAGATGCTATAAAATCAGCAATCAATGATTACAGGGTAAAAAATGGCATGGATTCTATTAAGTTTGAGGAAAGTGTAGTTCACTAGGCTTTATTAAACTCAACCAAGGTTAGATAAAAAAGGTCTAACCATTGATAAAAGTTTTGAAAAATGAATAGCAATATTTCAAATATATCCGATAATGATACTTTAACAACAGCTGCCCCTTCAATGGGATCTGTAGCGCTAGATAATGCTATTTATATTAGTGATAAGGCTAAGGAAAAAGTGATTACTCTGATGAAAGATGCTGGTTTGGGTGAAGATCCTTCCTATTTTTTGAGAGTAGGCGTAGTAGGCGGAGGATGCAGCGGCTTAAGTTATAAGATGGACTTTGATAATGAGCAAAAACCAATGGACCAAGCCTTTGAAGACAAGGGAATAAAAATAGTCACCGACCTTAAAAGCTTTTTGTACCTAGTAAATACTGAATTGGAATTTAGCGACGGGTTGAATGGAAAAGGTTTTTATTTCAACAATCCCAATGCAAGTAGAAGCTGCGGTTGCGGCGAAAGCTTTGCTGTTTAAATTAAGGTCTAATTTTGCCCGAATAATTTAAAAAAAGTTACAATATTCCCGGTTGCCGTTGGTAACTGGGCTTTTTTTTGTCTTTTGAAAAATTATTTTTCGAACCGAGTTTAATGGACTTTATTTCTTCTATGGGAGAATTTAAAATTTCATTGCTATTAATTTAGTAGTTAAATAAAAAATCCCGCCTTTAGGGCGGGATTCAGCAGTTGGTTTTGGTAAACAACCGATGTTTGTTAGGTATTTGAAATAGGAAGGTTGAATAGTTTAAAATATCCTTATCTACCTGTTCAATTTTTACATGGAAAAATCTAAGAAAACTTATTACATAACAAAAGACAAGAACTTTATTTAAAACGCTGCATTCGATTAAAAATTATCTGATTAATTAATTAATAATAGTTTTATATTGCTAATAATTACCATATAACTTGTTTAAAATCAGCCATTTAGATAAACAAAATTATTGTAGTCTGTAAGCAGTAAATTGCATCTAATATTATTATTCATGTGGAGTATTTGTAAAAAGGAATTGCATCAATTTTTTAGTAACCTTACTGGATACGTTGCAATTATTTTGTTTTTGCTTGTTAATGGGTTTTATTTGTTTGTGCTAAATGAGAGTAATCTTTTTGATTTTGGATATGCAACGATGGATACTTTTTTTGAACTATCGCCATGGGTACTAATATTTTTGGTACCTGCAATTACGATGCGTTCTTTTTCAGACGAGTTTAGGTCTGGAACATTTGAAATTTTGCAAACTAGACCGCTTAGCAAATTTCAAATTGTTGCGGGTAAGTATATTGCTATTTTGGCTGTGCTTATTTTTGTAATTCTCCCCACTTTTATTTACGTATTAACCATTAAAAATTTAAGTTCTGATGGCGGAATCGATGGAGGAGGTATAGCTGGAAGTTATGTAGGTCTTTTTTTATTGGCCTCAGTATTTGCGGCTGTAAGCTTGTGTGGAAGTAGTTTTACAAACAATGCAGTAGTAGCATTTTTAATCAGCGCTTTTGCTTGTTTACTTTTATATTTTGGTTTCAATGCAATTAGTAAGTTGCCTATTTTTCAAGCAAAAATGGATTATTATATAGAAATGTGGGGGATTGATTTTCATTACAAAAGTGTAAGCCGCGGATTATTAGATACAAGAGATATTATTTATTTCGGTAGTCTAGTAACGCTTTTTCTTTTAATCACTATTAAAAATTTGCTTAAGCGATAAGTGAAATTGTCAATGAAATTATTTTCTTATAAAATATTAAAAACTAAAGCTTGGTTGCCTTTTTGTATCCTGATGCTAATTGCGATTAATTGGGCGGCATCTTTTTTTCATACCAGTATTGATTTTACCAATGAAAAGAGATTTACTTTATCTGCCACTACACAAAATATTCTTAGCAACTTAGATAGTACGGTAAATATTACAGTATTACTTTCTGGAGATATAAAATCAGAATTTAAGAAGCTCTCCAATAGCACTAGAGAGCTGCTAGAAAATTTCAAAAATTACGGGGGTAATAACATTCAGTACACATTTGAAATTCCGGGTGATGGTTTGGATGATAGTGCCAAATCAAAAGTGTATGAATCTCTGATTGGAATGGGCTTGAGGCCTACCAATCAACAGGTACAAGTAAAGGAAGGGGAAGGGGTAAATAATCGACAAATATTTCCGGCTGCAATTGTTCGATATAAAGGAAAGACGATTGCTATAGATCTTCTTCAGGGCCAAATTCAAAAGAGTGTTTTTAATTCTAAGGATCTGTTGGACAAACAGTCCTTGAATAGTGCAGAGGCTTTATTAGAATATAAATTTTCTCACGCAATTCAACAGTTAACACAATCTCAAACTCCCTTGGTTGGCTATGTGTATGGTAATGGTGAACCGGAGTATGGATTTCTACCTGTGAACGATGTTTTTGAAACACTGGGTAGAAATTTTATTGTGGATACAGTCAATTTAAAATCACAGCCATTCATTTCTAACGAGTACAATGCGCTAGTCATCGTAAAGCCGTTAGAAAAGTTTTCCGATCAAGACAAGTTCAAGCTTGATCAGTATGTAATGAACGGAGGAAATTTATTTTTCTTGATTGATGTTTTGTATGCAGAGAGAGACAGTCTGCAAAATGGTGATTTAATCGCCTATGCTAGAGATCTAAATTTAAATGATTTATTATTTCGTTATGGAGTAAGAGTCAATACTGATTTGATAGCAGATAAACATTGTGATTTGATACCGGTGGAAGTAGGCAATGTAGGCGGTCAAAGTCAGCAGCAATTATTGCCATGGCCCTATGCACCTTTGTTACAACCAGGTTCAACACATGGTATTGTAAAAAATCAAGCGGATGTATTGGGGCAGTTTGTAAATTCAATTGATACAGTGGAGGCTGTTGGAATTTCTAAAACAATCCTATTGACTTCCTCTGAAAATGCCTATACGATGGCAACTCCAGCTAGGATTGAGTTAAACAGTTTACAAACTCAAGAGTCGGTTAATAAATACAATCGTAAAAATATTCCTGTAGCGGTTTTATTAGAGGGGAAATTTTCTTCTCTGTATGCCAACAGAGTTAGTCAAGCTCAGCTAGATAGTTTGCGTCAGTATAAATCTGAATTTAAAAGGTCATGTGTAAACCCTGGTAAAATAATCGTGGTAAGTGATGCTGATATTGCAATAAACCAGGTTTCTGAAAAAATCGGTCCGCTGCCCATGGGAACTAATAAATATACCAAAGTGGGGTATGCAAATAAGGATTTCTTTTTGACTTGTACAGAGTACCTTGCTAACAACGAAAATGTGCTTGAGGCCAAAGCAAAAGATTATACGCTTCGGTTGTTGGATGTAAAAAAAGTTGAAGAAGAAAGAATAAATTGGCAACTAATTAATTTATTAGTTCCCGTAATGTTGATTTGTCTTTTTGCGGCAGTATATCAATGGAGACGAAAAAGAAAATATACAATTTAAAAAATCATTGAACCATTGATGAGATGAGTAATCATTCAGTTAATTTAATAAAATATGAATAATAGTCTGTTGATTTATCTTGTTTTTGCTGGGGTAGTTATATTAGCGCTCATTTTTGATTTAGGGTTACTTAGTAAAAAAAACACAGTTGTAACGCTTAAAAAAGCAATTGTTCAAACAATATTTTGGGTTACATTGGCCTTTGCATTCAGTGCTTTTATCTGGTATGAAAATGGGGCCAACGACGCCTTACAATATTTGTCTGCTTATCTTTTGGAGTGGTCACTTTCAGTTGATAATATCTTTGTTTTTATTATTATTTTTTCATTTTTTGGAGTACAAAAGCAAGATTATTCCCGTGTGTTGTTATTGGGTATTTTGATGGCTGTAGTTTTTAGAATTCTCTTTATCGCTTTGGGAACTGGCTTGGTAGCCCGATTTGAGTGGATCATGTATATTTTTGGGATATTCTTGGTATACACGGGAGCAAAAATGTTTTCTGCCAGTGATGAAGCAGAATTTAAGCCAGAGGATAGTTTCGCTTTTAAAATGATAAAAAAATTAATGCCCACAACCAATGCTGAACCCAATGGTAGATTTATTATAAAAAAAGACAACAAAATCCTTTTTACAAAACTTTCTATGGTGGTAGTCATGTTGGGTCTTATTGATATTGTTTTCGCAGTAGATTCTATACCGGCTGTTTTTTCCATCATCCCCGATCCCAACAAAAAATTGTTGATTTATTCTTCTAATATTTTTGCAGTTTTGGGTTTAAGGAGTCTCTTCTTTTTATTAAGAGGTGCAGCCAGTAGATTTGATTATTTGCAACAAGGTATTGCCATTGTATTGGTATTTATTGGAATAAAAATGCTAGTTGTTAAATGGATACATCTACCAGTTTGGGTATCTTTATTAATGATTGTATTTTGTATTTCTGGTTCTATATTCTATTCTATTTATAACAATAGAAAGGGAGTACCTGCAGATATTAAAGATTAGTTGGATTGTATTTATTAAATGAATTCGCAATAGGATCAACTAATAAGCTGGGTGCTAAATAAGCAGTATTTAAATTTAAATTATAAAATCAATCCATTGGTTTATAAAATTGAAAAGATAGCAGAAATTATAACTGCCAATTTTTTGCTTAATGAAAAATCGGACCTACTGATCGAGCATCTGTTGCTTGATAGTCGTAAGCTATTGTTTCCTGAGAGTTCACTTTTTTTTGCATTGGATGGTCCCAGAAGAAATGGAATTTCGTTTGTTAAAGAATTGTATAATAAAGGGGTAAGGAATTTTGTAATTGCAGATACTTCTGTCAACGAAGAATTTAAATCTTATAGTGGATCGAATTTTTTATTGGTTGAAGATGTCCTGTCTGCACTTCATTCATTGGTAGCCTTCCATCGCAAACAGTTTAATATCCCTGTAATTGGTATTACCGGCAGTAATGGAAAAACGATTGTTAAAGAATGGTTGTATGAGTTGTTGCATACGGATTATCAAATTATAAGAAGTCCTAAAAGTTACAATTCGCAGGTTGGCGTTCCGCTGAGTGTTTGGCAGATGAATGAAACCCATACGTTGGCAATTTTTGAAGCGGGCATATCTCTTCCAGAAGAGATGGAAAAACTAGAAAAAATTATTCAGCCATCCATTGGCGTCCTTACCAATATTGGCGAGGCGCATTCAGAAGGTTTTTTTACTCAGCAACAAAAAATCAATGAAAAGCTGAAGTTGTTTTTAAAAAGCGATGTATTGATTTATGGAGCTGATAATCTTGATTTAGATCTAAGCGTAAATCAATTGATTGAAAATCAAAAAGATGTTATTCATACTCAACTTTTTTCATGGTGTACTCATCAAAAGGGCCTGCTAGAAGTATATGAAATAACAAAAACGAATACTCAAACTATTATTTCTGCATACGATCATCGGAAAAATCGCGCTGAATTGACTGAGCAAATATCTATTACCATTCCATTTACTGATGATGCTTCTATTCAAAATGCGATTACTTGTTGGTCTGTATTGTTGTATTTAGAAATTCCTACATCGGTTATTGAAAAGAGAATGTTGCAGTTAAATTCAGTTGAAATGAGACTTGAATTAAAGCAAGGAATTAACAACTGTTCTGTAATTAATGACAGTTATAGTGCTGATATTAATTCATTGACTATTGCATTGGACTTTTTACTTCAACAACAACAGCATCCTACTCGGACATTGATTTTGAGTGATATTTTGGAGTCTGGAAAAAGCAGTGCAGAGTTGTATGGTGCTGTGGCAGCTATTTTGCAGCAAAAAAGTATTCAACGTTTTATTGGAGTAGGGCCTGAAATATGTAAGCTGCAGCATTTATTTAAAAATATACCACAAAGTTTTTTCTTTTCTTCCGTCGCTGATTGTTTACAACAATTTTATTCTATTCATTTTCACAATGAGACAATTTTATTAAAAGGAGCTAGGGTATTTGAATTTGAACAAATTAGTCACTTGTTAGAAGAGAAGTTGCATCAAACTGTATTGGAAATTAATCTAAATGCTGTTACCCATAATTTAAAAGCCTATCAACAGTTATTGAATCCAGGTGTAAAATTGATGGCGATGGTAAAAGCTTTTAGTTATGGAAGCGGGGGTTTTGAGATTGCCAACTTATTACAGTTTAATCAGGTAGATTACTTGGCGGTTGCCTATGCAGATGAGGGAGTTGAACTACGTCGTGCAGGAATTAATTTACCAATACTAGTTTTGAATCCGGAGGAAGTGACTTTTGATCTATTGGTAAAGTATCATCTTGAACCTGAGATATATTCCTTTGGTATTTTAAATGGATTTAAAAATTATTTGGAAAAATCTGCTGTTAATAGTTACCCTGTTCACATCAAATTAGATACAGGCATGCATCGGTTAGGTTTTGAGGCAAATGATTTATTGGAGTTAGGAAATTTATTGAAGAATTCCAAAAATTTCAAAATTCAATCTGTATTTTCTCATCTTGCTGCTAGCGAATCTCAGGAGCATGATGCATTTACTAAGTTACAGGCAGAAGAGTTTTTAAATGGCTGTTCAATTTTACAAAAAGCACTTGGTTATTCTTTTCTTCGTCACATTGCTAATACTTCTTCAATACATCGACATCCTAATTTACAGTTAGATATGGTTCGACTAGGAATAGGTCTCTATGGAGTTGATAATAATTTGGAGATGCAAGCCAGGCTCAAAAATGTAAGCACCCTAAAAACAACGATCTCGCAAATAAAAAAAGTAGCGGCTGGTGAAAGTGTAGGTTATAATAGAATGGGAATTGTGAATGCGGATACCTTGGTTGCGACTGTCCGTATAGGTTATGCAGATGGTTATCCGCGAGTTTTAAGTAATGGAGTTGGTAGCATGTGGGTGAAAGGTAATCTGGTGCCTGTTATTGGCAATATTTGTATGGATATGACGATGTTGAATATAACGGGTACAAATATTAAAGAGGGTGATGAGGTGATTGTTTTTGGAGAAAATTTACTGGTAACTGATTTGGCTAAAAAGGCCCAAACTATTCCATATGAAATTTTAACGGGTGTTTCTCAAAGGGTTAAACGAGTATATTTTGAAGAGTAGCTCTTCATTTACTAGCACAACCTGAAACCATTTATATATTATCTTTGCAAAATATGATTAAAGCCAAACACGTAACGCTTATTATTTTATTGGTTGTAATAGCCGACCAGGCGCTAAAATTTTACATTAAAACCAACTATTACATGAACGAAAACCACAACGTTTTGGGTAATTGGTTTCGTTTGTATTTTGTAGAAAATGAAGGTATGGCTTATGGATGGAAATTTGGAGGGGGTGCTGGAAAAATGGTACTTACTTTATTTCGATTAGGTGCAGTCGTTTTTGGAGTTTGGTATTTAGGCAGTATTATCAAAAAAAAATACAACAAAGGTTTTATTATTTGCGCTGCTCTAATCTTTGCTGGAGCCTTGGGAAATTTGATAGACAGTTTGTTTTATGGACTTATTTTTGAAGAGAGTGCCCAAGGGAGTTATATAGTTGCAAAAGCATTTCCGGCTCATGGATATGCAGGATTTCTTCATGGAAGGGTAGTGGATATGCTTTACTTTCCAATTATTAGCAATGTATATTTTCCTTCATGGTTCCCAATCTGGGGAGGTGAGGAATTCGAATTTTTTCGACCTATTTTTAATCTAGCAGATGCTGCTATTTCTTCAGGAGTTATTACTATTTTGGTATTTCAAAAGAAATTTTTTAGTCAAGACAATGACACAGAAAATCATCAAACACAAGAAACAGATGCCTTGGTCAATGATGATGTACAAATTCAATAGTCATTGATTCCTTGAGAAATTGCGTATTAAATTTTTCCAACCATATTGGCAGGAATTACCCATGCATCAAATTCTTCCGGAGTTACATACCCTAATTTTACAGCCATCTCTTTTAAAGTAGTGCCTTCCTTATGTGCTTTTTGCGCAATCTCAGCAGCTTTATAATATCCAATTTTAGTGTTCAGCGAGGTGACTAACATCAAGCTATTGTCAACATGCTTTTTAATGTTTTCTTCGATCGGAGCTAAACCAATTGCACAATTATCATTGAATGACACACAACCATCTCCAATTAGACGAGCACTGTGAAGAAAATTATAGATCATTACAGGCTTAAAAACATTCAATTCAAAATGTCCCATACTTCCACCAATACCGATGGTGACATCATTGCCCATCACCTGAGCTGCAATCATTGTTAGGGCTTCGCATTGTGTTGGATTAACTTTTCCAGGCATGATGGAAGATCCAGGTTCATTATCAGGAATAAATATTTCTCCTATTCCAGACCGTGGACCAGAAGAAAGCATACGAATATCATTGGCGATTTTCATTAAACTAACGGCTACTGTTTTAAGAGCTCCATGTGCTTCTACAATAGCATCATGAGCAGCCAGTGCCTCAAATTTATTTTCTGCAGTAACAAATGGAAGTCCGGTTAAAGTAGCAATGTGTTTGGCTACATTTTCTGAATATCCTTCTGGAGTATTGATACCTGTTCCCACCGCTGTTCCTCCAAGTGCTAGTTCGCTAAGATGTGCTAGTGTATTTCGAACGGCTTTTAATCCGTGATTGAGTTGCGATACATAGCCGCTGAATTCCTGGCCAACCGTTAATGGAGTAGCATCCATAAAATGGGTTCGACCAATTTTTACAACATTCATATAAGCCTTTGATTTGGCAGCAAGTGTATCCCTTAATTTTTCAATACCTGGGATAGTGGTTTCAATCAAAATTTTATAAGCAGCAATGTGCATGGCTGTTGGAAAAGTATCATTGCTAGATTGAGATTTATTGACATCGTCATTGGGGTGTAAAAATTTTTCTTTATCTCCCAATGATCCACCATTGACAACATGTCCACGATAAGCCACTACTTCATTAATATTCATATTACTTTGGGTACCACTTCCTGTTTGCCATACTACCAGCGGAAACCATTGATCCAGTTTCCCTGCGAGTATTTCATCACATACTTTTCCAATTAGGTCAGACTTTTCTTTGGGCAATACGCCTGCATCAAGGTTGGTTAAAGCTGCTGCTTTTTTCAAGTAAGCAAATGCCTTAATAATCTCTTTGGGCATTTTATTGATATCCTCCGCAATTTTAAAATTATCAATACTGCGCTGGGTTTGGGCGCCGTAATAAGCATCTATAGGTACTTTTACCTCACCCATGGTGTCTTTTTCAATCCGATATTCCATCTTACAATATTTTAAATATGATAATCGTATGTAAAGTTACTTGTTGATACATATAATTGGACATCTTTTTGTAATATTTTATTAGTAATCATTTAATAATGGTATTTTTTTTTGAGAGCTAATATTTTTATTTAACTTGAACATAATTTTAGTACTAAAAATTTATTTTCTTATGGGTATTTTCTCCATAGTTGGAATAGAACCCAATAAGAGTAATTTTAAAAAAATATATTTATGAAAAGGAGTGAATTTATAAAGTATGCATCATCGGTAGCTATTGTTTTGGCTGGAGGCGAAGTTCTTCACGCTACCGATTTAAATTGGAGCGAATGGGAAAAGAGTAAAAAAGTCAAACTTCGATTTGTAGTTGCATCGGATGGTCATTATGGTCAGAAAGGTACTGAGTACGAAAAATATTTCGAGACCCTCGTTACTCGTATTAATGAAGAACACAGTGCCAATCCTTTTGCGTTTTGCATGATTAATGGAGATATTATTCATGACGACAAAACGCATTTCCCTGCAGCCAAAAAAGCCCTTGATAAATTAGCTCTAAAATATTATGTGAGTCAAGGGAATCACGACAAGGTTACAGCAAAGGAATGGGAAAAAATTTGGAGTATGCCTGTAAACCTAGATTTTTCAATAGGTAAGAATGCGTTTTTAATTGCAACTACTTCTAATGAAAACGGGACTTATTTAAGCCCAGATGTAAATTGGATGGCAGCCCAGTTAGACAAACATCAATCAAAAAAAAATGTATTTATTTTTATACATATCAATCCAGGAAAGTTAACCAAACATGCCGTGGATAGTCCTGAATTATTTGAGGTTTTTGCAAAGCACAAAAATATAAAGGCTGTTTTTAATGGGCATGATCATGATGAAGAAGGTATTAAAAAAAGAAATGAGATACCTTTTATCTTTGATGCACATTTTGGAGGAGACTGGGGTACTGCCTATCGTGGATTTAGAGTGGTAGAGTTAATGAGTGACAATTCAATCCTTACCTATGTTATGAAT
>Ga0114971_10002554_pt1 | contig 12531 bp, 13 predicted proteins | sample M_140625_MF_Meta_FD_87320 | JGI IMG/M metagenome (GOLD analysis project Ga0114971, IMG submission 87320) | Freshwater microbial communities from Lake Montjoie, Canada to study carbon cycling - M_140625_MF_MetaG | ecosystem: Environmental > Aquatic > Freshwater > Lake | place: Lake Montjoie... | reverse complement strand
TTACTATTATCATTATCCAAATTTGAAATATTTAATTTTTGCAATAGATCATCTAATAAATCTTTGTCAATATTTTTTTCGTCCAAATTTGAAATTAAATTTTTATAAATAGAACCTGAATATAAAATAGGTTCTTGACCTACATATGATATTATATGATTATAATAGTAATTATAATCGATATTTTTAATATCAATATCATCAATCAATATTTCACCTTCATATGAATATAAACCTAATAATATTTTTATTAATGTCGATTTTCCTTTTCCCGAACATCCTGTAATTCCAGTAATAATATTACTTGGAATTATTAGATTAAAATTATCGAATATTTTCTTTTTTTCATAAGAAAATATTAAATTCTTTATATTTATCTGTGGAATTATATTTTTAGGAATATAATTGCCATTCATTATAAAATCAGTCTTATCATTAAAAAATTCATGAATATTATTTAATGATATTTTATTTCTCATAATTGATAATCTTATTTCATTATAATTACTTGCAATTATAAATATACTTTTTTTATATGAAATAAATATGAAGATTATATTATAATTGATATTATAATATAATCCAAATAATATTAAAAGAATTATCATTATATCATCTAATGATTGAAATATCAATAATTTTATTCCATAATAAATGCCTTCTATTTTCTGCAAATTTACCCATGTAATGTTATTTTTATTCCATGTATCATATACATTCATATTTAATGTTCGATATGTATCTATTTTTTGTATATAATCATTTATAATTATCTCTTGATTTTTCGCTATTTTACTTGTGTTTTCTATTAGTTTATCGAAAAATAATCTATTATATGTATATTCTAAACATAATTGTGCCAATGATAATAATAAAGTAAAGAAATATAATGACACTGATCTATTCACTAAAATTATAGATGTTAATACAAATTGTGTTAAATCTCGAATGAATACATTTGCATTTGTATATATTAAATCAGTTATACATGTAGCATCGTTATTTAAAATATTAGCGATAGTTTGGCGATCTTTTTTATGAAAATATAATAAATTTTTTGTATTATAATTTTTCATAATGTCATCTTTAATTGTATGTTTTAATTCTGTCATATAATACGTGAAAATATAACCTCGAATACCAGCAAAAATATTCGATGATATTACAAGCAAATAATAATTAAATAATAGTGATATATTATTATTAATATCATTATTTAACATTTTATTTATTATTTCGGTATATAAGAGAGGTACATATGATAATAATGCAGAAGACATTATACCTGAAATAAATCCAAATATAATATTTTTATTAATCTTTAAAAAATTATTATATAACATCAATTGATTTAAAAATATATTATATTATTAAATGATGACTAAAACGCAATTATTATCATTTGGATTTATATATATGGTATATCATTTTAGTAATAAATTTGGAAAAGATTTATGGAATGCAAAAATCATATGTAATAAAATATGAAAATAAAAGATTTAAACATAAATCTTTTATTTTCATATATGGAAACATTATTTATACAAAAAATAATCAATAAAGAATTGTTTAATAAAACACCATCGATTATTTTAGACGGTTTATTTTGTTCTAAAGAATTCTTATATACAACAAATGATGACAACGAATATGAATTTATTATAAATATTGATAATTCTAATTTAACAGAAGAAGAGGAAAAAGAAAAGAATATTTTTATTTCATTACTTAACGAAGAGCAAAATAGAATTACAAATAATATGAAATTTTTAATTGAAAATTTAAATTTAACTAAAATTACAGTTCAAGATTATAAAATTTATGATTACAGTGATATGCCAAACTATTTAAAGAAAAAGATGAAAATTCATAATTGTGATGCTAAAAAGTTCATCATTAAAAATAATATAGATAAAAATAAACTTATTTCTGCGATTGCGCAATTAACAAATAATGAAATTAAAATAGTACAATTAAATGAAATAAAATTAATTGCTTATTTTATTATTATTAAAATTATTGATTTATTCGATTTATATCAGAAAAGTATTTTATATACTCTTGAATTACTTAAAGAGCATCCTTATTTGTTCCGTTGTAAAAATGAATATTTAATGTCAATTAATCCAGCATTTTTTAGTATTAAAAATGATGAAATCTCAATATTACATTTTAATACGATCAATAATGCTTATGCTAAAACGAATAGTCATTCATCGACAATTCATATTGCTAAAAATATGATTAAATTTATATAAATAATATGCATTAATAATGAATAAATATTATGCATTTATTCAATACTTTGGCGAGTATGATTGCGGCATTGTCTTTAAATGCCAATTTACATACCGTTAATCCAAAATTTAATATTTTACAAGAACCAATACTTTCAAATAAATTTGTCGTTAATCATAATTATTTTAACACAAATTATAGAAATTTAGTTGAATATCACAACATAATTTGCTGGAAATCTAATTGTATTTTTCATAATCATATAGAGAAAGACAATGAATACAATTTAATTTATTTAATGGATTTTAATATCAATAAAAATAATTATGATGATCATTATATTCGATTAAATTATTTGTATGTTAATAATGATTTTTATGAAAAAAAAAATAATAAAACTATTAAATTATTGAATGATGATGAAACTAAAATGGTTTTAAAGGCTTTAATTAAATTTATTGAAAATTGGGCAATAAAAGAAAAAATAAATAAAATTATTATCGATGTTCATAGTAATCTAGAAAGATATAATAGTGAATTTAAAGATCTAGGTTTTATACTTGCAAATAAAGTATCATTATTAAATCCTCATTGGGTTGAAGCAGTAAAATACATTGATTTTATCTAACATATATTTCGAAACTAATAGTATTAGAATAAAATTGTGGCAGGGGCGTATTGCCACTAGAAAGATCATATTTATTAATTGTAATTTCGGGTTTAGATACACTATTAATATCGACACTTGCATCTTTATCAATTGCTCTGCCTGCAGAATAATCGGTTTTTTCATCATTATAAGCTAACCCTATTCCATTTACAGATGTAATTTTATCAGCTGTACCAAATGAAAATCCAAATCTTGCACCAACTTTTCCAACTTTATTATTGAAACCATAGAACGCTTTACCATCTTTTTCTGGCATGGTTGAAAACCAAAGAGGCGATTTTGTTTGTGTTCCTTTAAATTTAGCAAATTCCATGGTAGGATTATTAGAAGCTTTTAAATATCGTATATCATTCGTGTCTAAATATTGAAATAATTCCAATAATGTTGGTTGTATTCTATTATTTGCATTATTATAATTAATAGGATCGATTGTTTCAGTCCAAACCCATCCTATTTTATTTGGTTTTTCACCATCGGAGAAACCTGATACACCGGGATATTTTTCTTTATCAACTATATAAAAAACGATCATTATTTCTCTTGTTCTAAAATAATTATATGTATCTAATTTACAATCAAAACTATTAACATCATTTGTTGGATCATATATATTATCTATATATAAATTAGTTCCAGCACTACTTATTTCGAATTTTTTTTTAAAAGTATTATTAATTTCTCCATCATCTATTGGTTGTTGGAGCGGTGTAATAGTTTTATCACGATTACCTAATATAATAGGTAATAATTGTTTTATTTCTGCTGATGATGCATTTAATGTTGAATTACTTACCCAGTGTTTAGAAGCATAATTAAATGTCTTACTGCTAATTAAACTGCGCATTGCTAACATCCAGCCACCACCAAAGAAATCTTGATTAGCTATACAATAAATATATTTCGGACCCACTATAGGGATATTAATCCAATAATAACCATTATTTAAATTTTTATTTGGGCTACCGTCAACATTAGTATAACTATTAATAAATAGTAGTTGCTTGGCGGATGTCAATGCTAAATTAGGAGCAGAACCATCGCGAACCGTATTTAATGTTGTGATATCTACTTTTCTAATTGGACTACTGTTATCTATACTTTCAGTATTAATATCGATGGGACTTGCAAAGCCTTCATATGTGCCATAATTTATATACATATAAATGTATAGTAATATTCCCAAAAAAAATAATAGTAAAAAATTAAATAAAATCGAATTAATTCTCATTTTAATAATTAAGATGAAAATAATTTATTTAAAAATAAAATAAATATATATCCATTATGAGAAACATTATTATTAAACGCGATGGTACAAATGAAGAATATGATATTAATAAAATCGAGAATGCATTAAATAAGGCGTTTATTAATACAAACACCGAATGTTCTAATTTCGAAGAAATTATTACATATATTTCCAATGAAATAACTACTACTAATATTAATAAGATTGAAGATATTCAAGATTTAGTTGAGCGGACTTTAATGTTATATAAATACTTCGACACAGCGAAGCATTATATTAATTATAGAGCGGAACATAATAAAAATAGAAACAGTGCATCTTATTTATCAAAAATCCCTGATAATATTAAAACACCATGGGGTATGTTGGGTTATATTACTTATAAAAGAACATATGCGCGACGTTTATATGAAAATGATGAAAACAATGAAACTACCGAAGAATATAGAGATACAATTCTTCGTATTTTAAATGGTTGTCAGAAACAATTGAAAACTAATTTCACGAATACTGAATTGAAAAAAGCCTATATTTATTTAATGGGTCTCAAATGTTCAGTTGCTGGCAGATTTTTATGGCAATTAGGAACCGAAACAGTAAATAAACTTGGAATTATGAGCCTTCAAAATTGTGCATTTGTTAAAATTGATGAACCTGTAAAACCATTCTTATGGATTTTCGATGTTTTAATGTTAGGAACTGGTGTTGGATTTAATATTCAGCAAGAAAATATTAATAAACTACCACCAGTTCTAAATGATAATATCGTTATTACGCGTCTCGATACCAAAGATGCTGATTTTATTGTTCCTGATAGCAGGGAAGGATGGGTTTTCTTAATGGAGAAAGTATTAGAGGCATATTTTTATAAAGGTAAATCTTTTACTTATTCTACATTACTTATTCGAAGTGCTGGAACAAAGATTAAGGGGTTTGGGGGTGTTGCATCGGGTCCAGAAGATCTTGTAAAAGGAATTAATTTAATTCAAAATATTTTAAATAATCGGAAAGGAACTAAATTGACAAGTGTTGATTGTCTAGATATTGTTAATATTATTGCTTCGATTGTTGTAGCAGGTAATGTTAGAAGATGTCTTCCTGTAGGTTCTAAAGTACATACACGAAATGGATTAATTAATATTGAAGATATTATTATTGGCGATGAAGTTTTAACAACAAAAGGATATAGAAGAGTTCGCAATGTATTTAAACAAGGAATTCAGGATATTTATAAAATCAATACTTCTAATGGTGAATTTAAATGTACAACCAATCATAAAATGGCAATATTACACAATGAGATCAATAATAAAATTAGTTATACTTGGACAACAACTGATAAATTAAAGAAAGGTGATAAATTGATTTTAACGAAGACACCTATTGATGGTAATGCAAATATTAAATTACCATCTCCGTCATTTATTAATCGAAAAGATAGAATTATCATTCCGGATTTTACTTATGACATATCATGGTTTTTTGGTTTTATCACAAATAATTGCACATATGATGAAAATAAAAGTAGTATTATTATCAATTGTATTTCAAATGAATTATTGAAGAAAGTACATAAAATTGTTGAATTATTTGGCAATAGTATTCGTATTATTACAGACGTTGATGTAATTAATAATAAATATATACTTAAGATTATTTCTAAACCATTTTATGATTATGTTAAAGTTAATTTCACTGAAATTCCATATTTTATTAATGAAACTACTTATAATAATCGCATTGGTTTTGTTGTAGGTATTTTCGAAAGTAATATCACAACAATTGCAAATGATCATATTAAAATTGAAAATATTAAAACAGAAAAATATACTAAAGATCTAAGTATTTTATTATATTCTTGTGGTATTACCAATAAATGTTATACAACTTCAATTTTAATGGATGATATTTATAATATTACAATTCTGAAACATTATAAATTAATTACTAAAAATTATCCTACCATTGATATTACAAGAATTAAAGATAATGCGAAAACAATTAATAATACAATTGTTGATTTAACAGTTGTTGAAAATGTTATTTATGATAATACATATCAAACATATGATATTGAAGTGGAAGATATGCATGAATTTTTTTGTAATGGCTATTTAACTCATAACTCTGCTTTAATTTGTCTTGGTGATTATGATGATATTGATTATCTAAATGCAAAAAGATGGGATTTAGGAAATATTCCCAATTGGCGTTGTATGAGCAATAATTCGGTTGTTTGCAATGACATTACTAAATTGCCTGCTGAATTTTGGAATGGTTATAATGGCAATGGTGAACCATATGGATTAATTAATATCGAACTTTCAAGAAAGATTGGAAGAATTAAAGATGGTAATAAATATCCAGATCCTGATGTGGAAGGTTTTAATCCATGTGCAGAACAAAGTTTGGCAAATTATGAAACTTGTTGTTTATCAGAAATCTATTTAAGTAATGTTGATAGTTATGAACAATTAAAAGATATTGCTGTTATTGTTTATAAAATTTGCAAACATTCATTATTATTAAAATGTCATCAAGTGGAGACAGAAAAGATCGTTCATAAAAATATGCGCATGGGAATTGGTATTACTGGATATTTACAATCGACAGCGGAACAAAAAAGTTGGCTAAGTGATTTATATGAATTTATTAGACAATATGATATTGATTATTCGGCGAAATTAGGTATTCCAACATCGATTAAATTAACCACGATTAAACCATCAGGAACATTATCGTTATTAGCTGGAGTTACTTCGGGTGCTCATCCAGCTATTTATCAATATTTCATTCGCAGAATTCGCATATCATCATCAAATAGTGCACTTTTAGATATTGCAAAAAAACATAATTATTATATTGAATACCAGAAAAATTTCGATGGAACGGATGATAAAAATACAATGATTATTGAATTTCCTTGTTGTTATCCACAAGGAACGATTTTAGCCAAAGATATGACTGCCGTGGATCAATTAAATACGATTAAAGAACTTCAAACAAATTGGAGTGATAATTCTGTTTCGGTAACTGTTTATTATAAAGCAAATGAACTTCCTTCAATTCAAGAATGGCTAAAAAATAATTACAATAATAATGTTAAAAGTTGCAGTTTTCTATTACATAACGATCACGGATTTAAACAAGCACCTTTCGAAGAAATAACAAAAGAACAATATGATGAATTAATTAAAAAAGTAATTCCAATTACGAGTGGTAAAATAGCAACAGTGAAAGATAATGAATTAACAAGTGATTGTGTAGGAGGTGCATGCCCGATTAGATAATAACAAACCATATATAATTATTATTAAATTCTCTTTTTAGTTCGCAAATATAAGTTTTATCATAAATTTGTGCAATTACTTTTGTTTTTTCAGAAAATTCTAAAATAAAATTTTCTTTAAATTGTGAATTTAAATTATTTATAAGCAATAATGCAAAGTTTTCAATATCATTTTCATTGTTATAATAATATTCTCCACTATTTAACAGTGTTTTACATTCAATATAATCTTGAATAAATTCAACGATATCAATGATACACATTTTAATTTTTTTACTATAAATATAGAAAAATCATTTTTTATTTTTATGAACAAACTATGGGAAGATTGTTTAGAAAAAATAATACTATTTATCCGCAATATTTGTTAAGATATTACTTTTTTTATAAATAATATCTTTGCCTTTATTCTCATATCTCGCTAACGTAAATAAATAATCACTCAATCGATTAATGAAAATCAGACAATTATCATCGATATGTTTAAAATCTTTTTTAGCTTCTACCATTTTTCTTTCACATCTACGCGCAATCGCTCTCGAAAGATGAATATTACCCGATGGCAAAATAAAATTAACTAATTTTGGCAGCTGAGATGTCATTGCATCAATTTCTCTCTCTAAAATTTTTGTATATTCTAAATTAATATCAAAATTATATCTCTTATATCTATTATTAGGATTTGCAATAATGGTACCCATATCAAATAACCATACTTGAATTTCTGCCAATATCTTATTACTATCAATTATTCCAATGAAACTATTTAATTCATCAATTTCACCTAATAAATCAATTAAAATAGATGTTTTCGATACTCTGCTACAATCATATAATGATGTTGTACCATCGTCTCCTGTTTTTGTATAAATCACCATTAATTTAATAATCGCATTTTACCCTTAAATAATTAACCAACTAAATAATTATTTAAAGCTAATGCAACTAACGCACCGACGATTTGTGAGAGTATATATAAAATAAATACATCGGGCTTAATAACACCTTTTACGAACATCATTAAACTTACAGCAGGATTGAAATGACCACCAGAGATAGCGCCGCCGAAATAAATAGCAGCTAAAAGACCAACGGCAACCGCAATGGGACCGAGAGATGCATTAGCGACGGCATTTAAAATAACAGATAAGAAAAAGAATGTTCCAATGAATTCAACTAGAACAGCTTTTAATAATAACATTCTATTAAATATAAATATAATTATTTAATAAGATATTTTGGAAAATTTTCATATTTACTTATACATTTCATATATAAAGTTAAATCATCTCCAATTAAAGATATTTTATCCTTATTTTTCTGATAATTTGCTTGACATGACATATATTCAAGGCATTCATTCGATTTTTTATTGGCATCATTGCACATACACCACAGATATGTTGGATTTTGTAATTCATCCGTGTTATATATGAATGCTTCTTTTAATGGTATTGGCAGTTTTCCATCACAAATACTAGCTGGCATTTTTTTATCAATTTTATCGAATTTTTTCTCAATAATATCAAGTTTATTGGTTATAGTATCTAATTGTTCGTCTTTAATCATTACGGGTGGTAATGTTGGAATAGGAGTTAATAATAATTTTTCTAATTTATCTTTTTTATCTTCAATATCTTTTTCATATTGTTTTAGATATTTTTCTTTATCTACATATGCATCCATGCCTTTTACCATTGTATTAATGATTTTATTATTAATAATACGCTGGTTTTCTAATGTTAAAACTTCACCAGTTAATTTTAATTTTTCTTCTTCTTTTTGTTTCAATTCTTCTTTTATTTGCAATAATTGCAATTGAAGATTAGCCAGTTTCGTTTCAAATGTTGCTGTATCATATTTAATATTATCATTTTCTTGTTTTATTTTTGTTAATAAACTTGCTTGAGTAGCGATATATAATGCTGGTGAAATTGTCGGCGTAGGATTGGTAATAGTATTGTCCGTTGGTATTAATGTATGAGAATTAATGAGCATATTATCAACAGTCAATGGATTTAAAGTTGGCATTGGTGCTCGTGTTGTATAATTATCAAATAATGTCGGATCATAAACAATATCATTTGTAAATAGTTCATAAATATTAAAAGTATAATAATTCGAATTATTGAATATAATAATATTCAATAAAATAATAAATATTATTATTAGAATTAATATTATTATTCCTAAAATAAATAAATATATTCTATTAATTTAAGAATAATTTAATTATTTTAGAAATAATCGAGAAGCTTTTTCATTATTAATTTTAATTCGCATATTTTCATTCTTAATCCTTTCTAATCTATCTTGTTCTTCTTTCTCTTCTTTTATTTTTTGTTTTTCGATTGCTCTTTTTTCTTTATCACTTAATTCCTTTTTCGTTTTCGTTTCTCTATATGACTGGTAGGCATCGATCGTATCAAATTCCTTTGGTTTTTTTATACTAGCTTCATCAATTAATCTAGTATTCGTATATGCTTTTTTATAATCTGTATAAATTAAGCCGTTTTTCCCTTCCTTTTCAACACTACTACTATAATCGTCAGGTCTTTTACCGCCCAATTCAGTATAATTCATTTTTTTCGCAAGAACCATAGGTTCAGGGTCTTTATATTTAATTATTTCATTTGCAGGAGCCGATACTTGTTTATTAAAAATGGTATTAAAAGTTTCGTTATTAAATTTTTGTTTTGCAAATAAATTATCATTTTTAATATCTTCGCGCTTTATATTACTTTTTTCCATAATATCACCATAACCAAAATCGAGTTCTTCGTTTTCCATTCTACACATATTGAAAGTTCTATTAAATCTTTCATGGAAGTTTTCATCAATCGGAGGTGGCTTATCTTTATAATTATCCTCTTCTTTCGAATAATAGTCCTCCACTTGTTTCTTTAAATCAATAAATGTTTTATCTTGTTGTTTTGCTTTATATTCATACGCTAATTTTTTAAAACAGTCGGTAACGAAATTGAAAACTATTTCATTGCCTCCTTGTTTATCTGGATGTGTTAAAAATGCTGTAAATTTGTAAGCATCTTTTAATTCATTCCAACTAAAGTTTTTTCTAACTTCTAATACTTCATATGGATCAAGCAAATCATAATTGATATCAGCAAAATTAAAATTCTTATCATTTTTAATTACATTATAATATTGATGATATGTATATTGCCTCGTTGAAGAATTACCCATTATTTATAAATAAGTATAAAAAATAACTATAAAAAAACATATAAATATTATATAGATATTATATACAAATGCAAATTTTCGTTAAAACTCTCACTGGTAAAACAATTACGCTTGAAGTAGAAGCAAGTGATACGATTGATATGATTAAAAATAAAATTCAAGATAAAGAAGGTATTCCACCAGACCAACAACGTCTAATTTTTGCTGGTAAACAACTCGAAGACGGCAGAACACTTTCTGATTATAATATTCAGAAAGAAGCAACATTGCATCTTGTGTTAAGATTGAGAGGTGGATAAATTACTTAAAAATTATTTTAATATAAAATATAAAACAATGACATATAAATTATATGATGTTTTAGGTATAAATAACAATGCTTCTCAAGATGACATTAAACGAGCTTATAAAAAAATGGCATTTCAATATCATCCTGACAAAAATCCAAATAATCCTGAAGCAGATGTGAAATTTAGAGAAATATCGAATGCTTATTCAATTCTTTCAGACGAAAAGCAAAGACAGCGATATGACCATTTAGGCGATGAAAATTTCAATGAAAATGGTAATAACGAACAAGAAGTTGATGTGAATGATATCTTCAATAATCTATTTGGAAATCATCGTCATCACGATCCATTTGGTGATGCATTCTTTGGATTTAGAAATAGACATAATAATCAAGGAAATAATAAATGTGGTGATATATTTAAAACTTTAAATGTTTCTCTCGATGATGTTTATAATGGTATTAATAAAAATATAACTTTTAAAATTAAAAATTATTGCAAGAAATGTAATAAACCTTGTGAAAAATGCAATGGCGCTGGTATGATACAACAATTGGCACAGACCGGTCCTTTTACACATATTATTCAACAACAATGTGGACAATGTAATGGTTTGGGAATTTACATAAAAGCAGTTAAAACTTGCAATGAATGTAAGGGTGATGGTGTATATGAAACTGAAAATTTATGTAATTTAAATATTCCCAAGGGGTTCGATGATGGAACAAAAACTATTTTCAATAATCTAGGAGAACAACCGAAAAAACAAAATCAATCTCCTGGAAATTTAATTTTAGAATTAAAAGTACAAGATCATCCATTATTTACAAGAAAAGCAAATGATTTATATTATAAATTATCAATTACATTAACAGAAAGTATTTTAGGAAAGGATATAACAATTCCATATTTCGATGATACCATTAAAATCAATATTAATCAATTTGGTGTTGTCAATCCGAATAAACAATATATTATTAAAAATCGCGGATTGCCTATTGTTAACAGTGATAGAAAAGGTAATCTATTTTTAGAATTCAATATTAATTATCCAAAATTAGAAAAAGATGAAATTGCAAATTTAGCACAAACATTATCTAAAGCATTTATATATAAATAAAAAATAATATATATAGTAAAATGGTAATGTGTGCACATACATGTGTATGCAGGTATTGTAAAATATCTGAAATGGCATATCATCCATTATTTAAAGATAAGATTGATGAACTTCTGATTGAATTCGAACCAATTTTTACTGAAATTAGAAAAAATATTCCAAATAGAGACAATGATGATTATTAAATTATTTTTATTTTGAAAAAGTTCCATTTTTCTTTCCAAAGTTCTTTCTATAGCAATTGGTCTGTAATGGTTCCAATGAAAAAGAATAAATATCACCGTTTTTAGAAAAAAGAAAAAGAAATTAAATTATTTTTATTTTGAAAAAGTCCCATTTTTCTTTCCAAAGTTTTTTATATAGCAATTGGTCTGTTTATGGTTTTAATAAACGGAATAAATATTACCGTTTTTAGAAAAAAGAAAAAGAAATTAAATTATTTTTATTTTGAAAAAGTCCCATTTTTCTTTC
>Ga0114971_10002553_pt1 | contig 12532 bp, 22 predicted proteins | sample M_140625_MF_Meta_FD_87320 | JGI IMG/M metagenome (GOLD analysis project Ga0114971, IMG submission 87320) | Freshwater microbial communities from Lake Montjoie, Canada to study carbon cycling - M_140625_MF_MetaG | ecosystem: Environmental > Aquatic > Freshwater > Lake | place: Lake Montjoie... | reverse complement strand
CATAAACTGACCAAAACTTACTCCAGGTTGTCCGGCTATCAAGACCGGCACTAAGTGGCGGATGGGATGGGAATTGAACCCACGGTGCCTTTAAGGAGCACGACAGTTTAGCAAACTGCTGTAGAAAACCGACATCTACGTCCCATCCAAAAGTGGAGCGGGTAGAGGGTATTGAACCCTCTTCTCTAGTTTGGAAGACTAGTACATTACCTTTATGTTATACCCGCGTGGTGTCCTTTATATGCACAGATAAATCTGTACACTAGGGACATTTAAAATGGCACGTCCTGAGGGAATCGAACTCTCATCAACGCTTTTGGAGAGCGCAGTTTTGCCATTAAACTAAAGACGCGTTTGAAAGTGGCTCCTGGAGTAGGGCTCGAACCTACAACATCCTCGTTAACAGCGAGGCGCTCTACCATTGAGCTATCCAGGAATTAAAATTATATTTATGGTGCACCTACCAGGATTCGAACCTGGATCACATGATCCGTAGTCAAGTATTCTCATTCCGTTGAACTATAGGTGCTTAAATGGGGTCGTGACGGTGAGGATCGAACTCACGTGGACTAGTTCCCAAAACTAGAGCCTGGCCTCTAGGCTACGTCACGTTAAAAATTGGAGCTCAGTATTGGAATCGAACCAATTTACGAGAGTTTTGCAGACTCTTCCCTAGCCATCCGGGTCACTGAGCAAAAGATTTCCAGGTTGGATTCGAACCAAGGCCGATTCCATATCCCAGCATTTAGGCCCTTCACCATGAAGGAGGATCGCTCTACCAGCTGAGCTACTGGAATGTTGTTATCTATTGAGATCGTATTCTTTCATTCTGTCTTCTGGAGATTGTGGTAATTCACTTACATCTCGGAAGCCAGGGCCGTATATTTGAAACCAACTTCTGTCTGAAGTACCGCCGTTGTCTAATTCTTTTCTGGTAATCACTTCTACAGCTGTAGTTGGATCATTATGAAATTCTCCTTCTACATCAAATCCTAAAGCAAACTTGTCAGATTTTATTTGGTTTGCTACGGCATTTTCAAAAGAACTTCCTTTAAGAGTATACAGATCACCACCGTATTCATCTATCTGAGCTACATACCAAGTGTTGCTTGATTGCGGTTCTGGGTTTTCTTTTAATAGGACCTTTAAATAGGCTTCTTGTAATAATGTTTTGTCTTTAGAATTCATGTTTATATTTATAGTAATAAAGGTTAAAATGGTTGGCCATGAAGGTAACGCTCCTTCGTCTTTCGATTATCAGTCGAATGTTCTGCTTTTAAACTAAAGGCCAATTGGTGGCGCTGACGGGTAACGCGTGCGCTATTTCTTCATTGAAAGTGAAGCGACTCTACTTTTTGTCCTCAACGGCATTTGAAAATTGGTGGAGTCTGAGGGACTTGAACCCTCTACTGTAGTGTGCAAGACTACGGCTTTACCATATAAGCTAAGACCCCAAATAAAGTGGAGCCAACAGTCGGGATTGAACCGACGACCGGCGGTTTATAAGAACTGTCTCGGTTGGTGACAACTCTCAAAACCGCTGCTCTACCACTGAGCTATGTTGGCATGGCGGAGAGCTGAGGTGTCGATCCCCAAGGTGTATTTCAACCTCCAACAGTTTTCAAGACTGTGTTCATTGCCGAATGAATTAACTCTCCAAATAAAAATGGTGGGCCGTGAGGGTAACGCTCCCTCTTCAACCGATTAAAAGCCGGTTGCTTTACTTTTAAGCTAACAGCCCATAAAAATGGTGGGTAGTGTGGGTAACGATCCCACAGAGCATTTACATGCGCCGGTTCTACAGACCGGACCGTCTCCTTAACGGTATAACCACCCTTTATACAAACTTATATTAAACTATCAAAGAACAAAATTGGTTGCGGGAGAGAGAATCGAACTCTCGAATAGGAAGCTTATGAGACTTCCGCCTTCCCACTTGGCTATCCCGCGGTTGATGTAATAATTATACTACAGAGGTTAATGGGAAACCACCCTTTTAAGAAAATTCTGGAGGAAGTGGTGTAGCTGGGGCTGAGGGTGATGTTTTTAGATCTTCCGGAACACTCAAGGTTCTCCCTTTATAGGTGTTGGACAAATATCTAATCAATTCTTTGGTCATACTCCAACCGGGTGGAATAACCTGATTATCCGGAAAGTTATTCAAAGTTTTTATCATGTAAAAAACAAAACTATCTTCTACATTATCTGCAACTATATCTATTGCTTTATCATCTATATCTATTTTACTTAAGATATTATTGCCTCTAAGGTTGTCTACTACCTTCATGAATTTCTTGAAAGTAGCCAATATCGGTCCAGTAGGATCTAAATACCTTGCAGCTACAGCCTGGGCTGCTTCTCCAGCTGCTTCTATAGCATCTAACGGATCAATTTGACTCTGTCCTTGACTCTGTCCTTGACCAATAACCGCATTAAAACCTGTTTTGATTGCTCCCTTAACAGCAGAACCAACTAACTTTCCAGCCATTTTTTGATTTGCGGCTTTTTTAATAGCTTGTTTCAAATCTCCAAAGGTGATTGGAGCACTGGTTGCTTCTTTAAGATAGAGATACTGCTGGAAGGTCATTTATTTACTTATAAGAGATAAGTAATAATACCATGATAAGACATCTTAAAGCTCTCAAAGAATCTTTAGAAGGAAAGCCTCTTGCTGTGAGATCTTCTCATTGGTCTACTGTTAGAAAACATCATCTTCAAAAACAACCTACCTGTGCGGCTTGTGGAGGTACACAAAAATTACAGGTTCATCACAAACAACCTTATCATTTGCATCCGGACTTAGAACTAGAACCTACCAATCTTATTACTCTGTGTGAATATGGAGACATTGATTGTCATTTTAACATAGGTCATTATAGAGATTGGAAATCTTTTAATCCTAATGTGGAATTAGATGCTGCAGAAGAATTGTCTAGTCTCTCCCAGTGTCACACCACTTCTCAACCAGGTAAACCCTAAGGAATCCTTAATCAAGCTCAGAGAGGCCTTCAGCCTTCGGCAGGTGTCACTCCCCAATTGGGGGAAGTGTCTAGTCTCTCCTAGAGTCACACCACTTGTATCGCCCAGATATGTCCAGGCCGTTCTCCTCCGTGATAACCACAGAAGAGGCAGGTGTCGCAATCTCAGCAGGGTTTACGGTCTGCTACGTTCCAATTACAGACTTACCTAAATACCAGAGGGGTCGTGGTTACTGAGAAAAGTGGTGCTTGAGGTGGGACTCGAACCCACGATAATCTGCGTGTAAAGCAGGTACTTTAGCCACTAAGTTACCCAAGCAAAAAATTGGTAGTCCCCCCAGGACTCGAACCTGGAATAAGAGATTCAAAATCTCCTGTGTTACCATTACACCAAGGGACTATATGGTTTATTAAACTTAGATCAAATAAAAGTGGACCCGGTTGGATTCGAACCAACAACCCGGGTGTTATGAGCACCACGCTCTGCCCTTGAGCTACAGGTCCATTACTTACAAATTAAAATATCAAAGATCAAAGTGGCCAGAGTGGGACTTGAACCCACACGGGGAGTGCTCCCCATTTCGTCTTAAGCGAAATGCGGCTGCCAATTACGCCATCTGGCCATTTATTTAATTAAACTATCAAAGATCAAAAAAGTGCGCCAGGCCGGACTTGCACCGGCAACCTAACGATTATGAGTCATTTGCTCTGCGTTGGTCTATAGGAGCGCTTTAAAAATTTACTTACAATTCAAATACAGAATTACTATCTTCTGATTCATTGCAAAATTCTACAAATCGAGTAAAGTCTTCTACGGCATCCAGGACACATTCAAACTGGTCCCAATAACCAACACCGTCCTGATGTTCTGCTTCACAGATATATTCAGCCAAAAGGTCCTCTAGAGGTTCTCTCCAAGAAACTACGGATTGAGCTGCATCAATGAAGGAAGTCTTCAAGGGATGGCTGAGAGTGTGCATGTCGTGATGGTTTGGATTGATGTTCTTCATTGTGTTAATAATACGGTTTTTTGCTGGGAAGTTCAAGAGATCTCTTAAAGATTTTCAATTTCTGCCAACAATTCTTCGTCGGACTTTTTACGGTAGACAACATTGCCTTCTTCATTCAATTCCTTAGCAATGAAGCCTTCTGCTACCATATGTTCTAGATTGACCTGGACTCGCCATTGGATATAAGACTGATACTCTGCATCTGAGAGGTTTTCAATTTCCTCATCTGTAATACTGGCGTGACTACGATCTTTCCACTTACTTAACGTGTTCTTAATCATGTTAATATAATCTTTGTTTTTAGTAGGAACTTCAAGAAAAAATTTGTCTTCAGGTTGGATTCGAACCAACGGCGAGCGCTTTATCCCGGCATTTTGGCCCTTAACCATGAGGGAGCACTAGATCTACCAGCTGAGTTACTGAAGACAAAAGTATAAAATTATTTTTTAGGGGTTACTTCCTTAGGAGGTTGGGATTCTTTTTTAGACCAATCAATATCATTCCAATTTTCATTGTACTTGGTTTTATTAACAGGTCGAGGTTTACTTCCTTTGCCAGCCATAATTAGACAATTTCAGAATTTAACCGAGAGACTTCCGTGAGGATAGCTCCTTCTAGCTCTGTAACTTCACCAATAACTTGTTGGCTACTCTCTGGATGATAATTAAAGACCCCGTAGGTATCTCTTACAATTTCACCAAGCACAGATCCGTTACGATTATCATAGACATCAAAACGATTGGCATTTTTTACTTGGACGTGGATTAGTTTATTCATATTAACAATTAATTAGACGAATGATTAGGTTATGTATATATTTTAGGATACTGATTTTTTCTGGTTCTGGGAGAATTGAAGAATAGATCGGTCGACCGTTGTCGTAACTGATGATGTATTTAGAGGTGGTTTCCATGCTTAATAATATCTAGATATCCGGATTTACGCAAGGCTTTATAGAAAGCTTTTTTATTATTTTGCTTCTTAATAAAACGAGCGGTGTCCGGACATTGATGAATTCCAATAGCCAAACAGGGGCCTTCCTCAATAAGACCTCCCGGAACGTGTAATACACAAGTAGTAAAACCTCCGAAGGGAGACATTTTCTTAGATTGATCCATGCGCATTTGGCCAAATGGAGGTTTAACATAACGTCGAACATGTCGAAAGGTAATTCGCCAGCCTTGTTTCTTTAATTTATTGTAGTCTAATGTACTGCTCATGATTTAATAATGGATTAAATTAATGGGAACATCCAGAAATTATGGATGGTGTAGGTTGTTAACATCTTTAGTGTCCATGATGGCTTCTACTTCCTTGAAGCTAAGAGGCTTGCCATGGACATCCCAACCGCAATCTAGGATCTTATGGGTCTTGTTTTCTGGTCGAGAGATAGGCAGAGTGCCATGAGAATGTCCGCAGAGGTGCATACCACCATCAGACATACCATCCCAGCTGTGAATGGGAAAATGAAAACAAACAAAAGTCTTTCTACCTTTTCTAAAGGTAAAATAATGATGCAAATAACGCACCATAGTTCCTCGAATAGAACCAGCTATTTGATGAACAGAACCTCCATAGGATTTCTGAATAGGGTTGTTATGATTACCCCACAACATCCAAACAGCTTTAACCTTCAGCTGGAACATAATAGTTTCATACTGTTCTAGAGAGGTATTGAGACAAAAATCTCCTAGATGTAAAAGAATACCATTCTCTCCAACAGTTTCATTAATGATACGAATCATATCTTGATTCATCTCTTCTGGATTTTGATAACCTCTCTTTCCATAGAGAAATTCTTTATTATGCCCGAAGTGGGTATCAGAAGTAACATACAAATTACTATATTCTTCTTCTGACATTTTGTAGATAACTTGCATAAATAGTATTGTATGAAATTTGATGCTCTAGTCAACACTCTTTTAGAAAAACATAACCAACCTTGTACAAAGGTAACTGGTCAACAGCAGTCCTCGCGTAAAGACAAGAAGTATATGAGATGTGCTAGAGTTAATGGTAAACTTAAACGGGTTCATTATGGGGATCCTAATATGAGGATTAAAAAATCAAATCCAAAGAGAAGAAAGAGTTTCCGGGCAAGACATGGTTGTGCAGATGCTAAACCCGGAACTCCAAAATATTTTTCTTGCAAGAATTGGTGATATAAGTCTTCCACAGCTTGTGCGGATCTAATTCTTTTCCATCCAGGATGGAAAAACCAATCCAACTATAATCAGGAAACAACTCCAATATTTTTTGAGCTTTTCCTTTACGGTCTAAAGCTATAAAATCTGGATTAATTAAATATACATTTATCTGCATTATCTTATATGTAATCAATCTAATCTTATCATATAGCTCATCCATTAGAGGTTTCAAAGCAGTTACTAACTCCCAATCAAAATTGTCTGCTAGTTTCTTTTCAAAATCTTCTCTAACTGGTTGGCCATATTCCACAAACAGATCAAATAAATGATCTACAGTTTTGACTCCAGTAAATACTCGATGCAAATACAAATATCGAGGAGTCTTAACCTTCTTTAAAATTTGTCCGTTGTTGGCATAGATAACAACTCCTTCAATGGAGGTTTCATCTTTAAGATACTCGGCTACGTTTTGTAAATTTAAAGTGTATCTTTCCGGTCGCAACACGCCAAAAACTCTTGCTTGTTGATCTAAAGCATCTTGAGGAAGATAATAATACGGATCATGCTTACCCATAAATGAATAAGAGTCGTGTCCTACAATACCAATAAGCCACAAAGTAGGTTCTTCAGATTCCTGAAGAACAATGCGATTAGTAGGAGTAGTCCATTCAAATAAAAGTGAAAACTTTTCAGAGTCTAACCAAAAATTATTAAAGGCGTCAGGATACTTGGTTTTCAGCAATTCTATTTCATGTCCGTTTTCTAACTGAGATGCATCTATAGTTCCACGAGTACGAACAATAAGCTCTCCATTATGTCGAGATACAATTAAAAGACTTCCATCAAGTTTGCGAATAAACTCTAGATCCGTGTAATTGTCTATAGGTTCAAATTCCGGTTGTTCTCCTAAATTGACAAACGCCTTAAACCCAGCTGAAATCAAATCCCCAGTTTCTTTATCCCATACAGAGCTTCTGAAGTATTTATTGGAGTTATTCCAGACAACTCCAGCTTCTTTTCTGTGTATAAGAATTTTATTACCAATTTCTTTGATGTGAAATTGTTCTGAGCTTGGTAGACCTAATTTATAAAGATTCATGATTTATTGTTCGTTTAGAATAAGTATATTTATGAAAGCTATAATAACAGAAAATTGTCAATACTGCAACAGAATTTTTAAGGGAAGTGTCGGTTCTAACAAAAAACATGAGTATATTTGTCAAAAACTCTATCAAAATAAACAAGACATATTATTAGATTATGAATCAAAAATGTCGTCTACAAACATATCCAAAAAATACAAGATAGGAGTCGATGGTATTAGAAAATTACTAAAAGAAAACGGTTATACTAACCTAGATTCCCGAAATACTGTAGATCCCAATTTTTTTAAAAAAGAGACTCTAGAAATGTTTTGGTTATTGGGGTTAGTAGCTTCTGACGGTAATATTGCAAACGATAAAAAATGGAGTATTTCCCAAAGTGGAGATTTGGGAATGGTTCTTATTAAGCATATTGCAAGTTTAATAAATTACTCTAATAAAATTTATACAGTTGCTACAAAGGGGGAATTAGCTCATTCTATAGTTGTTTCCTCTACAGAAATGGTTAAAGATTTAAAAAAATATCAAATATCTGAAAGAAAAACACTAACTTTAAAATTTGATTATTCTATATTCAATAACAACGAAGAAAAATTTAAATCATTTTTGAGAGGTTATATTGACGGTGATGGGTGTGTTAGTATTGCACATCAAAACAAGATAAGAGTATTTGCAGTATCTTTTGTAGGTAACCATAATTTTATTAACAAATTAATTCCTTATTTGCCTTACAAAGATTTTTCTACGTCTAAATTAGAAAACGTAACTCAAATTAGTTACTCCGGGGAATCTGCTGTAAAGTTTTGTGACTGGTTGTACTCAAATAATACACTTTATAAACATTACAAATATCAAAAATATTTAAATTATATTAATTCAAATGATCAAGTTAGATGGTCTATGTATAATAAACTTTATAAGGAAAATAAACACAGATTGTTAAATGAAAAACCTTGGCATATAAGCAAGGACTTAGGAGTAAGTTGTGATATGATTATTAGATGGAAACAAAGAACTGATAGTATTATTAAAGTTGGAAATTATTACTATTCTAAATGACATCCTAACGATACCGGATGCATATCAGACTTGCGCCAGATAGAAGAACGAAAATACTTGTTATCTTCATTCCATTCTACTCCCATATCCTTAGGAGTAACCAAAACACATTCATCCCCAGCTATGACACAGTCTTTGAAATTAAAAGACTTTGAGTCTGGTAAAACAAAATTTTTCACAACTTTATATATTCTAAATTATAAACAGAATTGAGAGTTTTGAAACCAGTATCGGTAACTTCTGTTACTTCAGAAGAAGTAAAGATTCCTGGAGTTTTTACCCCACAACGGACCTCTCTATCCATTATTACAGATTTACCGACTTCGGGAGCAACTATAAGATAACCTTCAGCCCAGTAGTCTACTGGAATAGATACATTTCCATTACATTTACCAGCTTCATAATTTTCTAGACTAGGTGTAGGAAATTCTGGATTAGCAGAGACCGCTAGTTTGGTAATTCTTACATACTTTCTTTTCATGCTATCATAATAGCATTTGAAGGGAGGAAAATCAACCTTCTAAGACTGTTAGTTTAGGTTTTTTGCGAACTCTTTTTTTACGAGCTGGTTTCCTTTGAGCAGCTTTTTTGATGGCTTGAAATTGTTCCCATTGCCACCAAGACAACCAGAAAAATGTAAGAGACATACCCACATTTAATACTATCTCAGTTCTATTAGGAGTTGAAAGAGTTAGAACATTTAATATTGCTCCGCAAATAGTTACAGTTAAACCAAATTTAGCAAGCCAAGCTTTTATCTTGTCATCCCATATAGAATTATCAGGATCTCCAAAAATATGTATTAATAAACCCAGAGCCGAAAAAGCTATGGTACAATTAGATAAAATATTAATAAATGTATATGGGTTCATGGAATTATTTATGTTTCCTAATTCTTCTAGTAGGAGTTGTTGGAGGTACTGGAACTACTTCATCTGGTAATATTTTATGGCTAAAATATTCAATTCCTTTTAATCCTAAAAACCCTAATAAAAAAGCAATACCATAATGATAATGACTATCATCTAACTTAGTAATATTAATGATTATTGGAGTAATATAATTGGCACTAGCAGCTCCTCCTACTAAACTAGAGATGGTTCTGGTTAGATTCATAGCAGACCCTTTAGAAGTCAACAAAATAGCTCCAAAAAGTCCACTAACCAGTAAACCTATGTCTATCCCATATTTTTTAAAATCTATTTCAGAGGGTTCCATCAATATACTTAGGAGAAAATTTGGCTATGAAAGGTAAGTTGCCCATCTATTTTTCATCGCTTCAATAGTTTTTTCCGGAACATTATGAATACTTCCGTAATTTCCATTCATCTGTCTAATATCTATTGGAACTTTTAACTTACTAGCCAAATCTGCATATGGTCTGAATTCTCTCTTGGTGGAAAAGGTATTTGATACAATAACATTAAACTTTTGCTTCAAAGCTACTTCTGTTATAAACAGACACCACTCATGAGCGTGTTTGAGAAGAGTTGCATCAAATTTATATTCTCCGGTTATAGAATCCACAAAGAACATATCAGCTTCAAACCAACGGAAATTTTCTGGGTCTGTATTGAGGAGTCTTTGAGCTTCTGTAGATTTTCCAGAACCTGGAAGTCCACGGATGATATAAAGAGTATTTTTCATTTTAATCTTTGAAATTTTGATTAATAATTTTTACACTAAGCATTTTCTGCAATTTTTTACTATACATCAATTCATTATTTTGATTATAACCACGGAAGACAATGCCTTCTGCTGGTTTATCATTAGGGTACTTGATAGTATTGACCCAATTTTGCAATTCATCTATAGTTGAGAGGTTAAAATGTTTAAATAATTTAACAACAGGAACTCCTGGAATATTTGAAGCGACTTCTAGACCATTGACCCAATTCAAAGGAAGAACTGGCTTCCGAGAAGGTACTTCAAACATGTTAAAGAGATATAAACTAACCTCTGGATAACCAGCTGGATTGCCTTGAATACCGGGCCCAGCAATTTCTCCTTGAATACAAAATCCAGGTTTAAGATTTTCTTGGATATTGTATTTTCGAGCCATTTTCCAGTATACATTTTCGGTAGTATCTTTAAGCTCTAGATTACGAGAACAAACCCGAAAAGTACCATCCAATTCTTTAATATAAGTTGCAGAGGTTCCATCTATTTTAAGAGTAGCTTCTACCCATTCAGCTTCTCCCAATTCATCTAATGCTTCTATGTTAGATTTAAGATTGTCTTCATCCGTTTTAGAAACTAAATGTGTAGGAAAGTCTCCTTTAACTTGTCCGGCTAGTTGAACTGGAATTGGTTTTTCGTATTTGGAAATACCAAGCATACTAGCCAGAGAAACATCTTCTGAGGAATCATCCATATGATCCCAGACTTCTTGAGCACTAACCAAAGTCTTAGGAAAGATGAGACCTTGAGAAATAGCTCCACGAAGTTTGGCGGTCTTAACTCGGATAGGTTTAGAAGGATCATTCTTATCCCAAAGAAATTTATTCCATTCTCTAGGAGTGAGAACGGTATCAATAGGAACAAAAATAATTTGATCACCTATTTTATATTCATCTTTCTTGATAACACTTTGCCAACCCTGAACTCTAGCCAGTTCAATTTTATCGGCTCCTTCTATAGGAAGAATTTCTGAGATAATTTCTAGAGATGCTAATTTCATGTAATCATATTATCACAAGATTATCCGGAATACAACAAAAAACCCTCTGGATTTTGCCAGAGGGTTTTTATTCACTGCTTCTATAGGTTGAAATTATAATCCCGGAGCTTCTTCCGGAAACTCCTCAGGAGGCATGTCTTCTATAGTTTCTTCTGAACCAGAAGACATGCGAGACTGGAGATTTCCAATAGCGGCTTGTACTGCTTGCATTGCATTCATTAAACCTTGGAAATCTTCTCCTTCATGTCCTTGTTCAAAAGTTCCTAACAAAGGTTGAATGGTTTCTAAATGAGCTGCGGTGACATTGAGGTCTTCTGTAATAGCCTTGATTAAAGTCTTTTCAATAGCTAAAGACTTTGCATTTTCCCCGGCTTGCTGGCTTTCTGTTCCAGCTGCTCTAGATTCAAATACTAATCCATAAGCTTTTTCTAAATTAATTGTATCAAGCGTGCGCATATATGTTATATTTATCCGTGTCTACTACCAAACATTATTAAACCTATAAGAACACTTAATTGTAATAGTTCTAAAAAAAAGAACCAAAATAAAACTGATTGAGGAATACCGCAGTTTTCTGAATTAGGGTTTTCTGACATATTTATTTTTTTTCTAAAGTTTCGTTGTATCTTTTTAGGATTTCTTCGTGATATTCTTCCGGAAAATTACTTAAAGCAACTTGAATAATTTTGCCACAAAATTCATTATAGGCTTTTTCTTCGTCTCTTTCTTTTTCTACATAATCCGGACATTGGCCTTGAGGAATCATTCCTTTAATTAAATCCAAAACTGTATTTTGTTTTTGAGTAGAGGTATGTTGAGTTTGATCCACCTTTTGACGTGGGGTCTCTGCTCTGGAAAGTTGTTCTTTTAACAAATCTTCCATATTTGCTTTAAGGGCTTCGAAATCCATAAAAAAATTATAAGGGGTTAAATTAATTATTCAAGGAATTTTTTAATAGTGATTTTTTTTAATTTTCTAGGAGAATTTGAATATGATTGGAATTTTATATATTATTGCTTGTAATTTGTTATCTATAAGTGCGGTGTTTTGTGCAACTTATTTAGAAGACAACGGAAAAAATGGATTTTGGCCATTGATTATTTTAGCATTTCTCTCTTCTAGGTTACCTTACATGCCTATACATATAATTAAAGAAACAAAATCAGATGAATAAATTTAACTTAATTATTAATACTATATCCACTATTTTGCAAACGGTTTTAATTGTGTTGAAGTTAACTGGATATATTAATTGGTCTTGGGGTTGGGTGTTGTTTCCCTTTTGGATGCCAATTATTTTTATAATAATTTTTGGTATTTTTTTAAAATTATTTCTCAAATAACTTTATCATTTTTAAAAGATCTGACTAGTATAAATTTTTTAAGATTTTCAGAAAACTCTAAGACATAAGTTTTAGAGTTTTTTCTTTCTACCACAGCACCAGCTAATATACCCCCTTTCGCTAAAATAAATCCGAAACCGGCATCCTCTACGTTATTTATTTGACCGTAAATTTTAAAAATTCCTTCTCCTTCTTCCAGTTCTGTGATTTT
>Ga0114971_10002550_pt1 | contig 12541 bp, 13 predicted proteins | sample M_140625_MF_Meta_FD_87320 | JGI IMG/M metagenome (GOLD analysis project Ga0114971, IMG submission 87320) | Freshwater microbial communities from Lake Montjoie, Canada to study carbon cycling - M_140625_MF_MetaG | ecosystem: Environmental > Aquatic > Freshwater > Lake | place: Lake Montjoie... | reverse complement strand
TACCCCACTTTATTTCGCCGCCCGCCTCACTCGGGAACTCGGCGGAGCCAAAATTTATTTCAAGCGCGAGGACCTGCTTCACACCGGCGCGCACAAAATAAACAACGCTCTGGGGCAAATCTTACTGGCCCAGCGCATGGGCAAGAAGCGGATTATCGCGGAGACTGGAGCCGGGCAACACGGTGTGGCGACGGCAACCGTTTGTGCACGAGCTGGTTTAGAGTGCGTGATTTACATGGGCGCTGTGGACATGGAGCGGCAGGCTCTGAATGTGGCGCGGATGCGTTTTTTGGGGGCAAAGGTCGTCGGAGTCACCGCCGGTCAAGCCACACTGAAGGAAGCAATCAACGAGGCGATGCGGGATTGGGTAACCAACGTACGCACGACACACTACATCCTGGGCTCCGCGTTGGGATCCCATCCTTACCCGATGATCGTAAGGGACTTCCACCGAGTCATTGGAGAAGAAACGCGCGCTCAAGTACTAGAACGCGAAGGTCGCCTCCCGGACTTACTCGTCGCTTGCGTCGGCGGCGGAAGCAACGCCATAGGTCTATTCTGGCCGTTTTTAAATGATGAATCGGTTAAGATGGCCGGAGTAGAAGCAGGCGGGCGCGGCATCAAACTGGGTGAGCACGCCGCGCGGTTTGAGGGAGGGAAACTCGGTGTTCTCCAAGGCACCCGCACTTATCTGCTCACCGACGATGATGGACAGATCCAGCTCACTCATTCCGTTTCCGCAGGCTTGGATTACGCTGCCATCGGACCAGAGCACGCCTACCTTCGGGATCAGGGACGCATTGACTACTCTTACGCAACCGATGACGAGGCCCTTTCCGCATTCCAGCAACTCTCTCAAGTAGAGGGTATTATTCCAGCACTTGAAACAGCGCACGCTGTGGCGCACGTACTAAAGGTCGCCCCGACAATGGACCCATCTCAAATTCTCGTCGCCAATCTTTCTGGTCGTGGAGACAAGGACGTAGCACAGGCCGCCGCCCTACTGCTTAAGGAACACCAACCTGATAGCCACCATGAATAGCATGACCGGTTTCGGACGCGGAGAGGCCACCGCAGAGGGCTTTCGATTCGCAGTCGAGCTCCATTCCGTGAACCGGAAGCACATTGATATTGCGTTAAACCTTCCCAGAACTCTCTTTGTTTTGGAGGGGCGCGTTCGGGAGACGCTCACAACGAGCCTCGCAAGAGGCCGAATCAATGTGACGGTCACGATTCACCCAACGGTGGATTCCTCGCCGCAGATTGTGGATTGGGAACTCGCGACAATCTACGCGGATTCGATGCGAGTCCTGCAGCAACGTCTTGGCATTGAGGGCGGCTTAACTCTGGACTCCGTCTTGCGCGCACCGGGCGTGCTGCTCGTCCCGGGACAAGATATAGATGCGGAGGCCGCATGGCCCTCGCTGGAGAAAGCGCTTCAATCCGCCTTAACCGCACTCCTTAAAATGCGAGCACTCGAGGGAGCCGCTCTTGCTGCAGATCTATCCACGCGACTCGCTACCCTACGAGAAAGCGCCGCCTCCATCGCAGCGCGGGCGCCGGAGATAGCGGTGCAACACCGGAAGCAACTTCTGGAACGTCTTCGCAATGCGCAGATTGAGCTCCCCGTAGACGACGACCGCCTTCTGCGCGAACTCGCTCTTTTTGCGGACCGCAGCGACATCAGCGAGGAACTCACCCGACTCGAAAGCCACTTTGTACAAATGGACTTGCTTCAAAAGCAGAAGCTTCCAGTAGGACGTCCCCTGGAATTTCTAACTCAGGAAATCGGTCGCGAACTCAATACTCTGAGCGTTAAATCCAACGATGCGCCTACGTCGCATTGGGTCGTCGCAGCCAAAGCCGAACTGGAGAAAATCCGCGAGCAGGTTCAAAACATCGAATAGCGCTGTGAACACCCCACTCCTTTCTCTTTTTGGCACCCGCAGAACTGGAATCTTATTTCTGATTTCTGCCCCGTCTGGTGCTGGTAAAAGCACCTTATTGAACGGATTACGACACTTCGGAGACTTCGTCTATTCAGTATCCTGCACCACGAGGCAACCTCGGCCAGGTGAGTTAGATGGAACAGATTACCATTTCCTTTCCCGGGTCCAATTCGAGGAGCAGATCGAGCTCGGGAACTTTCTGGAGTGGGCACAAGTCCACGGCCAATATTACGGAACCCCGAAAGACGCGGTCAAACTGCACTTGGCCCAAGGCACCGATATACTCGTGGACGTAGACGTCCAAGGTGCACGTGCCATCCGGGCTTCCCAAGATCCCGCAATCACTATGGCGCTCACATCCGTTTTTCTCGCGCCGCCCAGCATGGAGGAACTGACCCGGCGCCTCACTAAACGTGGGACAGAAACCGAGACTCAACTGCAACTGCGCCTCACGAATGCAACTCTGGAAATGGCATGCTGGCAGGATTACGACTACTTGCTGGTCAGTGGCTCTGCAGAAGACGACCAAGCTCGCTTCCGCGGTATCATGGAGGCCGAACGGCTAAAGTCTGCGCGATTCGTGAAGAGTGGAGGTGCGGCGTGAGCGAGCGTGTCGTCGTGTTGGGAGTGACTGGCTCTATTGCGGCTTACAAGGCCGCAGACATCGCCAGTCGACTGACCAAGGAGGGCATCGAAGTACACGTCGTCATGACAAGCTCTGCCGAGCGCTTCATCACGCCCCTCACACTCCAAACACTTTCACGCCATGAAGTTGTTACAAGTGCCGCCGCTGATCGCCCAGATTGGCGACCCGTCCACATCGCACTCGCTGACAGAGCCTCGCTGCTCCTTATCGCCCCGGCCTCCGCAAACGTCCTCGCAGAGCTCGCACACGGCCTTGCCGGCCACCCGCTTGCAGAGATTGCCCTAGCAACTCGCGCGCCAATGCTCCTAGCCCCGGCAATGAACGGTAACATGTGGCAACACCCTGCAACCCAGTATAATATAGCAACACTAAAAACTCGAGGTGCCCAATTTATCGGCCCTGCCGAAGGTCTTCTGGCTTGTGGTTATGAAGGAATTGGGCGCATGGCAGAGCCTTTAGAAATTGTAGAAGCTGCGCTTTCTCTACTTCGTTTTTAACCCTTCTTTAACCGGCCGTTTCACTTCCGCAGTCCCAACCATTTTAATTTTACCTTCTCTTTCATGACCTATTCTTCAATCCCCAACTCCCCGCTTGCTTCGGCCATCGCCGCCGCACGCTCAGCTGGCAAACTGATCCGCTCACAGTTCGGACGCCCCTTGAACGTCGCGGAGATGCTCGCCCACGACATCAAACTGGATCTCGACGTCCAGTCCCAACAGCTTATTACCGACGCGCTCCTCGCCGATTTTCCGACCCACGCGATCTACGGCGAGGAAGGGCTTGCCGGCAATCAGGACAGCGATTGGCAATGGATTGTCGATCCCATCGACGGCACTGTGAACTTCTTTTACTCTATCCCGCACTTTTGTATCTCAATCGCCCTTAGGCACAAAGGAGTTATCCAATTAGGCGTTATTTACGATCCGATGCGCGACGAGCTCTGGGAAGTTGAGCTCGGTAATACGCCAAAGCTCAACGGCCAACCCATCCGAGTCAGCCAGCGCCACACTCTCTCCGATGGAGTGGTTTCCGTGGGCATGTCGAAGTCCCCCGACGTCGCCATTCAAGCGACTGCTCTTCTTGAAAAGTACGTGCGCCGTGCCCGTAAATGCCGACTGATGGGCAGCGCCGCTCTGGATCTCGCATACGTCGCCTGCGGCCGTCTCGACGCGTATATCGAGCAATCCGTCAGCCTGTGGGACGTCGCCGCTGGACAACTTCTCGTCGAATCAGCTGGGGGCCGTTTTGAATGCACACCGCGTGCCGAGAACCCCGACAAAATCAGCGTTCGCGCTTGGAACGGCTCCATGGATATTTCCGTAGAATGAGCCATCCCTCTACTGGCTTGATTCCCGTCTCGGGAATTGGTTACGACGTGCACCGTTTCATCGAAGGTCGCCCGCTTGTTTTGGGCGGCATAGAAATCCCCTCCCCACGCGGCTTGGACGGACATTCGGATGCGGACGTACTTTGCCATGCGATTGCGGACGCCATTTTAGGTGCTGTGGGCGAGCTAGATATAGGACACCACTTCCCCAATACAGACCCAGCGTATCGTGGAATTAGCTCACTTGAGCTGCTACGACGCGTCTTAGAAATCGTGCACAACCGCGGGGGCCGCCTGCTTCACATCGACTCCTCGCTCATAGCCGAGGCGCCGAAAGTCGGACCTCACGTACCGGCAATGCGGCAGCGTCTCGCTGAAGTGCTGAGGCTGCCTCTCGCACGAATCGGCATAAAGGCGACAACCAATGAGAGGATGGGATTCGTAGGACGGGAGGAAGGCATCGCGGCTCTGGCCGTTGCCTCAGTGCTCGTCCCCGACGAGGTGCCTTCCGAAATATAATCCAGTTGACGCTTCCCTATGTCCGTACGCCTTTTTAACACTGCCTCACGCTCTATCGAGCTATTCGAACCCTTGGACGCCGAAGGGCGAAGCGTCAAGATGTATACCTGTGGCCCAACTGTTTACAATTTCGCCCACATCGGAAACTTCCGCGCATACATTTTTGAAGATCTCCTCCAGCGCCACTTGGAGATTCGCGGCTACGGTGTCCAGCGCGTCATGAACCTCACGGATGTCGATGATAAGACCATCGCAGGTTGCAAGCGCTGCCAAGTTCCTCTAGCTGAATTTACCCAACAGTTTAAGGACGCATTTTTTGCAGACCTCGACACCCTTCGGATCAAGCGCGCCGCTCATTACCCGGCAGCCACCGAATCAAAATATATCGAGCGGATGATCGAAATGATCAAAGAGCTCCAGTCTCAAGATGTTGCTTACCAAGCAGAAGACGGCTCAGTTTATTTCCGGATCGCCCGCTTTGCCAAATACGGGCAACTCGCTCATTTGAATCTCGATGAATTACGTCCCTCCGGTCGCATTCAAAGCGATGAATACGAAAAGGAATCCGTGGGCGACTTTGCGCTTTGGAAGGCCTGGGTGCCCGAGGACGGCGATGTGTTTTGGGAAAGCCCTTGGGGCCGAGGGCGCCCCGGTTGGCATATTGAATGCAGCGCGATGGCTACTTCCCTTTTGGGGCCTCAATTGGATATTCATTGCGGCGGCGTCGACAATATTTTCCCGCACCACGAGGCGGAGATCGCTCAATCAGAATGCATTACTGGAAAACAGTTTACGAAGTACTGGCTCCACTGCGCGCACCTCATGGTCGACGGTCAGAAGATGAGCAAATCGCTCGGGAATTTTTACTCCATTCGCGATCTCCTTGAACGAAATTATTCCGGCAGAGAAATCCGATATGCGCTGCTCAGTGTGCATTATCGGCTGCCTTTAAACTTCACTCTTCCGGGGTTAGACGCTGCACGCTCCGCCTTGGAGCGCCTGGATGCTTGGGGGGAAAGGCTTCGGCTGTTTGCCGGCGACACCCCGCCCGCACCCGACGAGTCTCCCGCGAAGAAACGTTTTTTGGAAGCGCTCGACGAGGATCTAAACATCTCTGGCGCATTAGGTCATTTGTTCGACTGGGTTCGCGAATCCAACCGAACCTTGGACGCCGGCAGCTTAACACCCGCTGAAGCGGCTCGAGTTCTTGCAGACTTTACCTCCCTGAATTCAATCCTAGAGTTTGAGCCGAAAGCCGCCTCAGTTCCCACTGAAGTGCAAGCTTTAGTACAACAACGCGAAGCTGCTAGATCCGCAAGAGACTGGGCGCTTTCCGATGAACTCAGAGCGGACATCGCAAGATTGGGCTGGCAACTGAAGGATACCAAACTTGGCCCGCAACTCACCCCAGGCTAGCGTTGAGGGTGAAATCTGAAATAAAAGCCGCACTTTAAGCGCACAATTTAGCGAACCTCTTTGAGTTCTTCGCGGTCTTTGTCATTTAATGTTTCCCCGCCGCGACCCCCTACCTCTCATCCCAAATCCTCAGGCGCCCCGCGACTTTTGAAACTCACCACCCCATCTGAGATGTCCTCACTTTATAGCCCGGAGACTTTTCTCGACTTACAACACTCTGAGCATCGGATGCTTTTCGAAAGCGCCGTCAACGTGTGGGACGCGCTTGCACAAATCAGCAGCTACCTTCAGTTCCGACTCAAGCCAGGAATTCACGGTCGGCTCATCGGCAAGCCCTTCATTAGTGGCGCGGTTTTCATTGGCGCGGGAACGGTGGTTGAACAAGGAGCAATGATCAAAGGACCGGCCTGGATTGGAGAAGGTTGCGAGATTCGAAACGGCGCCTATATCCGAGAAAACGTGATTGTCGGCTCCGGGTGCGTACTGGGCAATTCGTGCGAATTTAAGAACTCAATCCTCTTCGATGAGGCGCAGGTGCCTCATTTCAACTACGTTGGCGACTCCATCCTCGGTTACAAAGCGCATCTGGGTGCGGGTGTGATTCTATCGAATGTGCGCCTTGATCACTCCGAAGTACTTGTCTCCAATGGCTCTGGAGGCTACCTCCCAACGGGCTTACGCAAGTTCGGCGCGATTATTGGCGACCGTGCCGAAATCGGATGCAACTCGGTGCTGAATCCCGGCTCGATCATTGGACGCAACGCGATGATGTACCCCGGCACTCAATGGCGCGGCGTGCTTGGCGCAAACTGCACGGTCAAAACCACTCAGGAGCAGCATATTATAACCCGAGAAGTATAACTCACCTCTAACCTTACACCCGCTATGTCCGAACTTCCCTCCCTTCCCTCTCCTCCCTCGCATACCGCAGACGATCAAGGCTTCGACCTGCTGGAATTCTGGATTCGCCATCGCAAAGCCATTCAAATTTCGCTGGCACTTTTAGTGGCTTCCATGGTGACCTACGCAGGTAGCGAGCTTTTGGCATATCGTCGAAATCTCGAAGCCGCGGAGGCTTTCGCTCTCGCCCAAACGCCCGAGCAATTGTCGGAGTTCATAAATGGCCACCGAGGAATGGTCGCCTCTGGAAACGCCGCGTTGTTGCTCTCGGGCAAACAGCGCGCTAACGGGCAGCTCGACGAGTCGCTCAAAACATTGCGCGATTTCCTGTCGTCCTCTGCCGACCATCCCATGGCCTCCGCAGCACGCTTGGGAATCGCTACGACGCTCGAGGCACAAGGAAAACAGGATGAAGCGCTGCTGGCGTACCGCAGTCTACTTGCCTCGGATTCGCGAGGATTCGCCGCCCCAGCTGCGCAGCTGCGCATCGCTCGCATCTTCAAATTGCAGAACAAGTTCGAAGAAGCTAAGGCGTCTTATGAAAGCCTCCAGAGCCAGTTCCCAACCTCTTCATTCGCAAACGAAGCTCTTTTGGAATCCCAACAACTCAGCGCCGAACATCCCTCTGCGCCCGAACCGACACTCGCCCCGCCGACCCCAGCCGAAGCACCTGCAGCTACCCAAGTTCCTGCAGCACCGCCAGCTCAGCCCGCGAAACAGTAACCGGCCTCGCTCTCTTGTCGGCTTTCCTCATTCTCCTTTAGTCACCAGAAAATCCCTAAGAAAAAACCGCTTCTTACAACGTTGACACCAGCGCCTTGAAGCAAGAAAAGTCCTCTTATGACTCCCTCCTCAGACCCAACTTCAATCCTATCCCGCCGGGATTTCTTTAAAGCCTCCGGCCTTACCATCGGAGCTTCCGCTCTCGCAAACGTCAAAGTACCCCATGTCTTCGCGCAGGGCAGCGACCAGTTGAGAATTGCCCTCATTGGATGCGGCGGACGCGGCACTGGAGCAGTGGTGAACGCGTTGGGACAGAAAATGTCGATGAAGCTGGTCGCAATGGCCGACGTCTTCCAGCAGAAACTCGACAACAGCTACAAATCCATCAAAGCCAAGTTCCCCGATCAAGTGGACGTTTCCGACGACCACAAGTTCATTGGCTTCGATGGTTACAAGCACGCTATGGATTGCCTTCGTAAAGGCGACATCGCAATTTTTACAACTCCTCTCGCCTTCCGGTGGGTACATTTCAAGTACGCAATCGAGAAGGGTCTGAACGTATTCATGGAGAAGCCTCTTACGGCTGATGGCCCAACTTCGCGCCGGATGCTGGAACTTGCAAAACAAGCGTCCGCCAAAAATTTGAAAGTGGGCGTCGGACTGATGTCCCGCCACAGCCACGCGATGCAGGAGCTTCACAAACGCATCCAAGACGGCGAGATCGGCGAAATCAACTTCATGCGCGGCTACCGGATGCAGGGCATTATCGGGTCGGCATTCTCTGAACCATGGTCCGGTGAACCGAAAGAACTGCTGTGGCAGCTTTCTCGTTTCCACAGCTTTCTCTGGGCCAGCGGCGGTGCTTTCAGCGATTTCTACGTCCATCACGTCGACCATCTTTGCTGGCTCAAAAACTCTTGGCCCGTCAAATGCCACGGCGTCGGAGGTCGCACTTTCCGCACAGCTCCCAGCGGCAAACCTTACGTGGATCAAAACTTGGATTCCTATTCGGTGGAATACACGTTTCAGGATGGCACAAAGTTGTTCATGGACGGTCGCTGCATGAACGGTGCGCTCCCGATTTACTCCAGCTACGCGCACGGCAGTAAGGGGATGGCGATCGTCTCCAAGAGTGGAGACTGCGGTCGGCCGTCGAGCACTTACAAAGGCCAAAACCCGAGCAAGGAAAATATGCTTTGGACCTCGCCGGATCCCAAGGTGGCAGATGACCCTTACTTCAATGAATGGGAAGATCTCACAGATGCCATTCGCAACGACAAGCCGTACAACGAAGTCGAACGCGGAGTCATGGCAAGCTTGGTCACCTCCATGGGCCGTTATGCCACGCACACAGCTCAGGAAGTGACTCTCGACGAAATGCTCAACCACGAGCACGAATACGCTCCCGACGCCGACAAGTTCACCATGGACTCCCCTGCTCCAGTGCTCGCCGACGCAAACGGTCTCTACCCTGTGCCCGAACCCGGTCGCAAGACCAAGCGCGAGTACTAAAGCCATCTAAGCCTTTCTCCAGGCCCCTTTAACGGAGCCTGTAAGAACTTTTTACGACAGCTTGAATTACCGCAGGGTGCAGTCCAGAAAGTGACTGTCCCTGCGGTTTTCCATTCCTCCCATGAAAATTGCCCTTCCAGCCTCGCTGTTGGTACTCAGTGCAGTTGTTTCCCTCGCACAGGATTCTCTTCCACCCCTGCGGGAGGGAAAGGTGCCCCAGAACCTGACGGAGTTCTGGGGGGAATACGACCCTAGACGCGAACCGGTTGCGGCCGAAGTGACGCGCGAGTGGGAGCAGGATGGAATCGTCTGCCGAGTTTTGCGTTACCATGTCGGGATGTTCAAGGGCGCCCCAGCCAAGGTCGCTGCGTTCTACGCCTTTCCCAAGGGGGCTGCCAAGCTTCCGGGACTGCTTCATCTGCACGGTGGAGGCCAGTCGGCGAGCTTTGATTCAGTGCTTACCGATGCCAAAAAGGGTTACGCTAGCATGTCACTCAACTGGGGTGGTAACGTCATGCGCATGGGAAAGGACGGCGTCTACGAGGGGCCCAATACCGACTGGGGCAAGGTGGATGCCACACATCCACCCCAGCGCAACAAGGCCAACCACTTCGCCGGCGGGATTGCCCCAGACGAGTTTACGCTGGATCCAGTGGAGTCACCGCGCAACAGCAGTTGGATGTTGGTGGTCGTCGCAGCTCGGCGTGCACTGACTTTTCTTGAGCAGCAACCCGAGGTGGATCCGGAACGGCTCGGAGTGTACGGCCACTCCATGGGCGGCCGCCTGACCACGCACGTCACCGGGATCGACAAGCGGGTGAAGGCCGCCGTGCCTTCGTGCGGCGGGTCCGGCGACCTGCCTGAGGGCCAGACGGATTTCCCTGGTGGGCGTCGCCAAAAGATTTCGGCGCTGGAACTGGGGTCGGTTTCCGAGAATCCGTACATCGAACAGATTTCAGTGCCGACCCTCTGGCTTTCGCCCACAAACGACTTCCACGCGCACATCGACAACATGGCCTACACTTGGCGCAACGTTCCGGAGGGATTGCTGCGACTGAGCATGTCGCCGCATTTCAATCACAGGCATTCCAGCGAACATGCCATCACGCAGCACCTCTGGTTTGAGGCGCACCTCAAAGGGGCGCTTCAGCTCCCAGCAACCCCACAGCTTGCCCTCAATCTCAAAACCCAGGACGGCGTTCCCGAGCTCGTCGTGCGGCCGGACGGCAGCCGACCAGTGAAGGCGGTGCACCTCTATTACTCCACCGATCCGCATGCGCTCACCCGCTTCTGGCGTGACGCTCATGCTGTGCAAAGCGGCGACCGTTGGGCGGCCCCCGCGCCTGTGCTCGACACGGGTGAGCCGCTGTTCGCATTCGCCAACGTGCAATACGACACGCCCGAACAGTACCGCAACCTGCCCCAGGCGCCGGGTGGCAGCAATTCGGACGTTTTTACACTCAGCTCAAGGGAAGTCTACGCCACCGCGGAGCAACTGCAGGCGGCTGGGGTGAAGGCAACCGGCCGAGTCGAGCGCATGATCGACGATGGGGCCCGCGGTTGGCATGACTGGTATCGTCTCAACTGGGGCAATCCCAGCCTGTGGACTGCGGTTACCCGCAAGGTTAAGGACGCGAAGTGGCGCGGTCCGGATGGAGCGAAACTGGTCTTCGAGGTGAATCCGCTTCGTGATGCCTCGCTGGTGGTGACTGTGACCTGCAACGAATGGGGTGCATTCTCCTCTGGGCCAAAGCTGCAGTACCATGTGGTGAAGGAGTTGAAGGGTTCACCCGAATTCCAGACGGTTTCGGTATCCATGGAGGAACTCGTTCCTACCGATCCCCAAAACAAGGTACCCCTTTCCAATTGGCAGACGCTCACCGAACTGGCGCTGTGCCCCTCTTTGGGCGCGAGCAGATCGGGGCAGCCCGCCCCGCCGCAAGGAAAGCCGTGGGCCAAGCCCACCGAGACCCAAGTCCGAAACCTGCGTTGGGAGGGCGGTGAGTACAAGGCCGCGCAGGCCAAGGGTGCGGCACTCTCCGAGGAGGAGCACCGCAAAAGCTTCAACGAAGCGATCAGGAAGTCCCTCGAACAGGAAAAGCTCGATAAAAAGTAGAAGCTAAGCGGGGATCGCATCCGTTCACCTTGGCTTGGAGCTTGGAAAAGCTTTTTATGATTCTCAGGGAACTGTCGAGTGAGCTACCCCGCTGCCGCGAGTGGCATTAGGGTGGGCGACGGGAGGAGTGTTGGTAGCGGTGCGTGCTGCCACTGGCGCTAAGAGGCGCGAACACGCTTGCGAACAGGCAGTGGCAGACGGTCGTGGCGGCCAAAGAATAGGACGACTGGGAGTTGGTCGAGTGGCACCCGTGTTGTTTCCTGGGGTGGCGGTGGTGCTCAAGACGGCAGCCGCTCTGCTGATTCTGAAGGCAGGGCGTAAGTTGCCTACCCAGCTTGAAACGCCAAGCGGTACAGATCAGCTCCTTCGGAGTAAATCGAGTAATTCTTGAGAAACCCAGAATCCGGCTTTCTCGCGCAGTAAATTGGCGGTGCCAGAGGCGTCTGCAATCAGGCCGCGTCGTTTTCCCTCGATTAAAAATCCGACCAGTCCGACGCAACGCAACCCAAGCCGTTGGGCGGCAGATCGGCCCAAGCGCTCATCCATGAAAATAAAATCCGCTGCGATTTCGCGGGCCAGCACAATGGCTTCAGATTCGCCCGGCCCCAAATCCTTACGCAGTAGATGGACCAAACGAACGTCCGTGACGGAGCGGCGCTCAATCCATGAGGCCTCCTGCAACTCCTGAACCCCAGCCTTCGAGGAGTCGTCTGAGGTGATTTCGCGCCAAACAGCCTCCGGCAATATCACTTGTTCGAATATCTCCTGAAGCAGGTGAAGCATGCCGATCAACGGCGAGGAATCAGCCACGACAAGCATGGGCTAGGCAGCGGAATGTGCGGCAAGCGCCCGCGCATCTTCAAGCGCATCTTCAACCCCGTAATGCACGCCAATCTGGCGCGAACACAAAATCTCCTGGAATGTCTGAACAGACAATCCAGCAAGTTCAGCCGCCCGTCCTAGAGAAAGGCGTTCGACCCGGAACAAGGCTACGGCAATCTCCAAACGCACCTCTTCCGCCGAGATGCGGGCGGATTCCATCACGTCTGCGGGAAGTTCCACGGTCATTACTGCGCTCATGGCTGTGACAATAGCCTACCTTTGAGCAAAGCGAAATTCAGAACTCCTGATACTTACGGGTTTGGAAGTTGCCTGTCGAGTGAGGCGACAGGGACAGACACTTTCACGCTCCTATTTTTTTAGGCGGGAATGCGGTGAGAGTTGAATCGCCCAACCTGAACCACGCCTCGAGTGCGAAAGACGTAATGCTGCAATACGAGCAGTCCATATGAGGCGTGTAAGGTGTGGACTGCGTTAATTTCCTTGGGCTGCGCACGATAAACGCGGACCGGAATTACCAAATTACAGAGATACCGTATCGAGGGTCAATCCAGCGTGTGTCGTCAGTAATAGCAGTTAGCTTTTCAGTCCTG
>Ga0114971_10002546_pt1 | contig 12549 bp, 21 predicted proteins | sample M_140625_MF_Meta_FD_87320 | JGI IMG/M metagenome (GOLD analysis project Ga0114971, IMG submission 87320) | Freshwater microbial communities from Lake Montjoie, Canada to study carbon cycling - M_140625_MF_MetaG | ecosystem: Environmental > Aquatic > Freshwater > Lake | place: Lake Montjoie... | reverse complement strand
TATAAAATATTTATCTAAATTTTAAATAAGAGAATGTCATTAGCTATGAGTGCCGCTCCTTTTCATTCGAATGAAACTAAAAAACCTTATAACAAAACCATTAAAAATAATTCATCTTCCAAAGTTACCAATGCTTTGAATACACTTCATGCTTTTAACGAAGAGGATGACAACTTATCCAACTTTAATCCTCCACCACCTCCTACTATACAAAAAAAACCAGAAAATGAAACAAAATCTTTTAATCCTTATAAAAATGAAGTCCAAGAAAATTTTAATGAAAAAATGGAATTAAATAATTTAGAAAGTAATTTTTTAACTCAAGAAAAAGCAAACGATTATTATAAAAATTTATTTTCTAATACAAATAATAATATACCTAAATATAATTATCAACAATTGGATCAACTTGAAACAACCAATTATAATGTTCTTTTAAATAAATTAAATTATATGATTCACTTGTTAGAAGAAAACAAAGACGAAAAAACAAATAATGTCATTGAAGAAGTTGTTTTGTATTCTTTTTTAGGTATATTTATTATTTTTCTAGTTGATTCTTTTACAAAAGTAGGCAAATATGTCAGATAAAAATAAACACTTTATCATTTGTAAACAATCGATATGCATAATTATAAAAAAAATAAGCATTAAATAACTCTGCTAAACATTCATAAGACAACAATAAATGTTTTGATATCATCGAATTAAAAGATATATTTTCTATATTCAAATATTGTATATTTTTATTTTTTTTACATATTAGCAATAATATATTTTCAAAATATCCAATAAATTCTTTTTTAGACAAAGAATAACAAATAGAACTACTGAATGTAAGAATTTCTTTGTTTTGAATATAATTTCCATATCTTTGAAAACAATAAACTGCTTCGATTTCTTCTTTTTCCATAACCATATACATGAGATATACTTCTTCTTTCATTAATTCTATTAATGTTTCTAAAGAATTGTATATCAAAATATCAAATAATTTTGTTTTTGTTATTTTATCATACATGTAATACACATTTTGAGAATCTACCTTCACTATTGTTTTTTCTTGACTATTTATCTCCAGTATATTCCAACCTTTTAAATCAAACAAAGTATTTGTATAACAACAAACAGGAATGATACTATGAATTTTCCCTTCACGTTTAAATAAACTGATCGCTATTTTTTGATTTGTATGACGTTGAGTATATTCATGTGTTTGAATGATTTGGGCGGCAATGTTTTTTTTTCTATGTTCTTTGTGAACACACAAAAAATCCGCATAATATACATTCAAAGGTTTTTCATTGGTTATAATATTTACAACAACAGCTCTTGTTAACATTCCGCCAATTATTTCTTTATCGGAAAATATTTTATTCTTGTTTTTTAAAGTATTTTCTTTTAAATAAAAAGAATAAAAATTTGGATAGGGACCTTTCATATGTGCTTCTATAGTTTTGAGTGTAGGTTTATAACATTGTTTATTGTAATGATTTTGAATCAATCGAATATATTCGTTTTTTTTTATTTTAGAATATTTATCAAAAGTACCACATACTATATCTTGTGAATTATAATATTTATTTTTTATAGGTAATGTGTGTTGAATAATTCCTTTGTTATAAAACCAATAACTTATATCCCAATAATGATATACAGGTTGTATTACCCAAAAATTATTTATAGCTTTTTTATATATCAAATAAATTACCAAAAAAAAAAAGATCAAGAAATAAAAAGAATACATATTTTTATTGATTGATTCTATTTATATATTTTATTTTTGTAATGATTTCTGGATAATATTCATCATAAGCTACTGCATAAGCAAATTGATTGTATATTTTTTCAGGACAAGTTAATATATGTAAATTTTTTTCTTTGTATTTTTTTTTATAATATTCATTATAATAACTTTTTAACTTTTCTAATATTATTTCATCTTCTCTTCTATCATTCACAAAAGAATAAAAATCATCTTCTATAATAAATATTATTTCGAAAAATCGTCTTATCCATTTTCTAAATTCTTTGTTTGTTAATTCTTCAAAATTTCTATTAAATAAATCTAATTCTTTTTCTATATCCGCAAAATATCTATTCTCTACTTTCTTTTCTATTCTTTGTTTTTCTTTTTTGAAACAACATATCACATAATCCACCACTTCTTCTTTAACATCATTCAATTCTTCTTTTATAATGATGAAACAAAAAAAATTCATTTTAATTTATTATCTTATTATTTACACAGAATTATTCAATTTTTTATTATTTCCATTAATTTTGTTTTGATTTTATTCTTTTGCTCTTTCACCAAAAGAAATACAAATTGTCTAAACAATATATCTACATTCCGATAAGGTATTCTCGTATTTCTTACCTTACTCATATATTCTACGATATGTGTCATTTCTATCACAAAGTCTTCATCCATAACTAGAGTATTGATTGTGTGATTGCTAGATTGAGATACTTTTATCATACACGCCTTTAATTGCTCTATTAAATGAATATTTTGACGAATATGACTTATAAAACAATCAACCCATTTTTCCAATTCTTCTTCATTCAAATCGGCCAATGATCTTGTTTTCAACAAATCCAATTCACCTTCCAACATTTCAAACGGCAAGAAACTTACTTTTTGTGTTAGACGTTCTACTTGAGAAGACAAACACGTTTCCATGAGAGAGTATATCTTGTTTATCAAAAATATAATTTCTTCACTTCTCACACATGTCATAATCAAATCAACAATTACTTTATCCATTTCTTTTTTACATTTTCTATACTTATAAAAACTTTTCAATTTTTTTATAAATGTACGAAAACATAACTTGGTAATATAGTGTTTCCACGAAGATAAGTATTTGTAGATGATGATTGTAAATAAGATGGATAAGTAGTTGGATAAATAGTTGGATAAGGACAAGGAGATAGAGTGGGAAAAGGGCTTGCAACAAAAGTAGGAGTCATTGTGGGATGAGAAGTATGAGGAAGACCAGGAGAAAGACTAATAGGTAGTACTATACATAAAAGAAGAATAATAATTAAAATACAAGCACAAAAATTTCCTTGATCTCTTTGAATATCATCAACATAATCGTTGTCGGATTTTGTGAATACCATTTGAATGTTTAAAAGTTTTTACAACAAAAAATATTTTCAATTTTATTGTTTATATACATTATGGATTCAATCGTATAGTAAAGATACCAAGGTATATCTTCTTGAAATCTACATCCTTCATTTTCACATCGAAAAAAAACTTGTCGATTCATTCTTAAGTCTAAGGAATAAAGTTTGTTACATCTTTTACAATACATATTATTTAATTATTATAAATAGATTTTATATTATTTTGTTTCAGAATAATAGATCTCACATCTTTCTATGATTTTTTGTTTGAGAGAAGAATATTCCAAACCCAAATAAACACAGGATTCATACATACAAAATATTTGTTGTTGACGAACTCTATTTAGACAATTCCAAGCATATTCATCATGAGGATATTTTTCTTTCATTTTCTCCATATTCATGGAATCAAATTTATACTTACCATGATATTTTTTAAATAGATGTATGTATTTCATCATATCTTCTATTACTTCTTCATTCTCGGTATATTCAAATTTTTTGCTGAAATCATATTTTAACATACCATCACAAGTAGTAATATTAGAATAAATTAATGTGTTTATAAAACTATTTATCCACTCCATTAATTGTTCTCTATCCAAATCCTTCAATTCTCTTTTGTCTAAGTCAAATGTTACGTGATTTACTATATACCAACGTGAATACGCAGTACTTTTCCAAGGCTCATCCGTTTCAGTATTATGATAACAATACAATGCAGTTAATCTATCTAACTCTTTGTCTAGACAATCTAAGACATACAACTCAAATTGTTCTTGAATGTTCGATAATTCTTTTGGATGTTGAAAATCAACAGCTCGTAATTCTTCTACAAACTGAACGCCTTGTTCTTGAGTTAATTTACCATAAGTATCATTCATGTTTCCAACTTTTTCCATCATTTCAAACAACATATTGTGTGATAGTCTTAGCATTTTGATGATACTCTTTATTACAAGAAAAAAATTCAATTTTATTATTATTTATTTATAATTTACTTTGCATAATATATTTCACACTTATCTATAATGAGTTGTTTAATGAAAGAATATTTTAAACCAAAATAAAGACAATATTCATATACTTGCATAATATCTTTTGCTCGACGTCTAATTTTAAATTCCCATTTGTCTTCTGGATATATTTCTTTTATTTTTTCAACACTTTTTGGCTCATACACATCCTGCCATAGTCCCTGATGTTTTCGAAAGAGTCGAATATAGGTAATCATATCTTCTAATACTTCTTCATTTTCTATATATTCAAATTTTTTTTCAAATTCTTCTAGAATGCAATAGTATTTCCGACCATCTTCGCGTTCTTTATATTCTTGAGGTATATTTTCTTTTGCACTTAATGGAATACTACAAATTTTCATATTTTCATATATTAAACTCTTGAGAAAGTGATAAATCCATCCTTGAAATTCTTCCGTATTTAACTCTCTTAATTTTCTATGATTCAATCCAAATAATCGAGCATCCACAATCAATATTGTAAATTGTGGTTTATTACTACGTTTTTTATGAGAAGAATGTAACAAACTTAATCTCTCTAATTCCTTATCTAAACATGTTCTAACATACGACTCAAACTCTCCTTGAACTTTTAACAACTCTTCTGGATGACGAAAAGTGGTTGCTTGTAACTCTTCTACAAAATACATATGTTGCTCCATTGTTAATTTTCCGTACATTTCGTGCATTTTCTTTACAAAAAACAAACAAAAAAAAGATTTCAATTTTATTATTATATTATTCTTACTTTAATTCATTGGAGTAGATGGACTCACAATGTTCTCTTAATTTTTGTAAAAGAATAGTACGTTTTATTCCGAAAAAGAGAGCAATAAAATATTCTTCATATATTTTTTGAGTTTTGAATTCACGTATAGCCGTATAATTAGATTCATATCCAAAAATAACCCGATTGTAAATATTAATATATTGTTTCATGTCTTCTATCAACAATTCGTCTTCTTTGAATTCTATGGTAAGACGATATTTATTTAAGTAAACTACAACAACAAGAAATCTTTCAAACCATTGTTCTAATTGTATCTCATTCAAATCGGTTAGATCTTTGGTAATCATATCGTTTTCTACTAACTCAATGGATTCTTCGAATAGTTTGAAATACCCACAAATCTCTTTATTCCACACTCTTTCCAATTCTTTCTCCAAACATTCCACCACAAATTGAGTCATTTGCTCTTCTACTTGCTCTATCTTTTCTTTATCATGAAACGTAACATCTAACTCAGTATTTAATTGAAGAATTTTGGAAGCACGAAACATTTCTTTATAAAAAAAATATCTTAAAAATAAGTTTCAATTTTATTTTTACATTTTAAAATATTCTTCATAATCTTTTCGAAAATGTTCTAATATTCTTTTTCGAAATTCATCGTCCTCAGATAATATTGCTGCATAATAATTATATAAATCTTCATTGCATATTATACTAAACATTTTTATGATGTCTTCACTACTACTGATATTTCGGTGATATTTTTCACGAGATACTTTTCTTACAACCTGATAAAATTCTAATTTAATTGCATCTATTTTATCTTTTTCTGGAGGAATAGGAATCCACTCATCAAATAATTGGGCTTTCATTAACCCACCACCATGACGAAAGAATTTATCAATGGCTGCTTGATACCACAATTCTCTTTCTTCTTCACTTAACTCACAGAATTTTTTGGTTATCTCACCTCTTTCATCCAACAATCCCTTTTCATACTCTTCTAGATAAATGGATTTTATTTTGTAATTATTAATTCTTTCTACCTCATCTTCAAAACAAACTCTTGAAAAAGAGATGATAAAATTGTTAACGCTAAGAATATACGCTTCCATTTTGATTATATAAATTATCTTCTTATTAAATATTTCAATTTTATTTTATCTTTCTATTATTTGAGTAATTACATTTTGTACTTCATTGAAATAAGTATAATAATTTTCATGTTGTATTTTTAATTGTTCGATTATTTGTTGTTTGAATGCATCATCGTGTGATAGTGCAAAAGCAAAGTAGTTATATAATTTTTCACTGGTATATATTTTACATACATCTCTCCAAGAACCATCGGAATGTTTTCCTCCATGAAGTTTATTCATGTATTTATTCATTTCCATAGTGATTGCATGCAATTCTTCTACATTTGTACTGATTGTCACCCAATCACTGAATACTTCGTAATGATTTGGAATCAATACTCCACGAGAAAAAAATATATCCACTGCTTTTTTAAACCAAGCTTCTTGTTGAAATTTATTTAATTCTCTTAATTGTTTGTCTATGTTTCCTTCTTCATTTAATAACCCTTTTTCATAAGGGTCAAAATAACTCGATCTTTCTTTTTTATTGATTCTAGTTAATTCTTTTTCTAAACAAATATTCGCAAAACAAATGATCCATTCTTTCATTTGTACGATATAATTTTCCATATCTGTATAGATAAAATAATTTTATATTCTTATTCTACATATTTTGTTAACCAAGGCATTTGAGAAATATCCGCCCAACAAGATCTTTCATAGTATTTTTTCATGACAGCTATTATATGATGGACTAAATCATCATCATAACAAATAGCATAAGCAAAACAATTATACAATCTTTCTCTTGTATGAATATTTGATACTTCAAACCAAGTTCCCTCTGTATGTTCTCCTCCATGTCTTTCATTCATCCATTTATTGTATTCTATTTTTACTTGGTTCAATTCTTCTCTGTCTGTTGACAAAGAAATCCAATCACTAAAATGATAATTTTCTGAGTTAGGAAATAAAATACTACGGCTGAAAAATACTTGTATAGCTCTTTTAAACCATTGATATTGCTGATGAGGAGTTAAATCTTTTAAACTTCCTACTATTTTTCCTTCTTTATTATATAATGATTTTTCGTGATATTTGAAAAAGGTAGATTTGATTTTTTGATTCATTCTTGATAACTCTTTTTCCAAACACAAAACTGCATAAGTTGTCATTTGCTCCTTCAAATATTCAATATGCATTTTTGTGTTCGATGTCATTCTTTCTTTACAAATTATTTATTTAACTTTTTAATTTCAATTTTATTTTTAATAATTATTACTTAAAAAGAAATTCTTATATTTCTTTGTAGAAGAGTGGCGCAGAGGCAGCGCGTTGGGCTCATAATCCAAAGGTCGGTTGATCGAAACAACCCTCTTCTAATTAATAAATAATAATTTAAAAAACTTATTATTTATTTATATATGCAAAAAGAATCATTTATTGTAAAAACAAATGGAGAGTTAATTTTTAAAGATATAAGAGGATATGAAACACATAATTCTTCCACACAGATGAAAATATAATTGGAATGATTTTGACAAAAAAAATATATACAGGAGATTATGAAAGGAATAAATAATTACCGAAAAGAATTTGTAGTATTCGTGTGAGAAGTTATAGAAGAATGTTTTTGGTTTTTATAAACACAAATACAAGTAATAAGAACAACAATTATAACAAGACATAATGTAATATGAAAAGATTTTTTTCTTCTCATTTTATCTTCTAGAGAAAATACATTTTGATCTTCTACTACCTCTTTTACAAAAATAGCATCAATGGATCCGTGTAATTCTTTATTTAATGGATCATTTGTAGTCATTACATAAATATCTTGTTTTTATTTTAATTCGGTTTTACAAATATATATAAGTATTGGTATTCATAACTACAAGAAATTAAATCAATCACACCTTGAGTAATAAATCCTTCATTTTGAGCGATCTGTATAATTGATTCTAAAGGTTCCATATACAAAGTATGTTCGTTTTTTCTCGTTTTGTTCTTGTGAATAAATTTCTCATGAAAAATAGCTAAATTTTCTTCTGGCTTGTGTTCGAAATTACTTTTATAGGTCATATTATCAAATACTAATTTGGATTGTGTTAATCGTGTATTTGCATATCGTTGGGGAGAGACATATAAAAGTGGATTGCTTAGCATGGGATCAAACATTTCTGAATTGACTAAATGAATAATACAATAACCTCCAGGTCTTAGCCATCGATAACAATTTTGAAAAAACAAAGATTTATTTTTGGTATAATAAATGGTAAAGTAAAAAGAACAAATATGAGTAAAAGTATTGGGAGAAAAAATTAATGAATCCATCATATCTCCTTGTTGAAAATGAGAATTAGGATAATTTTTTTTGGCTATTTTTATCATTTCTTTTGAATTATCTAAACCGATGATTTTTATATTTTTTTCTTGAAATAAATGCACGTGATGACCTGTTCCTGAACCAATATCTAAAATATAACTTTGTTCGTTGGGTTTGGTAGAATTAATAATTTTTCCTACTTCATAATTGTTTTTTAATTGAGAGTAAACCAATTTATCATAAATATTTGTATAAAATTCGTCATATAAATTAGAATTATTAAAATGAGTAAATCCTTCAGAATTTTGTTGAAAATTTTCAATGTTTTTTTGAGGAAAATAATTAAATAAAATAATAATAATGACTAGTATAATAAGAAAAAGAATAAATACATTTATTTGTTTTTTGAAAATATTCATATATGTATGATAGTATTTTTTTTTGTATATTTTTTATTATATGTTAGAAAATGAAATTAATGATGTTCGATGTGAAAAAGATTTTAGAAATAGTACTTTTTCTGAATTTAAAAAGACAGAAGTAAAAAAAGAATTGTTTTCTTGTTTAAAAAATTCTCAATTAGAGTGTTCTTTTTATTGGTCTTGTGAATTTATTTGTGCCGGGCAATACAATGAATTATGGGATTGTATTATTCTTTTTTATTCTAAACATATTCATTTAGCCAATCCTAAATTATCCATTTATTTACATTTAAAATTAAATCTCTTTAAAGAAATTTATCGAAATGGATACACAAAACATGAATTGTCTATGAGAAACAATACAAAAATAAGAAAGTTATTTGCAGAAATTATTTATATTTTAGTAGAAAGTAAAAAAAAACATACTTTTGAAGATATCAAAGTTAAAAAAACAGATTTTGATTTATCTATTCTTTCCAGCAAAATGAAAGCACCTAATATTCATTTTGGAGAAATTATTTTTCAAGAAGGTGATCCAAAAGAAATTTATATTGCATTAAATGAAATCATTTATCATTTGACTGAAGAAAAAAATAATTTACTAGCTTGTTATTGGTTAGAATGGTTAGTTGAATTTGATTGTTTATCAAAATATAAAATGGTAAGAAGATTATATTGCAAAGAAGCTAAATTTCAATGAAATTTAAAATGGAATTTTGGGGAAATTTTTCTTTAATTAGAAAAAAAAAAAGGACCTTTGATAGAAAAAATTATGAATAGTTTATTAGAATTATTTTTATTAAAATATACCCCTTCTTGTAATAAGAAAAAAAAATATTTATTATACATGGCGATTGAATTACTCACTGAAAATATTTTTTTTGAAGAAGAAATTATTAAAGACAAAGAAAAAATGAATAAAATAATAGAAAAAATAGATTCTATTTATAAAGAAATCAAAAAAAACGAAAAGAATCCCAATATGGATTTTATGTTTTCTTCGTCTAGTAAAAGTAATTTATCTCAAACAATTAATAAATTAGAAACAATGAATGCCATTGGTGAAACTTTTATTCCTCGAATATAATATGGGCCAATATTATTTTACCAATGCATATCCTTTAGCTAACAATCAAAATATTGATTTTGTAGGAAAAAGTTCCACCAATCCATACAAATTAATACAAAAAGCTGGAAAAAGAAAAAGTAAACGAAAACAAAAAAAACGAAAACAAAAAACATTAAAAAAAAATTGAAATTTATCTTAATAATTATTTTATTTAAGAAAGATGAGTTCTTTTTCGTATTTTTATAAATTATTGTGTCAGCCGAAGGTTTCTCCAGTCGCAACGTTTGAAGACATAATGGAACCACATGAAGAGAGAAAAGAAAAGTTGTCTTTAGCTTTACCTGAAGAAGTAAAGGAAGAATTTACGGATAGCCCTTTTCCTTCTCCTGCGTTTCTTCCTATTTTGCCTTCTTTAACAGAAGATAGGTGTATTACTTCTTTTCAAAGCAAATATGACTATGCAACCCTTTATAATGCTATTTACACTATACTATTACCTTATGATCCTTATTTTGATAGTTATGATTATTATTGGATGATTATTGATAAAAGAAAAAAAAAACATACTTCCATCAAAATATCCTTGTATCAATGCGCTGGGAATAAAATATTGGTAGAATGTTTTTCGATGAATAAAGATGATCTCTTTTGGAAAATATATCATCTTTTAAAAAATAAATGTAACAATATATAATTCTTTCTTATATATATGGGTAAGTCTTCTGGAATAGGTATGTTTGGTAGCGGAATATTTGGATTTTTAGGAACAACCATTGTATGTAATGCAACGGATACTTCTTTATATTGTCAATTAATGAAAGCAGTCAATGTATTATTTATTCTTGTCTGTATTGTTTTAATTTTGTATTTTGTATATTTATACCTATTTAATTTGATGAAAAAAAAATAATTATTCTTTGTTTGTAGAAAATAATAAATCATCATACATAAATTTACCAGAAGGTTTATAACTATTAATGGATTTGAAAGAAGAATCTACTTTTTTTTCTTTTTTCTTTTTATCTATTATTAAAGGTTCAGGAGTTGGAGTTGTTTCTTCTTCTACTTTTTCACCCATTTCATTTACTACAATACCCGTTTTTTTTTTAATTTCAGATCGAACATAAGAAGGAACAAATTTCGCCCAAGAAATAAATAACATATTTGGATGATAATATTTTACTTCAAATTTATTATTTTGTAATTTATCTATTAAATAAGCAATACAATTGGCTTGATTATATCTAGGTACACCTATAATAATTTCAGGAACTAGAAACCAACAAAAGGGTTCATTTAAACTCCTTTTAGCAGTTGTTCTTATTTTTACATGAATACGATTTAAAATTTTATGAAATAATTCTAATTGTTTTAAATCTTTTTCTTGTTTTTTTATATACAATTCATCTATGTTTAAATTTTCAGAAAATTCATTATCTATATTTTCCAAAGTAAAAATATTTGACATATAATTATTTATTATTTTTTTTTTATGTATTAAAAACATAAAAAAAAACAATGAATGGATATTGAATGTTTAGTTATATCAGGAGGAGGACATTTAGGTTTTATACAATTAGGAACATTTTGTCATTTAGAAAAAGAAAAATTATGGGATAGAAAAAAAATAAAAAGTATTTATGGAACTTCAGTAGGAAGTGTAGTAGCTTTTTTAATTGCAGTTAATTTAGAATGGGATATCATTAACGAATATATGATAAAAAGACCTTGGGATAAACTATTTGAAATAAAACCAAATCATATATTTCAAATATTCGATCACAAAGGTATGTATGACGAAGAAATATCTTTAAAATTTATAAAACCTATATTGGATTCATTAGATTTACCTCATGATATTTCTTTAAAAGATTTTTTTGAATTTACCAATATAGAATTACATTTTTTTAGTTTTAATTTTACTTTATGTGAAATGGTACAAGTAAATCATATTACTTATCCAGATTTAGCTTTATACAAAGCTCTTTATATGTCTTCTTGTATTCCTATTTGTTTTAAACCTTTTATTTGGAAAGAAGAAGTATATATCGATGGTGGGATAGAAGTTAATTATCCTATAAAATATGCTTTGGAAAAATACAATGAAGAAAATATTCTTTCTTTTAAAATTAGTTATGATAAATTAAATTATGCTATTCAAAAAGAAACAAGTTTTTTTCATTATTTATCTTGTATTATAATGTATAGTATAGTAAAAAACGATACTCTCAATAAAAAATATAAATATGAAATTAATTACGATGCACATAAAAACGAAGATATTCAAAATACCATTGGATTTATTTGTTCTTTGGAAAAAAGACAATTATTATTTAATGAAGGAATAGAAATAGGCAAATTATTTTTAGAAAATATTAAATCATAGTATAACAAAATTGTTTTAGATAATTATAAGTAGGTTTGGCATCATAATCAAATACATTATTATCTTTAATTAATTTAATAGTTGGATATCCTTCAATATTGTATTTATCAATCAAATTTGTTATTTCTGCGGTTTCACTCGTACAATTGTATTCTATACATTGAATGACATATCCTTTTACTTCTGTACCATTCATTTCATCTTTAAATTTATTCCATTCAGGTAAAGCTGTTTTACAATGAGGGCACCAATCTACATAAAAAAACATTATTTCGGCATCCTTACTATTTTGCGAAGAATAGGTATCGTGCTCATTATTGGCACTATAAGTTACTTGCTTTGTTGACATTGGCTTGAAAACATAATAATATAGGATT
>Ga0114971_10002542_pt1 | contig 12553 bp, 10 predicted proteins | sample M_140625_MF_Meta_FD_87320 | JGI IMG/M metagenome (GOLD analysis project Ga0114971, IMG submission 87320) | Freshwater microbial communities from Lake Montjoie, Canada to study carbon cycling - M_140625_MF_MetaG | ecosystem: Environmental > Aquatic > Freshwater > Lake | place: Lake Montjoie... | reverse complement strand
TCGTCTTCATCGATGTCGGTCGCTCCAGTGAGCTGATCCGGGTGATCTAGGTTGAAAAGAATATCGATGGGCTTTTTGCGTCCGCGGACGGAAACGGGTTCGCCGCGGATGACAGAGGAGAGGGAGGTGAGGCGTTGCTGGCCGTCGAGTAGTAGCCGGGTGCTCTTGTAGGGGTTAGCCTGCTGCTTCACCGAGAAATCCTGTAGTGGGACATCTTCGTCGGTTTCCCAGAGGAGGATGGCGCCGGAAGGATATCCGCGGTAAAGGGAATCAAGTAGGTCGCGCACCCTGGTGGAGCGCCAAACGTAGCGACGTTGCATCTCCGGTAGTCGCAGTTCGCCCCTCTCGATCATGCTGACCAGTTCTTCGACAGTTGCTTCTGATTTAGCCATGGGTTGGGGTGTAGTAGAATATGTAGAGCCCCCCGCACATGCCGCAACCATTCGGTTTGATACAACCAAATTTCTTCAACGCTACGGCCTACATTCGCACGAAGGCAGGACTCATCCCTAAGGCCTAGGCATTCACGTATCCTGAGGATTCTCGCCGGTAGTTGACCCCATTGAGCGACAGGGTCTCGTCCTTAGAGATTAGCTGGGCAATCATACTGAGTGCCTGCTCGTCAGGCAGCATGCTGTGCACTTCGAAAAACATCCCCCAGGTGTCAGCAAAATCGGCAAGGGACAGCTGGCCGACATTGGAGGCGGCTTCCTCCGGCATGACAAACGGTCCTTCGAGCAGGTCGCAGCTCTCATCGCGACCAAAATAAAGCCCACCCCACCCGTAGACGCCGAAGCAGGTTTCGCCGGCGCCTTCAGCATAGTGGACGACCAGGGTTTCCTCTAATTCCAGCCATTGCCAGAACATCGCCGGGTCGTTATCCGTCAGATATTCTGCGAACGTTTTATCATCTAGGTCTGATTGGCGCCGGAAAAGATCCAAGAGCCTCGGGTCTCGTAGAAGGTTTTTGAAATCGACGGCCATTATTTACCTAATCTGAACGTTCCATGCCTCGCGAGTCTATACGGGCCGAGGGTCGATTTCACGGCTTGGTCAAGGGGGCCTACAAGAATCGCCCTGACGGCATGTCATGCTGATTAAATACCCTGTCTTTCTTGCTTGGTTGGCAGCCGATGGCATCATGAACGGAGATGCCTATCCCAAAGAAACTCCTAGATAAAGCGAAGGCAGGAAATGGCGAGGCCCAGCTGGAAGTCGGACGACTATATGCCGACGGCAGGGCGGGCCATTATGACCTAGAAGAGGCCTTCGAATGGTTCGAGAAGGCGGCCAGCCAGGACCTGCCAGAAGCTTTGCTGGAGGTCGCGCTTGCCAAGGAATACGGACTGGGGACGGATCGGGATCACGAAGTCGCCTTCTCTGCCTACATGCGGGCCGCGCGGATTCATAAAGGGCCGTTACCTTTTACTATCCGAGGGCTGGTGCTGACGCAGAACCTCTGCCTTGAAAAGCATCGAGGCCAGCTCGCCTTGGCCGAATCCGGCTATGCGCACGCGCAGTGGTCATTTGTCTACGGTCCGAAGCGTAAAGGTAACCCCACGCATGAGGTTAATGGGGAGAAATGGCTTAAAAGACAGGCCGAAGCCAGAAAGTGGACTCGGCGAGCTGCGATGCTTGGCTACCCGCCAGCCTTCATCGACATGACTTGCTTGATCAATCGTGGTGAAAGCGAGCCAGGTGATGCTGCGAAGCTGTGGGGATGGTATCTCAAGGCCTATGGTCACGAAGCGTCTGTCGCCAAGATGATTGCCGACGTGAGTGCCCCTGCGGAAAAATTTTCACGCTTTTCCAGTGCATCCGTCGCCGAAGCGGCCGCCGATCTCGGTAAGTGGAATAAGATCTGGAAGGCGAGTCATCAGGAGCGTCGAGACTCGTGTGCCGTTTCGAGGACGTTCGAAGGGTATAGGAATCAAGGCGATATGTCCTTCAGGGGAAAGGATGGCGGAGCTCCTGACTATGCCAAAGCGCGTAAGTGGTATCTTCGTGCCGCCGCTGGCGACTGCCAATGGTCGATGGGGCAGCTCGCCAAGATTTACCTTAATGGACTAGGTGTGCCTCGTGATGCGACCAAGGGGTTCGCTTGGCTCGACCGCCAGTTCTCGACGGTTTATTGCAATGGTACGAAGATCATCGATCAACGCGTGCTTTTCCATTGGGCACTTCGTCCTATCGTTGAGGGGCATCTAGATCATCTAAGTGAAGAGCAGTTATTCGCTTGGCTGCAGGCACGCACGCATGCCTTCGCTTACGACTGCGGCGCTTTGTCCGGGAACTACGATCTAACGGAAAACGCGGTCGCGGCGAACCAAGTCTGCAAAGCCTTCCGGCCTGACTTGTCCGTCGAAGGGAAGCTCGATGAATCGACCCGCAAGGTCGTCGGCGTTCGCGTTAGGCGCATCGCCCGATTGCTGGAAAGGCAGGAGGCGGCCATGATCACCCGCGCGGATGCCGGTGACGCCCCGTCCCAGTTCTGCTATTCCGCGCTCTTCACGCGCTATAAAAAACGCAGCGGGATCGCCCTGCGGTGGCTTCTGAAGTCCGCTGAGCAGGGGTATGCGCCTGCCCAGTACGAGGTCGCCAAGGCCTATGCCGACGGCGATGGCGCTCCGGTCTCGGTAGCCGACGCCCGTAAATGGTTCCAGACTGCTTCACTCAACGGTCACACTTGGGCCCAGGGGGAATATATCCGGGTGCTCGCTGGGGCTTGCTGCTGGGGCGACTATCCCGACACGGCGAAATGCGTTCCCAGCAAGGAAGAGCTCTTCGAGGCTTATGCCTGGAGCATCGCCACCGGGAAACGGACAAATGAGTCAGACGTCTGGCTGAGATACTCGCCCGAGCAGGTCGTCGCCGCTTATCGCCGCGCGGACGAGATCCGGCAAGAGATCGCCACCAAGGAAAGTTTAACGGGATGACGGGCAAGTGAGACACCGTCGGCCTGAATCCGTCCCGTTCCGCATACTCTACGAACGCGACTTTTCGTAGGCTTGCCTGAATGATTTGACCAACAAAGACCACCCTTGAGGCCGGGAGATTCCGGTTACGCCTAGAAGCATCGCCTTGATTGTTTTCCCCCCAACTTTGACGGTCTCAGTGACGAGCAATTGCCTGGTTGTGTCGACGTGTTCAGGCGACGGATAGATAAGACCTATTTCATCGCAACGAGTTGCCTCCATGAATGCCAGCGATTCGTAGATGTCCGCATTCGAGATGCTTACCGCGCCGTGCTGTCCGCCGGGTTTATATTTAGCATCAAACAGAAGCATGGCGCCGTTCCCCATGTCTACCGTCACATCTGGAGTGACCGCCAGGGACCCATCCTTAGCCCCCGGCTTCCGACGTATCCCCAGATCATAGGTAGCCTTGCTCACTGACGAACCTGCAAAGACCGACCTGCATAACTGCCTGGTGAGCATCTCCCAGGTGACATGCGTCTTAACGATGAAGCTGGGCATGCCCAGGCCCTCGGGTTTCCCGTATCCGATTGCCGAAGCCGAAACGATGATCTTCGACAGGTTCATGCAGGCTCCCCAGCTGGAATTCCTAGAGGGTAATTCCGGCACGGCCGACAGGGCGAACTTGGGGTCGCGTTTGCCAAGCCTCGTCGCCGCTTTGGCCAGCCTTTGGCCGACCTGCGGCGAAGTGGATTTCTTGAGCAGGACTTCCGCCGCCTCCCTTAGAAGGGCGTTGAACAAGGTCTGCTTTGTCAGGACGATTCCGCGCTGGAGGAATCCCTCCTCGTTCGCGGCTTCAGTCAGATCGCCTTGTATTTCTCCGTCGATATTGAATGACCTCCAGGTCTGCTGGCGATACTTACGGATCGGCTTACGGTCATTGGCTTCGAATTCGTCGCACCATATCTTCGCGATCACGTCATAGAGGGAAGAGCTCTTGGCGCTCGTGGAAGGTATGCTTGAGGAGTAGTTGATTCCGTCGGAGCTGGTCTTGCCCACGACCCAGAGGAAGTCTTCGCGCCAGTCAGCGTTCGTCTCCCCGATGAACTTGGGAACAATCTCTATCCAGCGGTTCCTGTCCAGGGACAGAAGGCCGGATATGCCTGCGAATCTGAACGAAGCCCCTTTTGTCTCGTAACTGCTCTCAGGCTCGAGTCCGCTTGAAATCAAGGCCCTGTCCACGAGACGGCGGACTTCTTCGGATCTCAGCCCGAGTTTTTCGGCGGCATGCGCATACGGCAGGAAGGTGCCATATTCGCCCATGACTATGAACCTCCCGCTCTTCATTCGCGGGTCAGCCGCCCGCTGCTTGCTTGAGCGTCCTGTACGTTTCTGTCTCTCCCGGGAGGTGAAGTCTCGTCACGGGTTGGTCTCCGAACTGGCCTTCTTCCAGCACATATGGTCCAGACTGGTTCGCGTTGAAGACGACCGCGAGCGCTTGGTCGTTGCCGTAGAATACTTCCAGCGCGTGGGCCTGTATCTTGCTCCAGGCGTCTTTGGCGTATGCCAGGGCGCCTAGCATCCCTTCAGGAGGATTGGCATTCATGAGTACGCCATGTCCGATCAGATAGGCCCTGCCTTTGCCGAGCTCGATCCGTCTGTTGACCTCGTTCCACGCCTTGAAGAGAGCGACATAAACATCATCGCCGGAGCCGGGAGAATCCGGAAGCGCGCCGAGCAATTTGTCGTCGGATATGAGCAGGTGTTCTTTTGCGGTCTCGGGAGATACGTTGAGCCTTACGACCGAGAAACGACGTTGGAAGGCGACGTCCAAGGGTTCGACCGAGGTGTCCGATTCGTTCATCGCCGCCAAGATATAGAGATGCGGGGAAAGGTATTGTGTGCGTGCTCCGCTCTCTCCGGGCGGATGAAAGGGCACGGAGTAGGGCGTCTCCAGATTGTTCTCGTCCAGACGTTTGTCCTTCTCGATCGCCGTAAGGGTGTCGCCGAATGCGGCGACGGCAGGCCCGCGGTTGATCTCGTCGACGCAGACGAGCGCGGCTGCATCCTTGCCGGTCGCCTCAATATTGGCCTGCAGAAGCGTCCCGTCGTAAGCGACGAATCCGCCTTGCCCGGAAAGACTGGGGGCGATGCCGCCGACGAAATCCCTGTACTTGGTCCCTTGATGGAAGGTGATCTTGTGAACAAGGCGCTTGGTCTTGTCAGGGCTGGGCATGTATTCCGGCACGACGCCTTCCTTCTTGAAGGGAATTTCATCCGAGGGATCGAAGGACGAGCCGTCCTCGCCTTTGAAGGCTTCCGACACTTCCGACATGATATGAGATTTCCCGCAGCCTGGCGGACCCACAAGCAGGACGTTCTTGTTCGCCTTCAGCAAGGCGAGGATTTCCAGGGTTTTTAACGAGGGCTTACGCATCGACGAAGTGATTGGTTCCGGTGAAGTCGAAGATTCCGCGGGTCACTTTGCCTCTCTCGTCGCAGCTTCCCTTGGTCGTCTGCAAGAACCTGAAGAAATTAGGATCGGCCTTGGTCGCTGCCAATGCCGAGTGTTTCGCAAGCTGGGCCCATGTCCGTCCGTCCATGTCGAGCGTCAGCAAGAAATACACCTCGTCCCCTGATTGCCTCAAGGATGCGTACTCCTCGGCGGACAGCTTCCATCCTTCTATCTCATGAATCTTCCCGATCCGGATCTCATGCGGGCGTGAAGTCGTAGGTAGGTGGAGCTTGATCAATCGCGAGTCCGCACGCCTTCCTTTGGGCGAGGAATAGATGAACGCTTCATGTCCTCCTTCGGCTTTTTTCGGGAAAAAGGGCAGGAGGGCTCCAAGGAAGATTTGAGGCATTCGCAGGTCGCGGGCGCCTCCTCCGCTCGCCGAGTCGTTTGATTCCGCCAGGAGTTTCCTCACGTCGCCTTCCACGACGGCCTGGAAGTAAGCCAGGCGTGGTCTGCCGGGGGATATCTGCGGCTGCATGAGGGATTAATAAACAGATATGAATTACTTTGCAAACTGATTTGGCATGAACGCCTCGGCTCCTTGGAGCCGCGCTTTCTCGACCCTTTTGGCGTGCAGCTGACGGGCCTCCGCGTCGCCCGCCAGCCGGAAATATTCGCCCATGACGCTGTCCATGGTTATCGTGGATCTGGTTTCGCCGGAGATAGGGCGCTGATTCTTGTCCACCTGAGGGAATGTCGAGAGGACGAGCTGGGCGTCGGCGGAAGTAATGCCATAGAGCCTCATGACGAGCGCCTCGATCAGCGCCCTCTGCCTGGGAGGGATCCCGTCGACCCTCGTATCTTTGCCCGCCGCAAACTTTTCGACTATCTTGGCTATCTCCAGGATGGCGGGCACGGCGTTCCGATCGGACGGGATCGGGATGCTGTCCAAGATGAAGAAGTTGAGCGACGTGGTGCAGACGAGACGGGTGAGCCAGTCAAAGCAAAAGCTGTTTGCGATTCCCACCCACGCATACTTGAGTTTCTCGCTGAGCTCGGAAACCTCGAATACGATCGTAGGCACCTTGTTACCGCAGATCACGCCTGCGGGAATGATGGCGGCAAGGACGGTGCGTTCGTTGGTCTGCCCTGTGATGTCGCAGAAGCCGGCTCGCGGTTGCCCCAGGCAGGCTTGCCTGCTTGGGCTGAGTGTTTTCCTGGAGATGAAGTATTGAGTGACAGGATCGGGTGCCGTCGCGTGATTCACGTTCGTCCAAGTTGCCTTTCGGCCGGTACCTGAGACATAAGCCTTACAACCGAACCGGTACTGATGAATCATGCGCCCTTCGATCAGGGGAACGCTGTCCTTGTCCGGGCGGGACTTGAATTCTCGGCGAGACAAAGTCATGTCGACCTCGCGCACGTAACGATGGGCCCAGATGGACGAGCCCGCTCCGAAATACGGGTGGTTAGCCGATAGTTTTTGAAAAAGCCTCCACTCCTCGACGGTTCGCACCTCGGGGATGGTCAGGTCATGCCTGATGGCACGCAAAGATTTCGTCTGGATCCCGACGGTCTGCTTGAGCTGCACGGCGCCGTCGACGCAGCAACCTGAAGAAAGAATAAGCTCGGAACAGTCACCTGGCCCGTTTTCCCGGGTGGAAAAAACGGCCAGAAACTTGAAGCGACTATCGATGTCGAAATACCTCTCCTTGTTGTCGAAAAGGACAAAGTGCAGATCCGCGCTTTTCGAGATGAGCTCTTCGCGCAGGTCTTGCGCGCTGGCCGCACGGATCAGCCCTGCCGGAATCAGCACGCAAATCATGCCGCTGCGGTTACGCAGTCGCATGGATAGCTCCAGGAACAGCTTGTACATGTCTTTCTCCCCGCGTCCTTGCAGCGTAGCGGACGAACCCACGCTGGCGCTGTACGCCGAGACGGCTTTACGATGGATGTCTATCGCCGGCTTGAAATCATCGTCTATGTCATCTCCGTAGTGGCTATCGGAGTCTATGGACTTGGAGATCTCATGTGAGACGGTCCGCAGTCGTTCCCACGGGGGATTTGCGATCACATAGTCAAATCCGTTTTCGCCGAGTTCGCTCCAGCCATGATCGGTTCGGCGCAGGCTGTCGCCAACGAGGATATGCGAACAGAGCTTTGCGACCGTCGACGCGCTGTTAGTCATCGACGCGAGCGCCATGATGGCGGCCCTGGTCGAATCTTGAGAGAGGTCGGCGCCAAAGATGCATTCGGCCAAGACCTTGTTCATGCCTATTCCGCAGGCTTTCAGCCTGAGCGCCGCCTGGCATAGGAGCATCCCTGAGCCGCATGCGGGATCGATGACGGTTGGCCGGCGGGTTTTGTCTCCGGTAATCTGACTGGCGAGGAATTCGGAAAGCCTGCTGTCGGTGAAGTAGACGCCATTCGTCTTCTTGCTTAGTTCGTTGAGCTTGAACTCAGACATGGCGCTGAGGATCACGGCGGGCGGGATTCCGGAAGCCTTTATGCGCTTGGCGATCTCACGCCCGGCCTTCGACGGGGCTCCGGTGATGGACGATTCCTTGCGGATCCACGGCAGCGCGGTCAGCGGGTAGCCGCCTATTTCGGATGAGGCTACGGCCAGTGCGCTCAGCTGGTCTGCCGTATCCAAGCCTGCGAGCGTCTCAAGGCCGAGACCCTTTGCGAATTCTGATGCGATCATCTTCTCGAAAGTTCGAAGACGAACTCGGTGAGGGGTTTTTTAGCGGAACTGGTTCGGGATTTATCGTTAGGAGTATATCTCTTGAAGCCCTCGCTCTCATGGACTGTAAGTTCTCCCATGGATTGGAGGCAGGAAGTCATCTCTCCCATGGGTACATGGCCGTCCGAACTGTAGGACAGGAGAATCCTCGCCGACTTGATTTGCTTCAGCAGCTTTTCCAGAGCCATAAGTGCGTGCGCCTTATAGCAGAAGGGTGAGGATTTCTCTTTCCAGGAGCGAAGTCCGGTTACTCCGCTAACCGCAGGGTGATCTTCGTGTGCTATCGTCTCAAGGATATGATAGTATGCGGCGTATTGCCTCTTGGTGTAGGGCGGGTCCAGGTATGCCAGGCTATTGGTCTGCGTGCTTACATCGAAAACATCGGCATTGGTGATGATATGCCCGCCTTTCGTCGCCCGCAGCCTCCTAGGCGTCAGGTGGATCGCTGCCATGGCCCCCGGGTTGGTTTTTCGAAGAAAGCATCCGTATGTTCCGGCCGTATTTGCGACGGCGTTAGCGGCCGCCATGAGGTCCGAGAGAAGCAAGGCGTGCTCCGCTTCTCCGATCTGACCTTCACGTCGCCAGCTTGAGATCTTCTGCCGCATCGCGTCGATCTTCATGCCGTTCGATATGCTGAAGTATCCCCTGGGTTGATTGGAACAGTTACGACCTGAATCCGTATATTCCCTGAAGAAGAATCCTTCCACCGGCTGCAGCCTGTTTAGCGCATCGAGAGAGGACTCGTAGCCGCCGATTTTTTCGAAAACCGCTTCTTCTCTTGAGATGAGCCGTGCTTTTGTCTGCATGGCCGCCGATAGGAGGAAGTCATTCGCGGAAACCCGCCAGCCGTACGAGGCGGCCGCTTCGGAGATCGCCCCCGTTCCCGCGAACATGTCATGGAATCGGCATCCTCTGGCAGGGGGGCCGGCGATTTTCATTATCCAGTTCGATAGCCTGGCTTTTGATCCGATATAGCGAATGCTTCCCATGTAGGGATTAATCTAAAAGTTCAGGCCTGCTCTCCATCTAATTAATGAACGTATGTTCATTAATATGTAAACCACTAATAAATCCATGCGCATGCGCCTTTCCGCATGGCAGAAGACAGCATGCCGGCGAGCTTGAGGGCGTTCGTGCCGAAGGCTTTTCAGGCTGTCCGGTGATAAGAGAAAGCATGCCGGTCGAAGTCTTCTGGGTGGGAGTTCACGTACTGCGCAAATACCGGCCAATCATGATCATTGCAGTTATACGGCAGATAGCGCGCATCATCTTTCACGCCCAGCTGGAACACCTCGAAAGGCGCGCTTTGCCAGACGGCGTTGGAGTCGTCGTCGAATTGCTCGAAGCCGCCGATCACGGTCTTGTAGACGAGGCCTAGCCGCTTGTCTCCGTTTGGCCTCTCCTCGGCTAGGCCGCTCGGCGTGTACCCTAAAAAGACGCCTTTCTCATCGAGGAGGTCTGTGGCGCGCTCGATGAGCCGACCGGTCAGGGTGGTGGTGCCTGTCGGAATTCCTGCCAGGCTGATGATAAGGTCGAAGCGAGCGTCAAAGCTGTGCTGCAGAAGATCGCCTTGGACGTAGCGGACATTTTTCAGGCCGGAGGCTTTATCGCAGGCGAAGGCGATGGAGGCGCCGGATCGATCGATACCCTTGAAGTCGATCTTTGGATGGCGCCTGGCCAGGATCTCCGCTCCGAAGCCGAGTCCGGTACCGACTTCGAGCACGGACTTAGGCTTGAACAACGTAAGGAACGTATCCGCGGCCACGATCGTATCCAGGATGTAGCATCGGCGGGCTTGGCAGACCCAGGTGCCGAACGGCGGCTGGGCGAGCTCATCATAGAATGCCCGATCTTCGTCCTCGGACATGCCGACGGAGAAACGCTGACGATTATGCAAGGCCAGGCGTGCCTGCGCCGCAGGCGTTATCTTGCTGAAGACGGCGTGGGCTCGTCGGTCGGAAGAGCCGGGGCAGAAGAGCTTCCATCGGCTGCGCAGCTGTTCATCGATCTGTTCGACCTGGCGCCTGTCGAGGACCAAGTCAGTGTTGATGTAGGATGACGGGAAGTTCGGCATGGGGCATCGCCCGCGGTCTGGGCACCTTCTTATCCCCGGGCTGATGCTTCGTCTACCTGATTCACCCGGGGTTGCCCGCTCTTTTTGCTTCAAGAGGTGATGCTAGTAGATAGCATGTGCGGATGAGTAAGAAAAAAGGCCCCGCAAGAATCCAGCGCGTCGAACTTCATACCTACGATCTCCCGGTGCATTGCCCGTTCTGCGGAGAAACCCCCGACAATCGTAAGGGCGGCGAAATGCTCGGCCTGAAGAAGAAGGTCTGCAAGCACCTCCTCTTCATGGCTCATGACGAGGGCTTCGAGTATCGCTCCGATCGATTCAACAAGCTGATGAAGATCCCTAAGGGAGATTTTGAACCGAAGGATGAGGACTTCCATGTAGACGGTTCCTTTGATGCCTTCACCGATAAGACGCCCGCCCCCGAGGGAGTGAAGTTCGCGGTCTACGTGCCAGGGCCATCCGGCTTCGGTGGTTATTACGGCTTCGCGCCTCTGGAAGACGAACTTTAGGCCCAAGCTGACGAAAGCTGGGCCGCAAACTCTCTCCGGCAAATTTTGATCGGGCCGAAAAAGGGGACCTCCTGCGGAGGTCCCCTGGATGACTAAGCGCTGGGCTTAGCGGCTGGGCGGATTGTTGCCTCGGCCACCTCCCGAGGGCTTGCCAGTGGTGCTGGGGCCGTTGGGAGGCGATGACTTTGCCATGTTGGGTTTGGTGTTTTGGCACGGCGTTATTGCCGCACCGAAGGGTTATTTGGGGTCCTGGTGGGTGCGCCCGTGATCCCCGAAGCGGGTGATCAGGATCGCTCGGTGTTTGGCCGAGTAGACGAAGTGGACGCTAAGAACATTAGGGCCGTCGAAGAGGGTGCAGTGCCATTCCCCGAGGAAGCTTTCAGCCTTATGGGTGCCGATGTAGTCCTTCTTGAACTTTAGGCGTTGGGTGTCTGAGAGGTGGGGGCGAAAGCCCTTCATCCCTAGTTTGGTGACAAAGAAGTCTGCGGTATCAGTCCCGAGCGGCCCCTTGTTCATCGTCAGTGCTGCTGCGGCAAGCTGGTTAAGCAAGGCGTCGAGCGCCGGTAGCCGGTTGAAAAAGACCGTGTGCAGGTCCCGCTGGGACTCGTCGCAGAGCAGGACTTTGCCTAGGACTTCAGGGCGGGCGAGAATCCGCTCCACGTGGCTCTGGACGCTCTGCGCGCTTTGGCTCCGACGCAGCTTGGGTTTCTTCGGCTGCAAGACCGTGGCCTCAACAAGCCCACGAACTTGCCGCAAGAAGGCGACCACGCGCCCGTTCAGGTTGCTGGCCTCTAGGGGGGCTTCGACGAAGATGGTGGAGGCGGACGGACCCGTCGGGAAGATTCGGACCCGGATGCCACACGTGAGGCCTAGGTAGTGTTCATCCGTTCCGGGGAGGGTACCCGGGGGGTGGTCCTGCTGGATCGGAACGGGGAGCGCCTTTGTAACGAGGGTGACCGCATCGGCTTGGCCGAGGCAGGACATGAACGCGTGGATGGAGATGTCTTCCGTGCCGCCAGTCTCAGGGTTTTCGGTGTTTATGACCATTGGAATATTTGGCTTGGGTTCGTGTGAGAAGCTAACTTAAAAGAGGCTTGCATTTAAAAGTCAAGCATCGTTTATTTTACAAGTATCCAAATGAACCCGGACCTCTCCTCCAAGCTCTTTCGCCTCGGTGCTGCCCTTGAGAAGGGCGACCTAGGCAATGTATTTGTCCGCTCCCCCCTGGGCGGACTGATGTACTTCCGCGCCAATGGCGTGCAGGTCATTTCCACTGAGGCGGAAGAAATTGATACCGGAGGAAGTTGCACCTTGGTCATCACCCCTGTGGCTGCCGTCCTGTCAGGGACGATCATCCGCGCCTTGAGGGTCTTGGGGCAAAAAGCCCCACGGCAAAGGGTGACAGGCGCGTTGCGCGAGATGATTGCCAGTTTGGTTGTCCATAAGACAAAGGTTTCTGGAACTTGGGAGCCTGAAGCCGCCAAGACCCTGGTATCCATCGCCCTTAAATGGGCGGAGAAGGACATGGAGTCCGAACCGCAGGCGGAATCGCCACGTAGGGGGTTGGACTTCGTCAGGCCAGAGCTGGAAGGCCTATCCGATGATCTTGCCGAAATAATCGAGCGAAAGGAGCGGAGACTGCGCTCAGCTAAGCCACCTGCGGGAGTTGATGACCCGCTTTTCGATTTTACGATGGGTGCTGGGGTGGAAGGCGGCGACCAGCAGGAGGGCTGGCTCATGGTGGCCGGCATTCAGGGGTGGGTGGTGGGCTTGACCTGGATGCCTGTCCTGGGGCCAGAGGACGTCGTGGACGAAAAAGTTATTCGCAAGGTAGCCAAAGGGCTGGCTCGGCGGGGC
>Ga0114971_10002541_pt1 | contig 12555 bp, 26 predicted proteins | sample M_140625_MF_Meta_FD_87320 | JGI IMG/M metagenome (GOLD analysis project Ga0114971, IMG submission 87320) | Freshwater microbial communities from Lake Montjoie, Canada to study carbon cycling - M_140625_MF_MetaG | ecosystem: Environmental > Aquatic > Freshwater > Lake | place: Lake Montjoie... | reverse complement strand
TAAAGATGGCGGGACAATTTGGACAACTTGCAGTTGCAGAATCTTTTAGATATTTAAAAACATTTGAATCTTTCAATAGATAATAAAAAAATCAATCAAAAAAATCGACTTAACGGTCGATTTTTTTTAATATATAATCTATGATAAAGAAGTATAAAGATTTTTCAGTGAACGAAGCGAAAGCTACCGAAGACGAAGAATATGATGTAAGGCAGATATGTGCAGACTTAGTAGAGAATCACGGATTTGAAATAGAGATTAGCAAGAGGTTTGCCAGCACGAGAGGAAACTATTCCGATACTGTCAGCACCGATTTCAAGATACCTTTCATAAACATTACGCTTACCTCTAGAATAGACGGAAAGACAGAAGTAGAAGAAGACAGGACACTTGAAGTCATCTCAGCAGTATACGAATGTGTCGGTAAGCTGTCGGAGCTGGGGGAAGCGACTGTCAAAAAGATAGAGACGATGAGCTATTTTTCCGAACTAGGTTCTCGTAAATACAATCAAGAAAAAGTAATCATCTACGTGAAGCTCGACGAAGAGGCGGAAGTTTCCGACAAGCAAGGATTCTACGAATTTGCAGATAAAACACGCTCCGCGTTTAACAACCATGTAAACAAAGTGACTAAAGCATATTCTGTAGAGATAGGAAATGGATTCGTGACGCTTGTTCCAAAAGAAGATTTGGTTTTTCACCCACCATTGGCCGCGGTAAAGTCTTTTTTGAAATCCAAATTCAGTCCGGATCATAACACATACGGATGGAACATGATAAAAGAATACACATATGCCATACAATCGCAAGATGGAAAGATAAAGATCGACTACGAAGGATACTATAACTTAGCTAGAGGTCGAAGACAAGGCGAACTGGTAAAATAATATTAGATTCCTATCTCTTTCAGTTTCCTATTTCTTATGTTTGCTTTGGTTTCACTTAGTTCGTATTCATAGAAGCTTCTTTCCCCGGTGGTTGATCCATCATTAAAAATACTTACCTTATAAATACAATCTGGTCCAATAAATCTTTTATTGAGTATAACTCCTTCTTTACCACTATAGATTGATTGGTCAAAAATAGGCTTTATCTTTACAATGTATCCGATTTCAAATTTTGATTTCATATACCAAGCTCGCTTAGGTTGACACTTCTCAATATGTGTCTGGCTAATCTAACTGCCTCTTTTTTATCGATAACACCACCTGCATACCCGTGTTGACCCCATTCTACACCAAAACTAAATCCTTCCGCACCACCTGTAATCGCACTAGGTTCTTTTCCGATTTGTATCTTTCCTGCACCAGGAACGTCAAAGTATTCATAGTTTTCTTCGTTGAACTTTTTTATTTCTTCTTCTGTCATATTCCAATCTTTTTTAGTTGTATCTCTCTCCATTCATCTATTGAAACGAATCTCAATGGCTGGTAGTATTCGCTGACCATTCCATATTCGTTCTTTATTACAATACAGAATGGGTCTGTATAGCCAGATTCTATCTCGACATAGACTTTGTTCATAACAAGCTCTTCGTCGTTTCCTCTATTGTCTATACAAACCCACTGTTTCATATTCCTTCATATTTTTTCCAGATAACTGCATTCTTTTTCTTATCACTGAATGAATATTCAAATATACCGATACACATGTATTCATTTTTATCTTTATCTTTTAAGAAAACTCTGATAAGTCTTGGATCGATACCTCTGGTCTCAATCCATTCTTTTTGTTTTTCTTTGTCGTCAAACACAGATCTTTCGATCCAGATACCATTTTTTACTTCGGGTAAATATTCGTTTCTGTAACCAACATCTGTTTTTCCAATTGTCACGAATTGGTTCCAAATTCCGTCAGTATCTAAAAACCCACCATTTCCAATATCTCCTTTTCCTCTACCATAGTATTTTTGACCGAGTACCACTTTCATTTTAGATGTATAGATTGTTGTCTTATCAATAAAGTTTCTACCATCTGCCATAGTTTTAAATTTTCTACCAATCGAGTGATCTTTTTCCAATGTTGCTTCCATTTTTTTAGATTTAGAATTTTTTATTATAATACGGTAAAATCTCGAAAAATTAAATTTTTCTGAGATTTTTTTATATATTTATACAAATATAAGGATGTTTTTTAATTTAATATATACTCTATGAAATATTTATTAGAATTCGATCAATATCTTAGTGATGACATACAAGACCTAAATAATGATGGTAAAAAAGAAAATCCAATCTCCGCATCTGCAAGTATAGGATTTAAAAATTTCGATCCAGACCAGGTAGTGGTAATAGGACAATACCAGAATGGTGAGATAACAGATGAACTTTTCAGAACTACTGCAGGTGTCATCAATGAAATAAACCAAGGAATCAAAGACGAGACCAACAAATGGTATGGTACTTTTGGATACAAATACAGTTTAGACAAAGAAGCCTTTGATATAAAGATTGGAGAAGGAGTTATCAATACTGAATATCTTATGAAGATGGTGAATAACAGGACAGTATTCTACCGTATCTGTAAAAACGAAAAGATAACGAATAGTGATGATTTTTTGAATTTCATGAAAGACTTTTCGAACTTAGAGAAATACTATCACTACAAAGGAGTTTTTTTCAAAGAGGTTTTGGAAATACTAATTGCGGCAACACGAAAGGGAAACAAAGGTGAGAGAGCTGCTTTGAACTATTTTAGATGGTTGATGAAGGTCAAAGGACCGAAAGTCACCATATATAAACCTACATTGAGAGAAGATGTCAGAGGTATAGATGGTAAGTTCAAGTTTGAGAATAGTGAAATTGAAAAGACTATTCAGGTAAAGCCATATGAGAATTTTTCTATAGATAATAGAGTAGGTACAGCGACTTCTAACGGATCTTTATCGATGAATACTGATATTCTTATACTATACAAAGGAATAGGTACAAAAGTTGTAAGAAATAGCTCAGATGAAGAAGTTAGTTATCCTGACTTCAGCTTTATAATAGCAGACAAAAAAGATGTCAAAATAGTAGGAAACCAGTTCATTTTGACCAAATGGCAAGCAAAAGGAGAAAAACTAAAATGAAAATAATAAAATACTTCAAGCTGTTCGAAAGCAGGACGGCAGAGATTACGGACGAAGAGTTTGTGATGTTGGTTAAAGACAACTGTAAAAACTACTTAGCAAACCCTAAATACCTTCAAAGGATGAAGAGTATGTTCAATGGTAAATATTCCTATATCGATCCGAAACAACATGTCAGAAAGCCTCTTATGAATACAGATGATTATGATGATGGTGTTTCTTCCGTACACCACACTCTTTTTATGGATAATCTTCCTTCTTGGAAATCATTTCCGAAGAGGTCAGAATCTTTGATTGGATCTTTAAAATTTAATGGAGGAGAAGCGTTTGGACTAAGATGTTATTTAGTTATACCTTACGACGGTGCGAATTTTGGATTGGCTCCATATTCGGATCTATGGGGTTCCCAATGCAAAATTGATGATATGATATATGAGTTTAATGAATTTTTTAGTAAAAGACTTATTGATTTAAGAGTATCTGATGATTCTTACGAAGCGATGATGACTGATATTCAACATTGTTATAAAAAATATCTAAAAAGAAAAGCCAAATTAAGTCCAGATGGTGTTTCACTTCACGAACCAAACAATGTATTGCTTGTGAGTCACAAACACCGTTATATCTATAACATATTCAGTAAATTTTCTTCTGAAGGAATAGAATCTGTAGAGGAAGGATTCGACAAGTACTTTGCACCGCAGTGTTTTTATTCTAGGAGAGTTGGCTCGGAAGTGAAAGGTTTTAAGTCTGTGGAATATGATGGACTCGTTTCGGATGACAAGAGAGAGTTCTGGACGGACTCAAAATGCCTTTTGGTTTACATGGAAAATTTTAGACTTCCAAATTTTTGGATGAAGTCTGATAAAATGAAAGAAGGTTCGACACAAAGTTTTTCGGAAATTTTGAAGATGATTGGTGTGTCTGATGAAAAGATAGAACAAGCTCTAAAATCTGTAGTTTAAAATGAAAATAATAAAATACTTCAAATTATTCGAGAGTAGAACTGCTGAGATTACAGACAAAGAGTTTGTGATGTTGGTTAAAGATAATTGTAAAGAATATTTAGCAAACCCTAAATATCTTCAAAGGATGAAAGGTGATTTCAACGGCGAGTATTCCTATATCGATCCGAAACTGCATGTAAGAAAGCCTCTTATTAATCCGGATGGTGCCGGCGTGGTTTCTGCACATCACACTCTTTTGATGGATAACCTTCCTTCTTGGAAGGAATTTCCAAAAAGATCGGAATCTTTGATTGGATCTTTGAAGTTCAGCGAAGACACTGCATTCGGAGACAGGTGTTATTTGGTTATCCCATACGACGGGGCAAATTTTGGATTGGCACCATGTTCGGATCTATGGGGTTCGTATTGCGAGGTTGGTGATATGAAATACGAATTTGATAATCTTTTTACTGAAAGGCTTACAGACTTGGGTGTATCGGAAAAGTCTTATGATGCTATGATGAAAGACCTTCAGCATTGGTATGATGACTATCTTATAAGAGAACGTAATAAAGAATCAAAATCTTTATTCCGAACTAAAAGAAACTTATCATACATAGACAACATATTCATGAACTTTTCTTCTGACGGAATAGGATCTGTCGAAGAAGGATTCGACAAGTATTTTGCACCTCAAAAGTTTTCTTCGAGAGTTGGTGCTGGTGCGAAAGAGTTTAAGTCTGTGGGATATGAAGGATTGGTTTCGGATGACAAGAGAGAGTTCTGGACGGATTCGAGATGCTTTTTGGTTTACCTAGAAGATTTTTGGTCCCTTGGTGAAAATCAAATGAAGGATGTTGCTACACAAAAGTTTTCGGAAGTTTTGAAGATGCTTGGTTTATCCGATGAAAAGATAGACCATTCTTTAAAATCTGTAGTTTAAAATGAAATTCTTAATAGAATATAGAATGTTTGATATGTTACCATTTGTTTAGCATCATTAGTTTGATTCTTATACGGTTTATCTTTTTGATTCTGAATATTATTCTTAGTCCCTTTGGATATTTAACAGGTCCCATTCCATTTGTATGACTCATTTTTTGTTTATTTTTTCAAGCATCCATTTCGCTCCTTCAACAAATGAAAGTTCTTCTTCATATTCTTCTACTCTCAATGCCAAATCAATCTTTATGTCTCTTATCTCTTTTTTATTTTCTTCTTCGACAAGCTTCATGATTTTTCTGGTCAAAGATCCTGCGGTCTTTGTCCCGTCGTTTGCCCAATGCATTATTTGGGTTTCTATTTCTTGGTATAGTGTCATAATCCTAATTTTGTCAGTTTTTCTTCTCTTAATCTTTCAAGGTCTTCGTTTCTTATATGTATGAAAAAATATCCTACTAAGCTTTCGTATTCGTTTAGTCTATATTGACTTATATCTAATCCAAACTTTTTTTCAAAAAGATCTACTATGAATGCAAGCATACTCTCTTCAAGCTTCTCTTCTTCTTTAGAAAGTTCTGTTGTTGCTATGATTGCACCGTTATGTTTTATTCCTATCTTATACATCTCGAAGTATTTTTTTCAGTTTGTTGTCTCTAATAACATCCTTGAATTCGTTTTCAAGCACTTCAAAGTCGTCTAAAGCGAAGTTTATCTGGTTTTTGCATCCGCTTTCGATATGTGTACCGTTGTGATCGTTTTTTTTAAGTTCCAGACTGTATCTTTTCTCGAATCCCTTATGCTCTTCGGGATTGTATATGGATATCGTGTATCTTTCATAAGACAGGAAGATACACTCGTCTCTTATAATAGAGAGATTGAATCCAATATCTTTCACAAAGTTTAAAAAGTCTTCTAACATAGAACAAAGATAAGGAAATTATTCTAATATTTTTCCAATCTTCCAATCTCTTAAAAAGGATTTGTAAGCGTCTATAAAAATATCGGTGTTTTTGATTTGCGAGATTACGTGCGATTTCTGGTCTATTCCATAAATTCGAAAGTCCATTGGGTCTTGTAACGTGCAGTTTACTTTTAGGTTGTTGTACTCGAACACTATTGTTCTTTCGTTCTGCGTTATGTGGTTCAACAAGAAAGACATTTTTCTTGCTTGCTCGAGTTGCTCTTCGTTGAAGTGTTCGTTCCACTCACCGTTCATTATGTTGGCAAGGTTGTCTCTGAGGTATTTGTCGGTATCATCTATCATATTATGGATCTAAGTTTTCTGTCTCTCTTTTCTTCTATACTCATTCCAAACCAAATTGTTTTCTCATAAGCGACCCTAAGTTCTTTCCAAGTAGGCATTTTGTCCCAAACACCATATATATCCATAGAATCATGCCAAAGAATCAATCTTTGTATCTGACTTTGTAAATCATGGATGTACCTTAAAGATATGGATTATATCTTTCTGAAAACAGATATGTCGTCTATTTCTATTCTTTCCAGATTTTCTATTGTTAATAAAACATCACCGTGGCCGATTCCGGAATTCGCATTCTCTATAATCAAAGATCCGCTTTCTATCTCACTAACTACTTTTTCATAGAACTCTTTCAGTTTAACTGTAGTTCGATATGGTGAGTAGCTATATACTATGTCATACTCTTTGTATGAGTGATTCATTATATCATCTTCTATCAAATCTATTCCGTCTTTCCAAAAGTCAATAAGATTTTCTTTCATGAAATCTATATAAGCTTTTTGTTTTTCTATTCCTGAAAATGAAAATACTTTCTTTGAATCCAATGATTGTAGATAGAAATCAAAAAGTGTAAAGCCTAATCCTATTCCACAATCAATCATTCTATTAGAATCTTTTAGAAGATCTCTTTCTTCTAATCGATTGATTAAAAATATATTCTGTTCTATATTACTTGTTATGTTATAAAATTCATTTCCTTCCAAAAAACTTTCTGGTAGAGCGGTATTAAATTTTTGTGTTTCTTGGAAATAACTTACTAGCTCTGGATGTGGCTCTACTTCTTCTGAGTTTCTTGTATCTATAAATTTTATCATATTCCTATTTGTTTTAAACTTAATTCTCTGATAAGATCCTTTACTGAATCTCTCTGTGATTCTTTTATGTGTTTTTGGTATATTTCAATAAAGTCTTTTTCTTTTATTTCACCTTCTTCTGAAATTATAGTATAGACTTCTTTCTTCATTTCATGAATATTCATATATAATTCGAAAACACCGGATGCTAAAGATTCATACCCTTTCAAACCAAAACCATGATTCAATCGTGTTCTTTCAACCATTAAGTCTAATATAGAAGAAGCTTCTTTTGTATTCATCTTCTGTTTATCGGTGGATGAAATTGTTGAAAATATTTTTCTTCTTTGGTATGTTCTTCGATTGCTTCTTTCTTGATACGTTTTATGACGGTCTCTAAGTACGCCTCGATCAAGACTCTTTCGGGTGCTTTTTCCATTCTAAGTCCTTTAAGAATGTCGTCTGTAATTTTTTCTGGTGTAAAGCTCATATTCCTAATGATTTTAGTTTATCTGTATTCATATTACAAATATACAAAATGTTTTTTATTTAAACAAAAATTATTTATTTATTTATTGTCTAAAAACTCAACGCCTTCAACATCGGTTTTTGCCAATATATCAACATTACCATCTGCGGTTTTTTCCAACCCTTCTTCAGATAATTCTTCTGCAATATCTACATCTATTTTAGATATACCAGATTCAACTGCAGATTTTTCTTTTAAATCATTTAATATATTAGACATTTCTGCTATAAAATCTTTTGGATTTTCACCGGTTGCTTTACTACATGTCTGTGTCATACTATTTATTTGATTGGAAGAAACTGTATTGACATCATTTATACCCAAATTGGATTCATCTTCCATATTTGGTATTGAGTATTTTTTAACTTCTACTTTTGTAACGTTTTCTACTTTGATATCCGCGGTTGTTGATAGATTAGATACAAAGTCTTTTTTAAAAATATCAAAGAAATTATTCATTTTTGTCGCTTTATAAATTGGCTCTAAGGCTTGGTGAAGTGGATAAAAAATACTTCCTATAATCCATATAGTTCCTAAGAAGATTAAACCTACTATTTTAAATTTAGCGAAGAACTCATAGACTTTAAGTAATTTTGCACCCATTTTGGCGAAGAAACCAGGCTTTTCATTTTTAACCTCTTCTTTTGGGTTTATTCCGTTTTTTTCATCTTCTTCTTTTTTAAACTTATTAAAATCCGATACTTCTGCAGCCTTTTCTCCCGTAATTGCTTTGGATATTTTTCCACTAACATCAAATTTCTTATCAACTTCGGATGCCAATACTTTTGATCCACTAACTGCAACCCATCCTGTTCCAAAATAACTAACAATAGAACTAACACTAAAAGTGATTCCAAATCCAATAATAAGTTTGTAAATAGCGGATACTATTTTTTTAGTGTGTTTATTTAAGAAATTTTTAAACATTTTAAGTCCACTCATTACTTTACCAACGATAGATATTACCATATCACCTATCTTATCCGCACCGGAAACTATTTTAGCAGAAATATTACTAATGAATGATTTTATCTTACTGGCCACCTTTTCAAAGAAACTAACCGAGATATTAAATGTAGACTTTACTTTATCTGTTACCCCATCTAAGAAATCCCCAAACCAAGTTTCATTTAGTAGTTGTAGATTAATTAGATTACCTGCATCATCAAAGTTTTGTAATTGAGATTCGGTTAAAAGTAATCCAAGTGATCTATCTAAATAATTATCAAATTCTTTTAAACTGATTTTATTACTTAAATAATACTCACATTTATTTTCAAAAATTATGTCATTTAAAACTTTCTTATTCGATACTTTATCTATATCTTTTAACATCTGTCTTTTAAAACTTCTATAGTCTAAAATTTTCATATTGATACTTTATTTTATTTAATGTTGTTTCTCTTCCATCCAAAGATTCTTCTTTCGAGAAGGCTGAATGTGAAGTTAAACTCTTTCATTAGAGTCTCTGCGAATTTTTCAATCTCTTCCGCTGACGTATCAAGATCATGACCATCTTCTCCTAAGAGTCTGATAATTTCTTCTCTACATCTTTCTAATGTTATTGGTTGCATATCTGATTGTTCATTTAGTGATTCTGTAATCTTGCTGAACTTTTTGAATTCTTTACTCATTTTACATGTTTAAATTTTTAGCTTCATTAGAAGTCTGAGTCCTTTTATTTTTATATATAAAAAAACCCAGAACAATTTCCGGGTTTCTGTGTTTTTTATACCTAACTTTTTGGTCCATATCCTAAGTCTCTTATTTCTATAAGAGCTTTGTTCACTTCTTTTATGAAGAGTTTTATTTTATAAACGATCATCGCTATGTGAATGTGATGGATTGGATTCTGTTTTGAATTTATGCCACATTTCTAAATACTGATCTTCAGTTTCTATAGTATCAAACATAGTAGATTCCTCGTCTTCTTCACCTAATGATGAAAAAGAACCATGAAATGATTGATTAGGATTGATATTTACCTTTAAATATTCTTCAAAATCTTCGACTTTGTCGATATTACAATTTAACTTTTTTGATATTTCATCATAAGTTAAGTCTGTTAAAAATTCGGATTTAGTATTACCACCAACAAATTCTAAAAATAGTTTTAATTTTCTCATATGTTATATATTATATTTGAAAAATCAAAAAACTATTTTTAGAAGGGATAGCAGTTGTTTATCATTTCAAACTTTTTCTTGGCGATTCGCTTTACTTTAGAGATAGGGAACTCCATGTCGTCGGTGTCAATCGCTTCTTCACAAGAGTAGCACAGACCTAATTTTGTAATATATAATGAATGATTTTAAAACTTATTAAGACTTACGTCAAATGGCGTATAAGAACTCGTTCTAACTGGTAGATTAGTATGCGGTTGTATACTTAGCATCAAATCCACCTGTTTTTGTATATTCATCGTTGACTTCACCGCCTTCTAACCAAGAATCTTCTCCTTTCCAGGCTGAATTACTATATTCAGTCCACTCTGGTTCCCACAGCTTGTTTAGTTCGCTTAAAGTTTCTTCACTGAACTCTTCCCAGATTTCTTCAAGCTCGTATCTGTTTTCGTTAAGGTAAGATAAAAATTGTTCATCGCTTTCTCCTTCGAAAGGAAATGATATGTTTTTAAAATCTTGTGGATTTAAGTTAGCAACCTCAGTTGTATTATAAACCGTTACTCTTTCACATTTTCTAATTTGCATAATTATTATTTTAAAAATTAATATTCTTCGATTTCAAAATCTTCTATTTCTTCGTTTTTGATTTTATCCCACTCTAAATCTTGATCTGCTTGGTAGTCAAAATCTGCCAAGAACGCGTCTGGATCTTGTTCGAATTGTTCTGCTTGTTCGTCTGTAAGACTTGTTGAATACTTACATACAGTTGTGTAAGATTCAAACCATGTTAGTTTTTTCCCCATGTTTATTTTATTATTTGATTTAACTTCATTTCTCTTATTATAGAAGGATTTAATAGCAATGTTTCGGTATCAAACCACTGAAATCTTTTTCCACCATCATATGAATATACTGCAGATGTTTGTTCTGTTTCCTCTCGAAACACAATCTTACTATGGTCTAACTTAATAAAGCTGTAGAACGAACAATCGAACATTCTGTCTTCTGAGTCGATGTTATTGTAGATTATCTGAAAGGCATATGTTCCTTTCAAAGCTTCTTCGACCATTTCTTCTATGTCGGATTTTAGAACCATCATGCGATGCTTTTGCATGTGACTTGTAATCTCATTTCGTATGTATTCTACTATCTCCATAGATTCTTTTTATCTTTTCTCTTCTTCGTCCTCTCTTGCCTATTATCCAATGTATATGAAATGGATTTGTAGATGTTGGTGTCGGTAAGATTCGAATCTTTCCTGTTCCACTTGGTAGCCATATATCTTTCATAGCAAGTATTTGTCTATTATTCCTATAAACTCATATAACTCTGAATCTAAAAGATTTTGTTTTAGTTTGTTCAGATGTTCTTTACTTTCACATTCTGATACTACCTTTTCGAATTCTACACTGGTTCCGTTATAAAGAGCACTTATTGCATCTACTATAAAGATATTTCCAGACAAACTATCTTCGTTGATCTTTTTAATCTTTTCGGTAAAACTATTATGACAATCTTTGATGTATTCACGAGGAGTCATCTCGCCTAATGTTTCTGCCATCAACTCTAGCATTGATTGTTTATCTACTTCATATGTAGAATGTTTTAATAACATATCAAAAATAAACCCAACTACAAGTTCTCTATCTTCAATATGAGATAGTATAATTTCTAATTGTGATTTGTTTTGATAGGTCTTATCAAGTATACAATCATATATTTTATCTAAATCTGACATAATATTATATTTTATACAAATGTAGTTAAAAAACCGAAAAAAATATCTAATATATAAAAAAAAATATTTTTAGTATGGAAATTAAAGGAACTATAGTATTTACCGAAACTGGATTCATATTGACACCAAAGGATGGTGAAGTTGAAGTATATCAAAAAAATGAAATAGTTGGAAATCAATATACGGTTTTAGATGGAATTAAATACAAATGGGTAAATCAACCTAAAAAGTTAGATACTATCATCGAGATTTCTGACGAAGATGATTCTGACGAAGAAGAATAAAAAAAGCCGCTCTAAGTGGCTTTTTTTATTCATTATTCTCCGTTTAATAACCAGTCAATCTTACTATCTCTTATTGTATCTCTTCCGAGAACTTTGTTTATCTTGGACAAATTATCGTCTGTCATTTTCTTTAGATCATCGTTTTGCTGTGTTATGGATTTCGAATAGACTTCATAGAAAAATTGATAGACTTCTGAATCTAAATCAGACCTATAATAGTAGTTGTTGTATCCACTGGTTAGAATTATTCTTTTTATTTTGAAGTTGCCATAGGCAGAAAACTCTATTTTCAGTGTCACCGAATCTTTTTTGAACTCCATTTCATTGTAGCTGAAATTGCATGGCCAACCATCTACTTTTATCGCATGGAATAGCTGTTCGAAAGTATCCTGAATATAAGCATCTGTGTTGAATAAATCTATAGATTTGAATCCATCTACATCTGTATCCAACTTTATTTTCTTAGGCCTTTCTTTGTTTATTTCTTTCTTTTGATCAACTTTTGGCTTTACTCCAAAGAAAGCGTAAAAAGGATCAAGTATCCAACTAATCATTCCCATATTGTTTAATTTTATAATTATACTCAAAATTGACTATATACCGATGCTTTTGAGCTTTTTTTCTCTCAATTTACTTAGATATTCGTCTTTAGTTATAAACATGTCAGTCAAATGTGGACTGGTTCCTTTACTTTCTACCAAGAAACTTGCGACTATATTCCCGTGCTGGTCCGGCTGTGCGTCTCTTAGGTTCACACGGATCGGATTACACAAAGTACCATTGTTGTTGTTGTATCGGAAATCGCAGATAGATTCTATCAAGTCGTAGTCAAGTTTCATTTCTTTTTCTCCAGTTTTTTGACAAGTG
>Ga0114971_10002540_pt1 | contig 12558 bp, 9 predicted proteins | sample M_140625_MF_Meta_FD_87320 | JGI IMG/M metagenome (GOLD analysis project Ga0114971, IMG submission 87320) | Freshwater microbial communities from Lake Montjoie, Canada to study carbon cycling - M_140625_MF_MetaG | ecosystem: Environmental > Aquatic > Freshwater > Lake | place: Lake Montjoie... | reverse complement strand
GGCCCGGGCGGTACGGCGCGGCCCTGTGGGGTGCTTTGCCCCGGCCCGGGCGGTACGGCGCGGCCCTGCGGGGTAGACTGCCCGACTCCTCCAGCTGGTGCCTTCGAGGCAGGCGGTGCCTTTGCGGGGGCCGGCGATTGCGTGGTATCCGACGCGGTGCCCGGCTTCGCCGGCGGCGTCTTCGTCACGACCTGCGCGGACGCGCGCGAGCCGCCCACAATAGCGAGCGTCATCAACAGTCCGCGTGCGTTCCAGCGCATCATCGCTCTCCTACCGGTCAGGGTCCAGCATGTCCTCAAACCGTAGCCACTGCTTGTAGAAATATAAATCCACGTAGCCGAGGCCACCGTTCCGGTTCTTTCGCACCAACAGTTCCGTCGCCCCCTCTACACCCGTACTCGACGCGTACATCTCTTCGCGGTAGAGCGCGAGCACGACATCCGCGTGCTGCTTGACCGCTCCACGCGCACCGAAATCGTCGAGCGTCGGACGCAGGTCAATCCGCCCACCATCCCGGTTCAAACCCGGCACATGTGAGGTCACGAACACCGCGACGCGTTCCGTAAGCGCCAGCGCCTTCATGTCCCGGACTGCCCCCGCCAGCGCATCATCGAGCCCGCTGAGGCCAGTGGTGAGGGCCTGCACTGCGTCAAACACGAGCACCGCCGTCCCCGGATGCTGCGCCAGCACTGCGGCCACATCACCCGCCGTACCGCGCGCGAACAGCTCGATCCTCGGCATTCGGTTCCGTAAGCGCACCGCAGTAGCACCAACGGCCGTCCGAGACTGCTCATCCAAGATTCCGCTACACAGGGCGTCGATACGAATGCGCCCTTCGATCGCCAATGCCCGCTCCACCACGCGATCCGTGTTCATCTCACTCGTGAGAAACAGGACCGCATGACCCAGCTCCGCCATCCGCAGCGCCATCCCCAGCGCGAGGCTGGATTTGCCGCTCCCGACATCTCCACCAAGGCAGATCAAATCGCCCCGCCGTACTCCGCCACCCAAGCATCGATCCACACTCGGGAATCCAGTCGCGAACGCATCGTCGACGGGGGTTCCGTCGGCGACTGCATCCACGCGGTGGACAACGAGATCAAGGGGCGAAATGTCGGTCGGGTGTGCCACGTCCAAATGTCTCCCGATCGGGGGGGGGTTGGAACAACCTATATTACGAAGAGAGGCGTAAGACGGGCAAGTCCAACAGTCACAATACCTTGCCTCTTTCCTACCCCTTCAGTCGAACGATAAGCCGCTCCAGCTCCAAACGTGCACCTCGGTCCAGGTGTGGCGCCGTGACCTCGGTCACCTTTATCAACGCCAGCGCCGCCTGATGGCGGTCGTCGACTGCGGTGACTTCCACGAGTCGGGCCACGGCGGTGCGAACACTGGGGCCGAGCGTGATACTCGACAACCAGTGTCGGGCACCGTCAGCACGGGTGCGACGGACTGCCACGCCGAGCGCGACTGGGGGCAACATGGCGTCGGCGAGGCGTGCGGCGAGCAACGTCGCGAGCGCCGCCTCGCGTCCCCCACCGAGCGGGGCACGGCCAGCAAGCGCTGCGAGGGCGCGAAAAGGAAACTCAGTTCCGGCGAGGGTGTACGGTGGTGGCGTGAGCACAGTGCCAATGATACCCCAAACGTGCCGCGGGCAGAAGATGGGAACCCTCGCCCCGAACGGTTAGATTCCAGCCATGCCTCTTTACCGCCGCCTGCTCGCGTTCCTCCGCCCCCATTGGTGGCGGCTGGTGGGCAATGTGGTGTGCAATGTCATTGGCACCGCGCTCGACGGCGCGGCGTTCATTTTGCTGATTCCGTTCCTCAACACCTTGCTCGGCGCTGATCAGGTCGTGCCCGGCGGGATGGGGTGGCTCTCGCGCTTGATGAATGCGCTCGTGCTGCCGTTCATCGTCGCCGGCGACAAGCGAAGCTCGCTCCTCGGCGTCATCGGCGTGATGTTGGTGCTGGTCGTCATCAAAAATGTCTTTCTCTGGATGGGCGGACAGATCGGCGCCTCGCTGCAGGAGCGACTCACCCGCGACCTGCGCGACACCGTCTTCCACCACATGCAGCGCTTGCCGCTCGGGTGGTTCTCGCGGACAAAGACTGGGCAGATCATGGCCCGGATTCTCACGGACACCGAGCAGGCGAAGGCGATTCTAGCCGAAGTGTTCGCGCGGTCGGTCATGAATCTGTCGCAAATCATTGTGACGATTGTGATTCTGGTGCGCATTTCGCCACGGCTGGCGCTCATCTCATTGGTGATCGCGCCGCTCATCACGGCAGTCATTCAGCCGATTTTGCGGACGTTGCGCACGGGACACCGCACACTCCGGAATGAGTACGGCGAAATCACCAGCGTGCTGCAGGAAGTGATCAGCGGCGTGCGTCTGGTGAAGAGCTTCCAGGGCGAGCCCTACGAGGACAAGCGCTTCAGTGCCGCGAGTGGGAACTACACGCGCGGCATGATTCGGATTACGCGCCTCTCGTTGCTGTCGGGCCCGCTCACGGAAATCCTTGGAACTGTTGTTGCGATGATGGTGCTGTGGTTTGGCGCCGAGTTGGTGTTTTCGAAGCACATGGAGGGCGGCACGCTCCTGACGTTCATGACTCTGGTGATGCGGCTCCTGCCACCGCTCAAGCAGCTCTCGCAGGCGCCGACCACCGGCCAGCAGTCGCTCGCAGCGGCTGAGCGGTTGTTCGAGGTGCTCGACCAGCCCACCGAGGCGCAGACGGATCACGGCACGCGCGATGTTGCTGGATTTACCGGCGCGCTCGCGTTTGAGCAGGTCTCCTTCTCGTACGGCGATGAGCCGGTGCTTCAGGACATCTCGCTCACGGCGCGCCGCGGCGAGGTGGTGGCATTGGTGGGCTCGAGTGGAGCAGGGAAGAGCACCTTGGTGGATTTGATTCCGCGCTTTATTGAGCCGACAAACGGTCGCATAACGCTCGACGGCATCGACACGCGCGAGCTCACGCTCCCGTCGCTTCGTGCGCTCACGGGCATCGTGAGTCAGGACACGGTGTTGTTCAACGACACGGTGCGTGCGAACATCGCCTATGGTGCCGCCGGGCGGTATACGGAGGCGCAAGTCGAGGCCGCCGCTCGTGCGGCGAATGCACACGCATTTATCGAGGCGCTCCCCGATGGCTACAACACGGTGCTCGGGGAACGTGGCACACGGTTGTCGGGCGGGCAGCGCCAGCGCATCGCCATCGCGCGCGCCTTGCTCACCGACCCTCCAATTCTTATTCTCGACGAAGCCACGTCGGCACTCGATACCGAGAGCGAACGTTTGGTGCAAGACGCGATCGATCGATTGCTCGCCGGTCGCACGGTGTTCGTGATTGCGCATCGGCTCAGTACGATTGCCAATGCCTCGCAGATTCTGGTGCTCGACAAAGGCGCTGTGATTGAACGGGGGACGCACCCTGAGCTTCTCGCGTTGGGGGGCGCCTACGCGCGCCTCGCTGGGTTACAGCGCGCGGAGCCATGACGGCGCCAGTTCCCGCGGTGCCGACCCGGGCGACGCCGGCCACGCGTGCCCTCCGGAAGCCGACGGTGTTGCATCGCCTCGAATATGCGGCGTTGCGGCTGTTGACAGGCATGCTCGCCCCATTTGGCGTGCCGCGGGCTGCCCAGATTGCTGGCGTCATCGGGGCGTGGGGGTACGCGCCGTTTGGTATTCGGCGTGGTATGGTGGAGCGGCAAATTGCTGCGGCCTTCCCAGAGTTCGACCAGGCGCGCGTGCAGGAGGTCGCACGGGAGTCGTACCGCAATCTGGGGCGCGTGACGGTCGAAGCGACGGTGCTGGCGACGATCGGTGCGGAGCATGCGATTCCGCTTTTTCACGAATGCCCGGACGATTGGGCTCGGCTCGTGGCGGCACACGCGCAAGGGAAAGGGGTGGTGCTTGTCGCGGGCCACGTCGGGAGCTGGGAACTCGCGGCTGCATACATGTGCGCGCGCGGATTACCAATCGTCGGGATCGTGCGCGGCGCGTCGAACCCGCTCTCGGAAGCATACTTCAAGCGCACGCGCGAACGTTTAGGTGTCACGGTCGTCCACGACAGCGAGGCGGTGCGTCGTGTCCCGCGCTTGCTGCGGGACGGTCATGTGGTGGGGTTCTTATCCGATCAGGCCGCCGTAGGACTGGCGTCGACCTACGTAAACTTTTTTGGTCGTCCTGCCAAGACGCCGCGCGGTGGCGCGGTGTTCGCGCTGCGTGGCGACATTCCCGTGGTGTTCGTTGCAGCCATGCGCCAGCCGGACGGCCTCTATCGACTCGTCGTCCAGGATGTGCCGGTCACCCATAGCGGAGATCGGGAGCGCGATGTCGACGCGATCATGACCCGATTTACCGCGATGCTCGAACGCCTCGTGCGCGCGTATCCTGATCAGTACTTCTGGCAGCACCGGCGATGGAAGCATCAGCCGCCGGATACTCCTCCTGAACTTCGCCAACCATGACGTACGACGTTCGGCAGCTGCGCGCACGCGAGTTCTCTTGGGCGGTGCGCGGGGACGCGCTCTACCTCGATCACGCATCCACCGGACCGATTCCACAGCGGGCGCGCGACACGCAGCAGGAGTGGATTCTGACGCGCGCCGAACCGCATCGGTTGTCGCCGGAGATGCTCTTTCCGGTCTTAGCGACCGCACGTGAGCGCATCGGCCAGTTGATCAACGCCCCCGCGTCGTCGATTGCCCTGATGTCCAACACCTCGCATGGCCTCAACCTCGCCGCGCGCACGCTGCCCATCAGTACAGGCGACATTATTCTCGGTTCGCACGGTGAGTTTCCGGCGAATGTGTACCCCTGGTTCGCGGTCGCGAAAGCGAAAGGCGCCGAGTATCGGCTGGTGCCGATGGCGGGCGACTATCCCGACGAAGATGCGATTGTTCGTGCCATTGAGTCCGAGCCGCGGGTCAAGGTCGTCGCGCTTTCGTGGGTGAGTTTCTGGAGTGGGTACGCCATCGACCTCGCGCGCATCGGCGCGGCGTGCAAGGCGCGCGGCGTGTACTTCGTGGTGGACGGAATCCAAGGGATCGGCCCGCGGGCGCTCGATCTGTCGGCGTTGCACATCGACATTTTAGCTGCGGGATGCCAGAAATGGCTGATGTCCCCGTGGGGCACGGGGTTCGCGTACGTGCGCCCAGGACTCGTGCAGGAGTTGGAGCCGGCCGAGGTGGGCTGGATGTCGCAGGCGACCGCTGGTGATTTCTCCAAGTTCCTCGACTACGATCCCACCTGGGCGAGCGACGCGCGGCGCTTTGAGGTGATCACGCTGGACTTCGTGAACTTCGCGTCGATGGCGGAGTCCATCGGACTCTTTCTCGAGCTCGGACCAGCAGCCGTCGAGACGCATGTGCGGTCACTCGCGGATCGGGCGGTGGCGTTTGTTGCCGGCCATCCGGCAGTCTCGCTCGTCACACCTCGCGATCCCGCGAAGCGTGCGGGTCTCTTGGCCTTCCGCACCGCCGACCCTCTGGCGTCGAGCGCGCGCCTCACGACAGCGACGGTGGCGCACGCCGTGCGCGAAGGGTGCGTGCGACTTGCGCCCCACTGCTACAACACGGCCGACGAACTCGACGCGGCGCTCGCACTGCTCTAAGCGCGCCAGCGTCGCGTCGACCAACCGGGCGATCAGCCCAGCTTCACCAGCGCGATATCGCGCGCGCCCTTCCGCACCAACAACCAGCGGCCGTGCACGGCACCGGATGCGGCCACCATCGGCGCATCCGCGGCGACTTTCTCGCCATTGACCAGCACCGCCCCCTGCTGGAGGAGCTTCTTCCCAGCGCCGCGCGACTGCGCGAACGCCTGTTCAAGCACGGTCAGCACATCGACATCCGCTTGCGGGAGCGTCACGAGAGGGATCTCGCGCGAGAGCATCTCAAACACCTCGGGCGCGATGGTGCGCGGGTCGAGCTTCTTGTCGAAGACGATCCGGCTTGCCCGTTCGGCGGCATCGGCCAGCGCTGCGCTGTGGAGCAGCGTCGTGACCTCGCGCGCCAGTGTCCGTTGTGCCCGACGCTCATGCGGCGCCTCGGCATGCGATGCCTCCAGTGCCTCAATCGTCTCGCGGTCGAGCAGCGTGAACATCCGCAGATACTTCCCGACGTCCGCGTCCTCGGCGTTGATCCAGAACTGGTAGAACTGATAGGGCGAGGTGAGCGACGCGTCGAGCCAGACTGCTCCGGCTTCGGTCTTGCCGAACTTCTGTCCGCTCGCGGTCGTGACGAGCGGGAGCGTCACCGCGAACGCATCGGCCGACGACGCGCGACGGATCAGTTCCGTCCCCGCCGTCATGTTCCCCCACTGGTCGCTCCCGCCGATCTGCAGCGACACGCCGTCATGCTGGCTCAAATGCAGGAAGTCGTAGGCCTGCATGAGCATGTACGCGAACTCGGTGAACGAGATGCCGTTCTCAAGGCGCGAGGCCACCGAGTCCTTGGCCAGCATGTAGTTGATCGAGAAATGCTTGCCGGTGTCGCGCAGGAAACTCACGAGGTCCAACGTGCGCAGCCATGACGCGTTGTTGCGCATCAGCACAACCGGAGCCGACGACTCCCCCAGCGCGCGCTGGCAGACCCCCTCGAGCTGCGCATGGATTGCCGCTGCATTCGCGTCGATCTGCTCGACCGTCATGAGCGTGCGCTCGTTCGCCTTCCCCGACGGGTCGCCAATCATTGCCGTGCCGCCACCTACCAGCGCCACCGGTGTGTGCCCAGCGCGCGCGAGGTGCACGAGTCCCATGACCGGGACCAGGTTTCCTACGTGCAGACTCGCGGCCGTGGGATCGAAGCCGCAGTAGCCGCGAACGGGGCCCGTCGCGAGATGCGCGGCGAGGCCCTCGGTCTGCTGGTAGAGCAGGCCGCGCCACGCGAGTTCTTCGAGCAACGATATGGGCTGAGGCATACTCCAAAGCTAGGCATAGCAGGGCGCCCTGTCACGCACCCCGGGCGGTCAGCTTGGGGATGTCGCGCGTTGCCCCGCTCCTGCAACGGCTCTAGACTTCCCTCTCTGTCATGAAACGTAGCCCGCTCTCCATCTTCCTCGCCGTCATTGCGGTGCTGGGCGCCATCGGCGTCACCGGCCTCGGCATCGGCTGGGCCATGGTCTGCAGCGGCAACAAGTGCCCCTCGCTGGAGCAGCTTGAAAAGTACCAGCCGAAGCAGACGTCCCGCCTCTATGCGGCAGACGGGCGCTTTATCGCCGAAATCGGCCTGGAGCGGCGGACCCTCGTGAAGCTCGACCAGATCCCGAAGCACGTGCAGCAAGCTTTCGTGATCACCGAGGACAAACGCTTCTACCATCACGGTGGGATCGATTTCTCTCGTATCTTCGGTGCGGTCCTGGCCAATGTGCGGAATCGTGGCATTTCGCAGGGTTTTTCAACCATCACGATGCAGCTCGCGCGCAACCTGTTCCCCGAGAACCTGAAGGCGCGCGAGAAGACCCTGACACGCAAGCTCCGCGAGGCGAAGGTCGCACGCGCCATCGAGGCCAAGTACTCCAAAGATCGGATCCTCGAGCTTTATCTCAATCAGATCTATCTTGGCAACGGTGCTTACGGCGTGGAGTCAGCCGCCCATCGCTACTTCGGCAAGTCGGTCAAAGATCTGAACGTTGCCGAAGCAGCGACTCTCGCCTCGCTCCCCAAAGCGCCGGAGCGCTACAACCCGCGCCGCTTTCCCGACCGCGCCGTGCAGCGCCGCAACACGGTGGTTGAGCTCATGCGGCGCGCGAGCGCCATCGGCGATGCCGACGCCTCGCTGGCAAGCGCCTTCCCACTCCGTCTCTCGCGGAAGCGCGGCGGCACCAGCGAAGTCGCGCCGTACTTCGTGGACTGGGTGCGGCGCGCGCTCGACGAGCGCTTCGGAAAAGATCTCTATCAGAAGCCGCTCAAGGTATTCACCACGCTCGACCTCGACATCCAGGGTTCGGCTGAGCGCGCGCTGGATCGCCAGCTCCGCGCAGTCGAGGCGGGGCAGTGGGGGCCCTTCCCCCACCGCACCTACGAGCAGTGGCTCGCGCGCGGCGGTTCGAACGCTCCCGATGACACGGTCGCTTCGCCCTACCTGCAAGGCGCATTCGTCGCGCTCGATCCCCGCACGGGCGCGGTGCGCGCGTTGGTCGGTGGACGCGACTACGATGATTCCAAGTTCGATCGCGCCACGCAGGGCCTCCGGCAGCCGGGCTCGACCTTCAAGCCCATTGTCTACTCCACAGCGATTCAGGCCGGCCGGCCACCGAGTTACATGGTGGATGACTCGCCGCTTGAAATGGCGCAGCTCGACCCCAACAAGCCGTGGACACCGCAGAACTTCGACCTGAAGTTCTGGGGCCCAATGACCATGCGGCACGGTCTCTACGAATCGCGCAACATGATCGCGATTCGCGTCGGCATGGAAGTCGGCGAGCAGAATGTGGTGGAGATGGCCAAGAAGTTCGGCATCACGACGCCCGTGCCCCCCTATCCCTCGGTCCACATCGGCTCGGCCGATGTCTATCCGCTCGAGATGATTGCCTCCTACTCGGTGTTCTCCAACCTCGGGTGGCGCGTCCCGCCGACTCCGATCGTGCGGGTCGAAGACGAAAAGGGGAAAGTGCTGTACAAGCCGCAGCCCGAGCGCGAAGAAGTGCTCTCGCGCGAAGAAGCGTGGCTCATGGTGGACATGATGAAGGACGTCATTCGGAAAGGCACCGCATTCGGCAGCGTGGGGCAGTACTTCCGCATCCCCGCCGGCGGCAAGACGGGCACCACCAACGACGGCACCAACGTGTGGTTCGTGGGCTACACCGCGGATCTCGTCGCCGGCGTCTGGATGGGGCTCGACAAACCGCAGACCATCATGAAAAACGCCCAAGGCGGCCGGCTCGCCGCCCCCGCATGGACGGCCTTCATGCGCGAGGTCTACGAGCGGAAGCCAACCCCGCCCGACTGGCCGCGCCCCGCGGCGATCACCGCGCGGAACATCGACGCGGGCACGGGTCTGTTGCACGGCCCCGCATGCCCCAACGAAGACGCCTACACGGACTACTTCATTCCAGGCACCGAACCGACGCGCTACTGCCCGCCGCGCACCACCGTCGTAAGCAAAAAGAACCCATGAGTGATCGCGTGGCGTTGCCCGAACAGGTGCGCTACCACGCCAAGTGGGTCCTGCCGATTACGGCGCCTGCCATCGAGAACGGCACCGTCATCGTCGAGGGAGAAAAAATCGTCTGGGTCGGCCCGCGTCAGCACGCGCCGCCCAACGGCGACAACGTCCCCGGCAACGTCCCCGGCAACGTCCGCGACGACGAACTCGGAGACGCTATCCTCCTCCCGGGGCTCGTCAACACCCACACGCATCTCGACCTCACCGTCATGCGTGGTCTGCTCGAAGGACTGTCGTTCTTTCCTTGGATTCGCGCGCTCACCGCGGCGCGGACGGACGTCCTCAATTCCACGACCCTCCTCGACAGCGCCCGACTCGGCGTGATCGAAGGGCTGCAGCACGGCATCACCACCTACGCCGACACCGCGCCTGATCCCGCCGGCTTCGATGCCATGCGCGAACTCGGCGTCCGTGGAATTTTTTATCACGAAACCTTCGGCCCCGATCCCGCACAGTGCGACCGCGCGGTCGACGATCTGCGCCGCACGATCCGCGCACTCCTCCCCAAGGCCTCGCCACTCGTTGGACTCGGGGTCTCACCTCACGCGCCCTACTCGGTGAGCGACGAACTCTTCACCGCGGTCGCCAAGCTCGCGGTCGAACTGCAGCTCCCGCTCGCCACGCATATTGCCGAGAGCGAAGAAGAACAGTCGCTCGTGGTCGACGGCGATGGGGCCTTCGCGGCCTTCCTCAACGGGCGGAACATCCCCGTGCATCCGCGCGGTCGCTCCCCCATCGCGATGCTGGAGCGGTGTGGCGTGCTGTCGCCGCGCACATTGCTCATCCATGCCGTGCGTACCGACGCAACTGACCGCGCCACGATTGCGGCTCATGGCTGCGGCGTTGCCCACTGTCCCGCGTCCAACGCGAAGCTTGGCCACGGTATCGCCCCTCTCGCAGCCATGCTCGAGGCGGGGATCCATGTGGGCTTGGGTTCCGATTCCATGGCGAGCAATAACCAGATGGATCTGATCGCCGAGGGACGGCTGGCGATGCTCGCGCAACGCGCCACCGCCAAGCGCGACGACGTGCTCGATGCCCGGACCATGGTCGAGATTGCCACACTGGGCGGTGCGAAGGCGCTGGGGCTGGCCGGCACCATTGGTTCGCTCGAGCCAGGCAAGGCGGCCGATCTCGCAGCATTCACGATTCCGGTTGGTGCGAATCCCGTCTACGATCCGTACGACGCCGTGATCTGGTCGATGGCCGGTACGCCGGCGGTGCGGGTCGTTGTGGCAGGACACGAACGTCTCCGGGACGGCGAGGTCGTGGGCTACGACACCACGACTATCCTCACGCGCGTGACAGCAACCGCGGCACGGCTCGCCGCGTGGAAAGCGCAGCGCTCCTCGCGCTCCTCGCGCTCCTCGCCCTCGAGCGACTCCGCGACTCCTCGGTAACACGGCTGTGACCGTCGCCACGCTAGCGCCCGCTGAGGTCCGGGATGTAGCTTTCGCGCGTACCCTCAGACTAGCGATGCTGTGACGAAGAATACGGGACCCACTGCGCGGATTTGGCGAGACGGAACACTCGTAGAGTGGGCCGACGCCACTGTGCACGTCATGGCGCACGCCCTCCATTACGGATCGAGCGTGTTCGAAGGCATGCGTTGCTATCAAACCCCTGAGGCGGGTGCCGTCTTCCGGCTGCGCGACCACATGCGCCGCCTCAAGGATTCGGCCAAGATCTATCGGCTTGAGACCAAGTGGAGCATCGACGAACTCTGCGATGCCAGCGTGCAGACCATCGCCGCCAACGGCCTGCGCCACTGCTATATCCGGCCGATTATCATGCGCACCGGCGAGAACATGGGGATCTGGCCGAAGAACGCGCCGATCGAAACCATGATCATCTGCTGGAACATGGGTTCGTACTTTGGCGACGAAGCGCTCCTTACGGGAACTGACGTCCGAGTGGCGAGCTGGCGCCGTGCGGCCCCCAACACCTTCCCCGCGCTGGCGAAGGCTGGTGGCAACTACCTGAACTCGCAGCTCACCAAGATCGAGGCCAAGGCCGACGATTACGCCGAAGGCATTATGCTCGACTCGGCAGGATTCGTGGCGGAAGGCAGCGGTGAGAATCTGTTCGTGGTGCGCGACGGCGTCATCTACACGGCGCCGCTGAGTTCAGGAATTCTTCACGGCATCACACGCGACTCCATCATGCGGATCGCGGCCGACCTCGGCTACACCGTCCGCGAGATGGTGATGCCGCGTGAGTTCCTATACATCGTGGACGAAGCGTTCTTCTGCGGCACCGCCGCCGAGATCACGCCGATCCGGTCGATTGATCAGCTCCCTGTGGGTCTTGGGGTCCCAGGGCCTGTGTACAAGGCCATTAGTGAACGTTTTATGGGGATTGTGAAGGGGGTGCTCCCCGACCCGTACGGTTGGCTCACCGCGGTGCCGCTCCCACCCACGGCGGCGAGTAGTAGGTGACAGCCCGCGAGGAGCGGCGCTGTCGTGTCTCCAAACGGAGGATCACGTGATCGCTGGCTGTCTCGCGCTCAACTCGTCGTTCGAGCCACTCACCATGGTGCCACTGCGCCGTGCGCTGCGCTTGGTGATTGATGGTAAGGCCGAGGTCGTAGAAGCTGACCTGGATGCGCTGGTGCGCTCCGAGCGTTTGGCCTATCCGCGCCCGCTCGTGATCCGACTCACCAAGTTCATTCACGTGCCGCGGCGATTCCGGCGGCAGGTAACAAACACCTTTCTCTTCGCCCGCGACGACTACGCCTGCCAGTATTGCGGACGGACGAACAGCGTGCTGCGCCAGCGTGAATCACTCACGCGTGATCATGTCGTGCCGCTGTCGCGCGGTGGCCTCAATGTCTGGACCAACGTTGTCACGGCGTGCTCCAGCTGCAATACGCGCAAGGCGGACCGGCTGCCGGAGGAGATCGGCATGCATCCCAAGCACGCGCCGGTGGAGCCGCACTTTGTGCACCTCTCCTGGGCGGTGCGTCGGCTCACGCCGGCGCAGGCGAAGTACATTCGCATGTTCTACGGCGCGGGGATGCTCGAGCAACTCGAAGCGCTGGAGCAAGTGCCGGCTCGCGCTACGGCACGCGGAACATCGGGGTACTAGCCTCATACTCGGCTGACTCGCTGCCAAGCAGCTTTGCCGCTACGGTGCGCAGCCCACGGGTGATGATCGTGCCCGGGCTTGCCGCTCCGGTGAGCCCGGGTTGCAGGTCGCCGCGCAACCACCGTTCGACCTCATCGAGATCCGTGAGACTCAACATCTTCGTCTCCAGCGTGACCAAATAATACTGTCGACGGCGCACCGAGAGCGCGGTGATGGCCACACGCGTGCGCCGCGCCACAGCCCCCTCCGCATCCTCGATTCGTGCGTACTTGCCGAGCGACAGCGGGCGGTCGTTGACG
>Ga0114971_10002539_pt1 | contig 12560 bp, 10 predicted proteins | sample M_140625_MF_Meta_FD_87320 | JGI IMG/M metagenome (GOLD analysis project Ga0114971, IMG submission 87320) | Freshwater microbial communities from Lake Montjoie, Canada to study carbon cycling - M_140625_MF_MetaG | ecosystem: Environmental > Aquatic > Freshwater > Lake | place: Lake Montjoie... | reverse complement strand
GGAAGAGCGTGCCCGCGTTCGTGCCAAGATTGAAGAAGAAGAACGCGCCAAGCGTGCTGCCGAAGGCAAGCAGAACTAATACTTTGGGGGCCAGCAACGGCCCCTTTTTATTGGCATGTTTACGGGCTTAGTTCAGGCGACTGGAAAGGTTTTTTTCCTCGAGGTGCAGGCGTCTGGTGCTACCCGTTTAGCGCTCGAGTCTCCCCTCTTGGCCACCGCCGAACTTGGTGCTTCCATCGCTGTCAATGGGTGCTGCCTGACCGCGACCTCCGTCCAGGGAAATATCGCCACTTTTGATTTGTTGGCTGAGTCACTCCGCCTGACTAATCTCGGCGACCTGAAGGTGGGCTCACTGGTTAACCTCGAACCCAGCCTGCGACCGACCGACCGCATGGGTGGCCACTTCGTGACAGGCCATATCGATGCCTGTGGTTCGGTTGACTTTTTCGGGGCCGATGGCGCTGACTGGCGCCTGGATATTAACGCCCCCACCGAAGTCCTTCGTTACATCGTCAAGAAAGGCTGTGTGGCCGTCGACGGTATGTCCCTGACGGTCGCCGACGTTCTTCCCGCCGGGTTTCGGATTTGGATTATTCCCCACACGTTGTCCGTGACCAATCTGGCGGCCCGCCAGGCTGGTCAGCGCGTCAACCTCGAGTCGGACCTTCTAGCTAAGTATGCCGAGAGGCTCCTGGTTCGCGCTTAGGCTCCCGAGAGTTCGTTCAGCCGGGCCTGGAGGTGTGCCACCAAGGTCGGCTCATCGCTCTCTCGTGCGGGGCATGGAATGACCTCAAAGGTGACGTCCACGCGTGAGAATGGTTTAGGCAAAGCGAACTGATCCCAACTGCGCAATGTCCACGCCGACCGAAAGTTCATCCCCATGATGAGAAAAGGCCGACCCGTGAGTTTCGCCAAAGAGATGGCACCAGTTTTGAACTCTCGACGGGGTCCTTTGGGGCCATCGGGCGTAACGCCGGCGTGGTCCCCGCCCCGCACCGCGCGAGTCAAAGAAACCAACGCCGCTGCCCCGCGCTTACTGGAAGATCCGCGCACTGCCTTGATCCCCATGAGGCGAAAGAAGGCGACCAACCACCCGCCATCCTTACTCGTACTGATGAGCGCGGTAACCGGGCGATCTAAGAACCGGTTCGCAATTAGCGAAGAAGTGAAAAGTCGATCATGCCAGAGTAATAACACAAAAGGGCCGTCCTTATCCTCGACTTGTGGGATATTGGCGTGGACCCGCAAGGTGCCCAACCAGAGACGCAAGCCCAACGCGGCGAACCAAACCCACAGCCAATGGTACCACGCCACCTCTTCAGGGGTCTCAGGCTGGTCTGGGGTTGGTGCAGTCACCCTGCCATTGACGCAGTTTCTCGAAAGTAGTTCAAACACTTACGCCAACCCTAAGGCCTGCCTTACGGCTGGCCGCTGGTAAAGGTGCCTCAGGGGCAAAGCGAAGGCCTCCGGAAAGCGTCGCATCCAAGCATCTAGCTCGGCTGGCAGGCGCCACAAGAGCGAATCGACTTCGGCCCGGCCTAACTGCGGGGTAAACTCGCCTCGAAGTAGGTAGGAGCGAACGAATTCGTGGCCGAGGTTCGCATGACAGGGGGCATAATCTATTTCTATTAAATGCTCGGGCGGGACCCGCAGCCCAATTTCTTCCTGGAGCTCCCGGGCCGCCGCCATGGAGTAGCTCTCCCCACTATCGACATGGCCGGCACAGGAGGCGCTAATCAGGCCAGGGCAGTTATCCTTGGCGTAGGATCGGCGTTGGAGGCAGAGTTGCCCATCGCCTCTGAGCCAAAAAATATGAATGGCCCGATGCCGGAGCTGCTGGCGGTGAATTTCGCTACGGAGGAGTGAGCCAATGACGACATCATTTTCGTCGACGAGGTCGAAGACTTCGTCCGGGGACTGGCCGACTTCTTTTCTCATGCGCGTCCCAGATCCATGATGATGTTCCAGCGCTTGGTCAATTCACGGTCATGCTTCTTCCAATCTGGATCCCAGGCAGCGAGCTGATTCCAGAAGCGGTCGGAATGGTCCATGTGCTTGCGATGCGCGAGCTCGTGGTAGATGACGTGGTCATGCACCACTGGCGGTAAGAGGACGAGCCGCCAATTAAGTGAAAGCGCTCCCAGCTGAGAGCAGGACCCCCAGCGCGTGGTTTGGTCGCGGACGCTGACGGCATCCACGTTGACCCCGACGCGCCGGGCGAGGCGTTCGACCGCCAGGGTCAGCCCAGTTTCGGCTAGGCGACGGAGGACGCGGACGGCAGCTTCCTCCCGGCCCGCTTCGGGCAGGAAGAGTTGGACCGCATCGGTCTCCTTCGCAATGACTAGGCGAGCCCGTGGACCCGTTGCAAGGCTGACCTCCATCATCCGCTCGTCTAGGGTTACCCACGGAAATTTGTCCAAATGGGCCAACAGCGAGGGCTGAACCGCCCGCGCCTGGGGGAAGACCTGCTCCAGCCATGGAAGATTATCCTTCAAAAAGGCCAATGCCGAAGCCTGCGATGTGTTCGCCGGGTAAGTCAGTTCGACCCGCGGGCCTGGCTTCACGGAGAGACGGACCCGCCGGGCACGATCGGAAGGTTTGGGCCAAACCTGTACCACGCGGCCAGCCACATGCACGGCGATGGGTTGGGCGACCGGTTTCATTTTATCCCTGCGTGATGCCGTGTTTTTCGGCCGCGGCCACGACCGAAGCGGTGTGCCTACGTAAAGCAGAATCTGGGTCGATACCGGCGTCGCGACAGGCAGCGATGAGTTCAAAAAGTTTCTGCCCTGCGGCGGCTTCAGAGAGACCCTGTGCGGCGGCGGCGACCGCTGGATGGTCCACGGTTGAACCTGTTTCTAGCGCTTTCTTCTGCACCTGCTTCCAGACCTCGCGGGCAGTCAGCACGGGATTGAGGGTCGGGGGGAGTTCCTTGAAGAGGGTCGGCTTCTTCGCGCCCTTCTCCTTGAGTTTAATCTGCTCCCACTGTTTCACGACCGACTCAGAGTCGCCCAGTTTGACACCATCTCCAAAGACGTGGGGGTGACGGCGAACCATTTTCTCGTTTACCTCGCGCGCGACATCGTCGAAATTAAATTTGCCCGCTTCGGAGGCCATTTGGGCATGGAGCACGACGTGAAACAAGAGGTCGCCGAGTTCCTCGCGGAGGTTGGCATCGTCATGACGATCGATGGCCTGCAAGAGTTCGCAGACTTCCTCGACTAGGCAGTCGCAAATCGTCTGGTGTGTCTGCTCGCGATCCCAAGGGCAACCATCCGGAGCCCGGAGCCGTGCAGTAGTCGCGAGAAGGAGGTCGATGCCGAGCATGCCCCGATGGAGAGGGTTCTGACGATGGAGTCAAAACGATTGCCAGACGGCTTGGTCTCGTTTCCGTTGTAGGGGTGGACAAACTGACGGAAATCATGGACGCCAAGCGCCGGGAAATCGCCCCGTTCGCTCGCCCCGTCACGGAGACTGAACTTACGGCTTTCGCGGGCCGTTCCAGTTCGCCTGGCTTCCGGCAGTCCCTCCACGTCCCGGGCCGCCTGACGGTCATCGCCGAGGTCAAGCGGGCTTCGCCCAGCGTCGGGCTGATCCGTTCAGAAGTGAACGCAGTCGCCCAGGCCCGGCTCTACGCCGAGGCGGGTGCGGAGTGTCTTTCCGTCCTGACCGAATCCACTTACTTTAAGGGTCAATTGCATGACCTCATCGAGGTGGTTCAAGATCAAGCCAAGTTGCCGGTCCCCCGCCCTTGTATCCGTAAGGACTTCATGGTGCACCCTTACCAGGTACTGGAGGCCGCCCAAGCCGGCGCCAGGTGCATTCTGATTATCGTTCGTGGCCTGACGGACGACGAGATCCGCCCGATCCATGCGGCCGCCCAGTTAGCCGGCATGGATACACTCTTTGAGGTGCACGATGAAGCCGAACTCGAACGCGCCTTACGCCACGACCCTGACATGGTTGGCGTTAATAACCGCAACCTATCGACCTTCCAGATTGATTTGAGTTTTGCGGAACGCGTCATCCCACAGATGCCAGCGCACATCCTCAAGATCGCCGAAAGCGGCATCAAGACAGCCGAAGATGCCGCCCGGATGCGGCACGCGGGTGCCCAGGCTTTGCTCGTGGGTGAATCCTTGATGCGAACTGAAAATCTGGCGGCACTCCTGCAGGCTTTTCGCGGCCGATGAACGACGGGCCCTTGTCGCAGACCGAAACCCGCGAGCTGCTCGCGCGTCTGTCGCATATGCCCAAGAAGTGGCTGGGGCAGAACTTCCTCATCGACGGGAACATCGTCCGGAAGTCGCTAGAGCTTGCCGAGATTAAGGCCGGCGAGCGGGTCCTGGAAATCGGGCCCGGCCTCGGGACCTTGACGCGCACCTTATTGGGCGCGGGTGTTGAACTCCATGCCGTCGAAGCTGACCCAACAATGGTCTATCACCTTAAGCAGACGTTATTGCCCCGCTGGCCACAGTCTTTTCACCTCACGGAAGGTGACGCGGTTGCAATGCCTTTGGCTGACATGGGTCAACCAGCGGATGGTTCCTTCAAGGTTGTGGCCAATCTCCCGTACGCCATTTCCACCCCGTGGATGGACGCCATCTGTGCCGGTCCGCATCCTGAAATCATGGTGCTCATGCTGCAACGGGAAGCCGCCGATCGCCTGACCGCTGAAGTGGGTACTAAGCATTGGTCAGCGGTGACTGCCCAAGTCGCCTTGGCTTTCGAGAAGGTAAAACTTCACCCTGTACCAGGGCAGTCCTTCAACCCACCCCCGAAGGTCGATTCTTGCCTCCTGGTCCTCCGCCGGCGCCCTGATGCTCAGCGATTCAGTGCCCGTGCCCGTGAGGTTTCCCGAGCGCTCTTTACCCAGCGGCGAAAGCAAGTCGGCTCCTCTGGCCGAAATCTCTTCCCCGACGCACCCGACGTGCGCGCTTGGCTCGCGGCCCTTCCAAGCTTCGGCTTGACCACCCTAGCCCGCCCCGAAGACATTCCCGCGCCGGTCTGGCTTAAACTCTAAACTCCCCAGAGGGTTGCTTTTCTGGGCCAAGGTGGTCTTTCTGTACTCATGTCCGTTAAAGTAGGCCTAGTCTCTCTTGGTTGCGCCAAGAACCTTATCGATTCCGAAATCATGATCGGACACCTCGCGAAGGCTGGTATGACCATGACCGCTAATGCCGCCGATGCCGATGTGGTGATTGTCAATACCTGCTCTTTCATCGACGCCTCCAAGCACGAGGCCCTCGAGGCCATCTACGAGATGAGCGATGGCAAAGCCACCGCCCGTAAGAAGAACCAGAAACTCATCGTTGCGGGCTGCATGTCGCAGCGCTATCAGGGTGCCCTACCCGTCGTGGAGGGCGCTAAGGGGCACATCGAACTCCCGAAGGTCGACGCCTATATTGGTCTGGATCAGGTGACCAACATCGTCCCAGTCATCCATAAGGTCATGGGGGGCGAGGCGGGGATGACCGAGTTCTTGTCTAAGACGACGACTTTCATCCCGGACTACGATACCCCCCGCTTTCGCCTGACCCCCAAGCACTCGGCCTATGTCAAGATTGCCGAGGGCTGTAACCATCCATGCACTTTCTGCATTATTCCACGTATCCGCGGCCGCCACCGTAGTCGCACCGTGGAATCCGTCGTTAAGGAAGCTCAGCAGCTCGTCCTGGAAGGTGTCAAAGAGCTCAACCTTATCTCCCAGGACACGACCTACTTCGGTATGGATCGCTGGACCGAGGAGCGTCCGAATCCGCGCAGTAAGGTGGATTCGTCCAAGGGGGAATCCATCGCTTCCCTACTCCGTGAAATCGACGCAATCCCCGGCGACTATTGGATTCGTTTACTCTACACGCACCCGGCCCACTGGAGCGACGAGTTGATCGAGACGATCGCGCAGTCCAAGCATGTTGCCCGCTACGTCGATATTCCGCTGCAACACATCTCGAGCAAGATGCTCACCGCCATGCAGCGCGAGACCAGCGGCGATTACATCCGCGACCTCATCCGCCGCATGCGGGTCGGGGTACCGGACATGGCCATCCGCACGACTTTCATCGTCGGCTTCCCCGGCGAGACCGAAGAGGACTTCGTGGAGCTCCTCGCTTTCCTCGAAGCCACCCGTTTTGACCGCGTTGGTGTCTTTAAGTATTCAAAGGAAGAAGGCACTAAGGCCGCCAAAATGGAGGGTCACCTCTCCGACGAAGTGAAGGCCGATCGTTATGATCGTGCGATGACCCTCCTCCAGCGTCTCTCGCAGGAACGGGGCGAGCGTTTCATCGGCCGCAAGCTACGCGTTCTCATCGAAAGCCCAGGCGTTGGCCGCAGCGAAGGTGACGCCATGGATATTGACGGAACGGTCAAGGTTCCGAAGAAGCACCCAGTGGGGGAGTTTGCGGAAGTGACGGTGACCGGCGCCGAGGCCTACGACCTCATCGCGAAGTAACTTAGGTTTCCTGTTCGCGTTCGGGGGCGGCTTCCGCGGAGGCTTCGGCCGCTGGCGAATCGCTCAGGCGGATGAGTGCGTCCAAGGATGAGAAGTGACGCGTCCAGTCCGTCATGTCGGGGATATCCCCCACCACCGCCGAGAAGAGCTCCCGCTTCTCCTGCTTTAGTTCTTCGATACGCTCCTCGACCGTGCCCGGGGCAATCATGCGATAGATGAAGACAGAATTCTTTTGCCCGATGCGGTGGACGCGGTCGACGGCCTGGGCCTCCACGGCCGGATTCCACCAAGGGTCGAGGAGGAACACGTACTCCGCCGTATTGAGCGTGATACCAGTGCCGCCTGCCTTCAGCGACGCCAAGAACAAGGCTGGGCCCTTGGTGTCCTTGAACCGTTCAACGGGCGCAGAGCGATCCTTGGTCTCACCCGTTAGTTCGAAAATAGGTAGATTCGGGAGGTCGCGGGCCAAGGCTTTCTTAACGCGTTCGATCAGCGAAACGAACTGGGAGAACACGACCGCCTTTGAGCCGTTAGCGGCCACTTCCGCGAGCTTCGTGACCAAGAGTGTCACTTTACCGGAGTGGGCGCTCGGACAGTCAGAGTTATCCGGCAAGAGGCCCGGGTCGCAACAGACCTGCCGCAAGCGCATGAGCAAGGTTAAGACCGAGGTAGCGTCCCGAGACAGCAGGCTGGCGAGTTCACCCGAGAGGCCGCTGCCTTGAGTGAGATGTTGGTAGAGTGCCCGTTGCTCGTGCGTGAGTGGACAAGGGAGGACGATTTCCACTTTGGGTGGAATGTCCGCGGCGACGTGACGCTTGAGTCGGCGAAGAATAAACGGGGAAACCTGCCGGCGTATTTTGACTAGGCCAGCGGAGGGGTCGCGCAGCATGATGCGCTCGAAATTGGCCCGCTTACCGAGCAAGCCGGGCATGAGGAATCGGAAAATAGTCCAGAGGTCGGTGGGCCGGTTCTCTAAAGGCGTTCCCGTGATGGCGATGCGGTGATCGGCCTGAACGGACAAACAAGTCTGGGTGGTCTTCGACTCGGGATTCTTGATGGCCTGTGCCTCGTCCAGAATGGCGTAACCAAACTTGGTCTTCTCGAGCAGGTTGGCGTGGCGGCGAAGCTGCGTGTAACTCGAGATCCAAAGTTTCTCCTCGGGATGTTTGGCGAAGTCGTCTTCCGCGGTCAGCACCGAAGCGGATAGTTCCGGATGGAAGCGTTTGATTTCACCGAGCCAGACCGGAATCACGCTCGCTGGGCAGACGATGAGCGAACGTTCGCCCGCAGGTCGCGACGCCAAGAGCGCTAACACCTGCACGGTCTTACCTAGGCCCATCTCGTCGGCCAGCAACGGGTGGGAACCAAGGTCACAGAGCCGGCCGAGCCAAGTGACGCCCTTGGCCTGGTAAGGCCGCAGGTATTGCGGTAGGTTTTCGGGCGGAATCGGTTCCTGCAGCAGTTGGTCCTTCCACGCGCGGAGGTCCGCATTGAGCCGAAGGGCGCCCACGGCGGCATGGTCAAACAAGGACAATAGCAAGTAACGAGGCACCTCCCCGTCCTTGGCCTTCCAGTCTTCGGAGAAATCCGCCACCGCCGCGTTATAAGCTACGACGCCCTTACCAGGTAGGATGACCGGACGCCCGCCGGCCTTGAGGAGAAGTTTCTGTTCGTGGCTCTGCAGTTGATGACTACCTGCCTTAAGCCGCCAATTCAGGCGAAAGGACTTCCCGTCGGCTCCGGATTCAGCCTCGGCGTCAACGGCGACTTGGAGCTGCTCGTTACGGAAAATATTTAAGCCCTCTTCACCCTGCAGTTTAAAGCGCTTCCGCCACTCGTTGAGGTCTTCGCGGACAAAGCGCTCGATGCGGCCGATGTTATCCATCGCCCAGGTCCCCGCAGTCTTGCTGTAGGTATAGCCAGCGCGATGGGCGACCGTACTAAAGCGAAAGAGCGTTTGTCGCTGTTCATCGGATAACTCGTCGCCCGGGATGGAGCCAGGCCCGAAGCAATTCCAGGAATGTCCACCCCGGCCAGTCCAGGCGGCTGAAGCCGTGAGGCCTTCAGAGGTCAGGTCAAACGACACCTGTAACTTGAGGGCCGAACGCCCGCCGTTATCCTTAGGTTCCGGCTTAAAGATTGGAGCGATTTCGGCCGCGGGGGCGGTGTCGTCGATGGCCTTGATTTCGTCAGCGAGAAGTTCCTCGACCTCATACATCGTGGCGACCGCGAACGGCGCGCCATTTTCCTCCTCCGGTAAAGAGGTCCGCCACTCGATGACGCCGCTACGGAGTTCAATGACCGCTCGCACGGTCTGGGTTTCGGTCTTGGTCACGCCCTCGGCTGAAGTCGGCTTGAGCTCGAGTGTCCTGACCAATCCATCGGTATAAAGTCGGCGGCCTTCTTCGAGGTCATCCGATTTAAACACAGCTTCCCAGTCCTCCGGAAGGTTCCCGAACCAGTGTTCGAGGGCTTCCGTGGAATAGGAGCGGTTTGCCGGTCTTGGGGTAGACATCGACGTTTTGTAATCAAACCTCCCCATTTAGGATGATGCAACGCCCAAAGTCCTGAATTTTAGGCGGGGTCTGGGCTTGTTTCAATTGGCCAAAATGCTTTACTGAAGTCCTTCTTTTATCTGTAACTTAAATGAAACATCTGAGTGTTGGATCACGCTGGAACGCCGACCTGGTCGCTGAGTACCACGAGCGTTGGAAACAAGACCCCCAATCGGTCGCGGCGGATTGGCGCGCTTTCTTCGAAGGCTTTGAGTTAGGTCTATCCCTTCCACCCAAGCTCGGTAAGGGCGCTGTCGCGGGGGCGGGGACGTCCGTAGATGCCGCCGCTCAAGCCAAGATCTTTGCCGCAATTCATGCCTATCGCACCTTAGCGCATCTGCAGGCTAGGACCAACCCATTGGCTGACCCCACCCCTTATTTCGAGCTGACGGATAAGGCTTTGGGCCTCGATACCCTGCCCCCGACCCAAACTTTTTATACCGCGGATTTCCTTGGTGGCCAGGTGTTACCGCTGTCAGACATTCTCGCGAAGTTGAAGGACACCTACTGTGGACCGATTGGCGTGGAATACACTCACATCCAAGACGGCACCCGCCGGCGCTGGTTACAGGAACGTATCGAAACCTGTGGTCTCCGTCCGGCCTATGACGCTGCCACCCGCCGCCATTTTCTCCGCGCCATCGTCCAGGCTGAACAGTTTGAGCGTTTCCTGCATAAAACTTTTGTCGGCGCCAAGCGTTTCTCCGTCGAAGGCGGCGAAACCCTGCTCGTCGCTCTGGAGCACCTCATCAGCCGTTCGCCTGGCCTCGGTATTAGCGATATCGTCATCGGCATGGCCCACCGCGGTCGCCTCAACGTCCTCGTTAATATTTGCGGAAAAAAGTCCGAACACCTCTTCGAAGGCTTCTCCGAGCATCATATCCCAGACACCACGAATGGTGACGGCGACGTGAAGTATCACCTCGGCTACGAAGGTGAACGCACGATTGATGGGAAGAAAGTCGCCATTACGTTGGCCTATAACCCGAGCCACCTCGAAGCCGTGAACCCGGTTGTGCTGGGCCGCACCCGCGCCCGCGTTGACCTGCAAGGCGACGGCAAGCGCTCCTCGGCCCTGCCTGTCCTCATCCACGGCGACGCGGCGTTTCCGGGCCAAGGCATCGTGATGGAGACCTTTAATTTTGCGAACGTCAAAGGGTACGCCGTTGGTGGCACCGTGCACATCGTGACGAACAACCAAGTCGGTTTCACCACCAGCCCCGAGGAAGCCCGCAGCGGACGTCATTGCACGGAAATCGCTAAGTTTGCCGACGCCCCCGTCTTTCACGTTAACGGCGATGATCCTGACGCCGTCGTTCTTGCGACCGAAATCGCGCTCGAGTACCGTCAGCAGTTCGCCGCCGACGCTGTCGTAGACATCGTCTGCTACCGTCGCTACGGCCACAACGAAACGGACGAGCCGGCGTTCACCCAGCCCGTCCTCTACCGAACGATTTCCAACCACTCGAGCGTGGCGGAACTCTACGCTTCGCGCCTGACCACTTCCGGCTCCGCGCCTGATGGCGAGCTCACTATTCTGCGCACGGAGTTTGAAGTCATGCTCAACGCCGCTCAGGAACGTGCCAAGGTAGCCATCGCCAAGGAAATCACCGAACGCGAAAAGACCCCCGCCACTGTCCGTCCGTTCCAGTCTCCTTACGACGCGAAGGTGGATACAACCGCACCGGAAGCCCTGTTGCAAAAGGTCGCACCTGCCCTTTGGACGATGCCGCCCGATTTCGCCCCTAACCCGAAGATCAAGCGCCTACTCGAGGCGAAGGCCGAGGCTTTTAAGTCAGGTGCCAACTTCGACTGGAGCCTCGGTGAAGGTCTCGCCTTCGCCTCGTTACTAGCCGAAGGTTATCCAATCCGTATTTCTGGCCAGGATTGCGAACGTGGTACCTTCTCGCACCGCCACGCTGTCCTGCACGACCCTTCGAACGACGCCGAATACTGTCCGCTGAATGCCGTGAGTGGCGGCGAAGCCATCGAGCTCGTCAATTCCACCCTCTCGGAATACGCGGTCCTAGGCTTCGATTACGGCTATTCGCTCGAAGCGCCTGATTCGCTCGTGATTTGGGAAGCCCAGTTCGGCGACTTCTCCAACGGCGCCCAGATCATGATCGATCAGTTCATCGCGTCGGCGGAGACTAAGTGGGGCCAGACGAGCGGACTCGTCATGCTGTTGCCGCACGGTTTCGAAGGCCAAGGCCCCGAGCACTCCTCGGCTCGCCTCGAGCGCTTCCTTCAACTCTGCGCCGAAAACAACCTGCAAGTCGTCCAGCCTTCGACGCCAGCACAACTCTTCCATGCCCTACGACGGCAGGTTAAGGCCGAGCACCGTAAGCCCTTGGTCGTTATGACGCCGAAGAGTTTGCTGCGGCACAAGGCCTGCGTCAGTGCCTTAAAAGACTTCACTCAGGGCACCTTTGAAGGCGTCCTCGCCGATCCGACGCCGGCGGCCAAGACGGAGCGCCTGATACTTTGCTCGGGTAAGGTATTCTACGAACTCGCCGCTGAGCGCACCACCCGTATGGATACGTCCACTACGATTATCCGCGTGGAACAATTCTATCCGTTCGACGCGGCCGCCCTGAAGAAGCTCCACGCACACTACGGCTCGCCCGCCAAGGTCGTTTGGGTCCAGGATGAGCCCCAGAACATGGCTGGCTGGTCCTTCATCGCCCCTTTGGTCGAGTCTACGCTCGGTGTCCGTCCGGTCTATGCCGGTCGCGACAGTGCCGCCTCCCCAGCGGTGGGTGCCCTCTCCGTCCACAGGGTCGAGCAGGCAGACGTCATCCGTCAGGCCTTTAATGCCTAAATTTAGGCATTAGCCTGGCGCGAAGTCTTGGTTCAGGTGTCTTTAAAGCCTCAAAGGAGGGGAAGAAGCCGATTAAAGGCATATTTCCCCGTTGAAACGGCCACGGGGGGCTTCCAAAGTCCACCCTAACACTTTTCATGGCTGTCGAAGTCAAAATCCCCCCCATGGGAGAATCCATTACCGGAGGTCTCCTTGCATCTTGGACCGTTAAGAGCGGCGACGCTGTCCGTAAAGGGCAGCTCCTCTTCTCTTACGAGACCGACAAAGTCACTTCCGAAGGCACCGCCGAGGTGGATGGCTGTATCACAATCGGCGTAGCCGCTGGCACCGAAGTCTTGGTCGGGCAAGTCATTGCGACGATCGAAGCTGGTGCCGTTGGTGCCGCCCCCGCCCCCGCTGCCGCTGCGCCTAAGGCTGTATCCGAAAAGTCGGTAACACCCGCTGCCGCTACGCCTAACCTGGCCCCCGTGCTCGCCAAGTCTGGCGCTGCCGCCGAAATCTCCCCCGCCGTCCGACGTATTTCTGCAGAAACTGGCCTCAACCCGGCGTCGATTCCTGGCTCCGGCAAGGCTGGTCGCGTGACCAAGGGCGATATGCTCGCCGCCCTCGAAGGCAAGACGCCCATCATGGCTGTCGCTTCGGCTCCAGTCGCCAGCGTAGCGGCTATGCCGGCTTCGGCGCCTTCGGCTCCGGTGACGATTCCTTCGCGCGAAGGCCGCACGACGCGCAAGCG
>Ga0114971_10002538_pt1 | contig 12560 bp, 8 predicted proteins | sample M_140625_MF_Meta_FD_87320 | JGI IMG/M metagenome (GOLD analysis project Ga0114971, IMG submission 87320) | Freshwater microbial communities from Lake Montjoie, Canada to study carbon cycling - M_140625_MF_MetaG | ecosystem: Environmental > Aquatic > Freshwater > Lake | place: Lake Montjoie... | reverse complement strand
GTGTCTGTCCCCTGCGGTTCCACCTCTCCTGGGACCGCGGAGCCCCAGCTCCGCTTTGACGCTCCAAAAACTCAGACAGCCATTGCGGAGCTGGGGCTCCGCGCTCCCAGGAGCTGAGGTCTTTGAATCATCCATAAACCTAAATGAGATGGGGAAGCTTTGAAAAGTGGCTGTCCCGAAGGGCACTTACAAAAAAAGAGAGATTAACGCTCCCACGTCCAGACTGAAGAAATCGTGCCGTGGGGGTAAAAAGCAAATTCCTTTAGCGCAGGGAGCTGCGGGCATTTTCTATAAGTTATGGGGACCGCTTGGGAAAAGATCGACAAAAGAACCTGCGGCATCTTCCGATTTTGTCGCAACCGTCTCGCCCCAGATCTGGTGCGAGGAGACGGAGCCCGTGAGATCGTAATCATGAGTGGTAGGTTCGTTGGAATTCTTCCAACCCAACCCGCAACGGGAAAGATCTTTCTTGAGAGGTTATTTTACAAATGTACTTCTTTGTGGCACTTCAGGTTAGGCCATGGAATGGATCTAGCTCCTCTCAAAACGATGTCCCCCTCCCTCCCCCTATCCCTTATTCGGTTGAGCGCAGCGCTTCTCACCTCTCTGGCACCGCTGCCCGTCCTCGCCGAAAGCCTTCCGTCTTGGCAGCGGCAGATGAACTCCGAGGCCACCGCCATTGAGGCCGCCGCCGCCCGCGAGCTCGAAGATCCCGCCGAATGGATGCGCAACGCTCCCGTCCATCGCAAAGAGCTACTGGGCATGCTTGGCCTTGATCCCCTCCCCGAACGCACCGCGCTTAAAGCAGTCACCGTCGGCACGCTTGAGAATGCAGCGTTCACCGTGGAGAAGATCCACTTCCAGTCCAGCCCCGGCCTCTATGTGACGGGCAACCTGTATGTACCTAAACAACGCTCCGGCCCTTTGCCGGCGATTCTTTATGTTTGCGGGCATAGCGTTATGAAGGAAGGCGGGATCTCCTTTGGCAACAAAACGGGCTACCAACATCATCCGGCTTGGTTTGCGCAGAACGGATTTATCGCGCTTGTCATCGACACTATTCAATTGGGGGAAATCCAAGGCCTGCATCACGGCACCCACAACCTCAACCTCTGGTGGTGGAACTCCCGAGGGTACACGCCCGCCGGCGTAGAGACATGGAATGGCATCCGAGCACTCGATTACCTGCAGTCGCGCCCGGAAGTGGATCCCTCGCGCCTCGGGGTCACCGGACGTTCAGGTGGAGGCGCCTACTCCTGGTACATTGCGGCAGTGGATGAGCGCATAAAGGCAGCCGTTCCCGTCGCGGGCATCACTGACATGCACAACTACATCATCGATGGGGTCATCGATGGCCACTGCGACTGCATGTATCCGGTCAACGCGTTGCGCTGGGACTTTTCGAAGGTCGCCGCCCTCGTCGCGCCCCGAGCGTTGCTGCTCACCAACACGGACAAAGACCCGATCTTCCCCTTGGACGGCGTCCAACGCATCCACCACAGCGTCTCAGGCCTCTACCGCGGCCTAAAGGCACAGGACAAACTCGGGCTCCTTATTGCCGAAGGACCACACAAGGATATCCAGGAACTCCAAGTCGGCGCCTTCCGCTGGTTTAAACGCTTTTTGGCGAACAATCCCGATTATCCGATCCAGCCGGCCACTAAATTTTTCACCCCAGCTGAACTCCGCGTTTTCACTCAAATCCCAGCCGACGAACGCACCACTACCACCCACGAATGGTTTGTTCCAAAAGCCGATTCCGCCCAATTCCCAACCACTTCGGAGGGCTGGCGCAACGCCTCCGCTGGAATGATTGCCAAAATCCGCTCCACTAGTTTCGCGGCCTGGCCAGGCACCGCCGACGCCTGCCCCATCCAAACACTCGAGAGCCTCCCCTGCGGCCGTGGCACGCTGGCGCAGTTTCGCGTGCAAGCCGATCCCAGTTGCGCCGAACCAGGCGACACCTCGCTGGTAATCTGGGGCAAACCCGAACGCGTCGCCCAGTTCTCCCGCCATCTCTCGGGTGAAAAGCCGGGCGCAGAAAAACCGCCCCTCCAACTCTCACTTCAAATCGTCGACGACGCCGCCCTCGGCGAGCGCCTCGCCGCGTTCCAATCCGGGAGCGAGCCCCCCTCCGACACCCTCCAACTGCTCTTTGCGCCTAGGGGCTTTTCCAGCGCCAGCAACCGGAGCATTTCCCCTTCGAACTGGGCCGCAACCAACAAAGAACTTACACGCATCCGCCGACGCTTCATGCTCACGGGAAGCACACTGGACGCAGCCCGGGTTTTCGACATCGTGCAAATCCTCAAAACGCTGCGGACAACAACTCCTACGGCGACTCTGGAACTACGCGCAACTGGAACCCAAGGAGTCAACGCCCTCTATGCCACACTTTTTTCCGAGGGCATCGCCTCTCTGTCTCTGGAAAAACTGCCGGCCTCCCACGAAACACCCACCGCTCCTGACTATTTGAGCATCCTGCGAGTAGTCGACATCGCCCAGACCCTTGAGTTGGCGCGCACCCGGACGAGCGTGCAACTCCTCCCCTAATAGTCCACACGCGGTTTCACTTGGCAGGCAGCATCAGTTTGAGTGCCCTGCGGCACCGCGTTCCACCCTCGCGTATATGGAATTTAACTCCAAAAGAATGCGTTCAAGGGAACCCTGTATTCCTGGGGATCGCCCTTGCCCTTCTGTTGCCGAAGCGCGGCCAATTCGGCCTCCAATACTTGGCGCCGCGCACGTTGAGCGTCGTTGAGGGCGGCCTCCATTGGGCTTGGCCGGAGGTGGCGCCGGCGGAGTCCAGTGCTGAAAGGCTTTTGCAAAGCTCTTTATCAACGGCACGCCTGAGAAGATTGCCCACGAGGTGAAACGTTTGCAACAGGAACTCGTGTGACCACAATGGGGATCCCCTAATTTTTCGAGACACCCGTAGAAGCGTAACCAACGCCACCATCCCTCGCCCTACCTATCGGATGCCCTCGGCCAAAACTTCCACTTTGTAGAGCGACTTGCGCGCAGTGATAAAAAGCGTCTTCATCTTCGGCCCCCCAAAAGCGAGGTTGGAAGGCGTTTCGGGCACGAGAATCTTCCCCAAAAGCTCGCCCCCAACCGAAAACACATGCACCCCGTCTCCAGCGCTCGACCACACCCGGCCCTCTGCATCGCAGCGGATACCATCGGGGCCACCCTTGTCGATTTTGGCGAAAACAGCTCCATTTTCAAGACGTCCATCCGCCGTCACGCTGAAGGAGCGGATGTGCTTGGGCGCACCCGAATCCGCCACGTAGAGCCGCTTGCCATCGGGTGAAAAACACAGCCCATTTGGCTTATTAAAGTCCTTCGCAACAGCCGTGAGCGCCTTTGTTTTGGGATCGAAGCGGAATACAAAATCCCCTTCCAACTCCTTGCCCAATTTCTTCTTGGTCTCTGGATCCGCTGAAAGCCCGTAGTCCGGGTCGGAAAACCAGATAGCACCATCGAGGCTCACGACGACGTCGTTGGGCGAGTTGAGTTTTTTACCCTCAAACTGCTCCACTACGGTGGTGGTTGCGCCCGAGGCGTCTGCCCTGGAAATCCTGCGTCCGGAATGTTCAGCGCTCAAAAGGCGGCCTTCGTTATCCAAGGTATTTCCATTGGTATTCGCGCTTGGATTACGGAAGGGAACGATTCCGCCCAGTGGCGTCCATTTTCTCATTTCGTTGGCCGGAATATCACTAAACACCAAATACCCGCCTCCGGAGGGAACCCACTGGGGCCCTTCGAGAAACTTCATGTCCGTCCCCAACTGCTCCAGCGCAGCGGTAGCCGAAACACACTTGGCAAACTCTGTCGCGTTACGGACGTCCAAGTCGGCGGCGGCAGCGCTGGAACAAACCAACGCAAAAGCGGGAAAGAGATATTTGAGGTTCATGGGGTGTGAAAATTGTGCTGAGAGCGCCACAAAAAAACAACCCCTGAGCGCGGCTAAGAAAAAAGACATCCGTGCACTCCCCTCTATGACCACCCTTCCCATTTTCAAGAGTGCAGGCTGGGCCTTGAAAGCCGTTACGCTAAGACTTTTGCTGTACACTTCACCCCCCATCCCCCCGATGCCCTCCCTAAAGCTCCTCGCGGCCCTCTCCCTACTGGCCCTCACCCCCGGCTGGTCTGCTTCCAACTGGCCCCAATTTCACGGCCCAAACGGCTCCGGAATCGCCGATCCGAGCGCTCCTCCCACTGACTTTGGCCCGGATAAAAACGTTCTCTGGAAAATCCCCCTGCCCTCAGGCCACTCCTCTCCGTGTATCTGGGAAGATCGCATTTTCCTGACCACTTACGACAAGACAAAGCTCCAGACGGTGTGCCTGCGCCGCTCTGATGGCAGCGAGCTTTGGCGACAAACGGCTCCATGCGAGGTTTTCGAAGCCACCCATCGCATCGGTAGCCCAGCGGCTCCCACCCCCGCCACGGACGGCCACCTAGTCTATGTTTACTTTGGATCGTTTGGACTGCTGGCCTATGATCTCGAAGGCCGCGAACACTGGAGGCTACCACTCAAAACTCCCGTGGTGGAGTTTGGCACATCCGCCTCACCCGTCCTCTCCGGAGGGAAGCTTTTCCTCGCTTGCGACCAGGACGAGGGTTCCTTCCTGCTCGCCGTAGATGCCGGTTCCGGCGCGGTGCTTTGGCGCAAAGAGCGCCCCGAGTTTCGGCGCAGTTTCGCCACACCCCTGCTCTGGAAACACGACAACCTTGAAGAGCTCGTCGTACCAGGGTCCATCTGGCTCAAGTCCTACAACCCAGCCAACGGGGAGGAAAACTGGACCTTCAGCGGCACCTCAAGAGTTGCGTGCAGCTCACCTGTCGCTGGCAATGGCATGCTCTTTAGCGCGAGCTGGAATGTTGGCGGCGACTCGGATAGCCGCGTGATTATGGATCCTTTCGAGGAATTCATGCGCAGTGTCCAAAAAAGCACCGACTCGCTTCTTACCAAAGCCGACGTGCCCGCCGGCCCCATACGCGACCGCTTTTCACAAATGGATCTGAACAAGGACGGGCAGGTCACACGCGAGGAATGGGAGGCGATGCGTGGCATGTTTGCCCGTGCGGGAAATGCGCTTCTTGCGATTCGCCCAGGAGGCCGAAACGAAGTGACCGAAACGCACCTGGAGTGGAAGAGCACGCGTAGTTTGCCTTACGTTGCGTCGCCCTTATTTTACAAAGGCCGGCTCTTCACCATTAAAAACGGCGGCCTCGCCTCCTGTTACCGTGCCGATACGGGTGAGGTCCTCTATCAGGACCAGCGAGTGGAAGCAGCGGGCGACTATTATGCCTCGCCCATCGCAGGGAACGACAAGGTCTATCTGGCCTCCCAAAAAGGCGTGCTTCTGGTTCTGGCCGCCGCCGACGCCCTCACGGTTCTTTCTAGGGTGGAGTTTGGCGAAACGATCATGGCCACCCCGGCAATCGTGGGCGACACGCTCTATGTACGGACCGAAACCGCTCTGTACGCGCTGCGCGAAGCACGCTGAAAACACGACAACTCAACAGCTATGGCGCCCTTCCCCTGAGCAACAGAGGCGGGAAGTTCTTGTCTGCATTTCACCCTGAGTCATCCTACTTACCCAAAGTTTGTTACCTTCGCCCTGAAATCCCTAAAAAATTCGGAGCGGGGAGCTTTGAAAAGTGTCTGTCCCCTGCGCTCGTTCCAATTTCTAGTGGATCTGGGAGTTTTGCCGGCACGAGCGAAGGCAATTGCTCATTGGGTGGGAGGAGAAACCGCACCAACGTTGACAATGGCCTAAGAATTGTCTCCTCCCGCGGTCAAAAAGGGGTAACTCGCCCCACGTTTTGTGCCGTAAAAAGCAATTTTCCCTTCAGCGCGCCCCGCGACGATGACGCGCGCGCGCGCTGCGGAATGAAGCGAAAAGCAATTTCTTACCAATGACTCACGGAGCGCGAGCGCTTGGTGCTTGAGACAGGCATTTCCAACTTCGAGTTTCATTACCTTGTCTCAGCGAAGATTCTCGGCGGTGTCGGCAAGGGCCTGGCTAAGACGATGATGGAGTTCAAATCGATCAAAAAATAGCCCCTATGAAATCAACCTTCCTACTCATCGTTTTTCTTATCTCGAACGCCCCATCCTTTGCCGCAAGCAAAGGGGAGACGATGGCGATACCCGATTTCACCAAGGGCGATGTGATCCCAAAGAACGCAAAGCACGACTGGAACCTCGGCGCCACCGGGCTGCGTGGGTGGATCTATTGCGATAAGATGGTGACGAGTGATGCACGACAGATCGCTATCACGAAGGTGGAGCCCAAGTCGCCTGCGGATGGAGTCATCGCTGTTGGCGATGTGATTCTTGGAGTCGGTGGAAAAGTGTTTACCGTCGATCCACGCTCAGAACTGGGTCGAGCGCTCACTTCGGCCGAATTGGATACTGGTGGCGGCAAGTTGGTGCTCACGCGTTGGCGCTCGGGAAAAACGGAGGACGTCGTTTTGAAGCTACCCGTGCCCGGCAGCTACTCGTCAACGGCTCCATTTGATTGCACGAAGTCGAAACTTATTCTTGAGCAGGGCTGCAAGGCCATCGCAGCGCGCATGAGTGTGGCGGGATACGGCAATCAGGACCCCATCCCGCGTTCGCTGAATGCGCTGGCGTTGCTGGCGAGCGGTGACGCGGCCTACCTGCCGCTGGTCAAACAGGAAGCGGAGTGGGCGGCGGCGTTTACTTCGGAAAGCATGCAGACTTGGCACTACGGCTACGTGATGATGTTGCTGGCCGAGTATGTGAGCGCGACGGGTGATCAGTCGGTGATGGTGGGCCTCAAACGGCTCGCGCTGGAGTCGGCGAAAGGGCAGAGCGCCGTTGGTTCATGGGGACATGGCTTTGCGAAACCTGATGGCCGACTCGGCGGCTACGGGATGATGAACTCGCCAGGCATACCGCTAACGATCGGCTTGGTGATAGCTCGCACCGCAGGCGTGAAAGATCCAGCGATCGATCTCGCCATCGAACGCAGCGCGCGTTTGCTGCGCTTCTACATCGGCAAAGGTTGCATCCCCTATGGTGATCATCATCCGTGGATCGAGAACCATGATGACAATGGCAAGTGCGGTATGGTTTCAGTGCTCTTTAATCTGCTCGGTGAGCCCAAGGGCACAGAGTTCTTCTCGCGCATGAGCTTGGCGTCTCAAGGTCCTGAACGCGACGCAGGACACACGGGCAACTTCTTCAACATGCTCTGGGCGATGCCCGGCGTCGCGCACAGTGGACCGCAAGCCACGGGAGCGTGGATGCAGGAGTTTGGTGCGTGGTATTTCGATCTCGCTCGGCGTTGGGACGGTAGTTTTCTTCATCAAGGTCCGCCGGAAAAGGGCAACGACAGCTATGCAGGCTGGGACTGCACCGGCGCCTACTTGCTGGCCTACGCGATGCCGCTGAAGAAGATCCATCTTACTGGCAAAAGGTGCGGCGAGGTGCCTCAACTCGATGCTGCGGCGGCTCAAGCGATAGTTTCCGATGGTCGCGGATGGAACAACAAGGACCGCAACAGCTTCTATGACGCGCTGAGTGATGAACAACTCCTCGAACGCCTGCGCAACTGGTCGCCCATCGTGCGCGAACGCGCCGCGATGGCGCTGGGTCGGCGCGAGAACACTCCGGTTGCCGCTTTGATCGAAATGCTCGACGCTCCGGACCTCGATGCCCGCTACGGTGCGTGCCAGGGCCTGATTTTCTTGCGCAAACGCGCCGCTCCTGCAGTGGATACGCTGCTCAAGACCCTAGGCCACGAAGACCTCTGGCTGCGCATCAAGGCCGCTGAGGCGCTTGCAGCCATCGGTGCACCCGCCACGAAAGCCGTGCCGCAGTTGCTTGAACTGCTGGTGCAGGTGGACACGAAAAACGATCCTCGCAGCATGCAGCAGCGCTACCTCACCTTTGCGCTGTTTGACCGCGATGGAATGCTCAGTCGTTCGCTTGAGGGAGTGGATCGTCCCGCGCTCTACAAAGCCGTGCAGGCCGGCTTGAAGAACCAGGACGGTCGCGCTCGCGGCACCATCGGTTCGGTTTATCGCCAGCTCTCATTTGAAGAAATTCAGCCGCTTCTCCCGCCTATCTACGAAGCGATTGTCCAGCCTGCACCCAGCGGCGAGATGTTTGCCGACGGCATCCGCCTTGAGGGTCTGCGCCTGCTTGCCCAGCATCACATCGAAGAAGGTATCAGCGCGCTCGTAAAATATGCGCGCGACCAAAATCCGTGGTCGAGTCAAAACCGGACACCGGAACTGATGAAGATCCTGCTGAACTATGGAGCCCATGCGAAAGCGGCAATCCCTGACCTTGAGAAGCTCGCGCACTACTTCGAGAAAGAAGAAAAAGACTTCCCCAAAAACCTCGGTCTCCAAAAGGCCAACTCCGTCCGTGATACTATCAGAGCCATCGAATCGAACACAGACACACCGACGCTCACCAAGCTCCCATAGTTAGAAGAATCTCCTCTTCGCCATTCTTGGAGTGCTTCCTGTGATAGTTCGCTCCGCCGATAGCGACACGGAGAAGTCGCGCGTTTTCATCTTCGCGGGTCAGTCCAACATAGTCGGTTCGGATTCGAAGGCGAAGGACATCCAACATTTCCCTCCTTTTGTCGGCGATTGGAATCCCGACGAAGCCAGTGGCTTTATGCTCTACCCGCTGCCAGTGCAGTTGATTCCCTCATCGATCGCTGAGTTGGACCAAAAGAAAGCGCCCTGCCTGAAGGCTGCTTTGTCGCTGTCAGCAGAATCGCATGATAGGTCCGAGTCCATCGCGATGTTGTTGTTTTGGTGCTTGCAGGAGTTTCGGGATGCGATGGGTTTGATTAACGCCCACTCTGGCTCGTGGGAGCGGCATCCGCCGGGCATTTCAGCGCGCCCCGCGACGATACCGCGCGCGCGAGCTGCGGAATGAGGCGAAAAGCAATTTCTTACCAATAGGATACGGTTGAATGAGATGGATGGGTGGTTGTCATCGATTTTAAGATCGCGGAATTTCGCGCCGCTCGACAACCTCATGTCATTTATCCTTAACCGTGTTCTACCTCGCACAATGAAAACCACCGCTCTCGCCTTCGTCTGTCTCGGCGTCGCAATCGTTGCGCGTTCGCAATCCAACGACGATCCTCTCGCTGCTTGGCGCAGCGGCGTGAAGATCAGCCCCGTCTCACCGGTGGAAGGGCGGCATACAATGCACTCCTATTTCAACACCTGCCCGGAGAGTCCCGATGGCCGCTACGTGTTGTTTTATGCATCCACTGCGAAGGACGGGCATCGTGGCGAAGTGTGCATGCGTGATCGCAAGAGCGGCGAAGAGAAGGTGCTGGCCACGAACATCAACGCGGAGGATGCGCATCGCGTCGCCTGCCAGCAGTGGGTTTCCAACGGCAAGCGGATCGTGTTTCACGGTGAGCGCGACGGCGAGTGGTGCACGTGGTGCGTCGATCTCGATACGATGAAAGAGCGCGTGCTTGCGCACGGACAGCTTGCAGGCTGGGGCCAGCCGAATGCGGACGTCATCCCGCTTTACAGCCCGCACTGGAAGCCCGGCGCTCATCCCGACCTTGATTTGATCAACGTCGTGACGAGCGAGAGACAGACGCCAGTGACAGTCGCGGCATTGAAGGAGGCGTATCCCGACTGGTTTCAAAAGACGTTCGCTGACCAGCATCCGTCGATCTTCTTTCCCATCCTTAGCCCCGATTTGAATCGCGTCTTTTTTAAGATGGCACTCGCCACCGGCGATGACCCGCGCAGCACAAAAGCAAGCGCTCGGCAGGGTTTGATTTGCTACAGCATCGCCGACAAAAAGTTCCTCTACATGAATGCGAAGTGGGGACATCCATCGTGGTGGCCGGACTCGCGGCACATCACTGAGGTGCATTTCACAACGTTCGACAGCGACAACGGCAAATCGACGGCGAATCCCGGGATGCCCACCAAAGCCGACAGCGCCAAGGCAGCCGCCGAAGGCAAGAAACCGGAAGCGCGTGTGCGCGATGTGAGCGGCGATCATCCCTCGGTAAGTCCTGACATGAAACTCTTTGTCACCGACACGATCATGACGGCACTCGGTGGTGAGCGCAACGAATGGGGCGTCACGCTCACCGATGTGAAAGGCAGCGGCCAGATCGTCATCCACAAGTTCGACAACTCGCACGGTGCTCAATCATGGCGTGTATCGCATCCGCACCCCGTGTTCAGCGCGGACGGCCGGCGCATCTATTTCAATGTGAGCAGCGGCCAATGGACGCGGCTCTTCGTGGCGGAGCGTCAATAGTCCAATTAAGCAAAGCGAAACTTCATGCATTCAAATTCATTTCTCTTCCCGTTGTTCACAGCGGCAGCGCTTTCGTTCACGGCATTGAGCCGAGCCGCTGACGTTATGTTAACCGAGGATGGCGAACCCAAGGCTGTGATTGTATTGAGTGAGTCGGTTCATGCGACTGATCTCGTGTGCAAAACGTTAATCGCGCACGTGAAGCAGATGTCTGGCGCGACGCTGCCGACGATCACCGAGAAGGAACTCGGCGGGGCGCGCATCCAAGATGGACTCGTCGTTCCAATCAGTAACAAGACAACGCAGGGTAATTTCATCCTGCTTGGTGAAGGTGTATTGACCAAACAACTCGGACTGACAGTCGACGGCATTGGTGCGGGCGGCATCGTGCTCAAGAGCAATGCCAACAGCGTGGCGATTCTATGGCCTTCAGGCGAAGTGACCACTAAACATCGCGAGCCGAATCCCAGTGCGGTGTTCAACTTCCTCGAAGCACTCGGCTGCCGTTCCCTTTGGCCCGGTGAACTCGGCAAAGTCGTCCCGCACAAACCCACGATCACCGTTGGCAATTTGAACGTGCGCTTCACGCCGCCAATCGGGCAACGCGTGATTCGTTTCGCCGCGCCCGATGCTCGCAATGCGACGCAGGGACTCGCCTCACTGGGCTTCACGGTGGACGACTATCGGAAGGCGAAAGACGCCGCCTCGAACGTCGAATCCGAGAGCACCTGGAACGCCTGGAACGGACTCGGCGGCAACATCGGCATCGTCGGTGGCGCAGCGGGTTGCGGGCTGCGCGGAGGTTGGGCGGAGCACGGCAAGGCGCATCCCGAGTGGTTTGCGTTGCAAGCCGACGGCACACGCGAACAAAGCAATGCAAAGGAACGCTGGCGCTTGTGTGTGTCGAACCCTGGACTCATCGAGCACGTCGCCAACGACATCATGGCGCGACTCAAGGGCAAAGCACAGACCGCGATCTCGCTTTGTCCGAACGACGGAGGCTACTCCAGCTTCTGCCAGTGCGCCGAGTGCAGGAAACTCGATGCGCAGGATGGACCGCGCGTGAAGATGCTTGTGTTCAAAAAAGTGGGCGGCTCCGAACGCGACGAGGTGGATGGCCCAGCACTAACCGACCGCTTCGTGCATTATTGGAATGCAGTGGTCGAGCGCGTGACGAAGGTCGTGCCGGATCAGTTGTTCCTCGTCGAGGCTTACAGTTACTACTCCGATCCGCCGGTGCATGAGAAGTTGCACCCGAATCTCGTCCTGCGCTACGTGCCTAACACCGCTGAGGGCTGGAAAGGCTGGCAGGCTGCGGGTGCGAAGCGTGTTTATTGGCGTCCCAACAACTTCCATAGCGGCTACCGCGACGCGTATCTCAGCCCGCGAGCCCGCGAGAACTGCGCCACGCTTGCCTATCTCGCCCAGCACGGAATGCTCGCGACGGACATGGACAGCATCTACCACAATTGGGCAACGCAGGGACTGCATTACTACACCATCGCGCGCCTGACTTGGAATCCCTCGCTCGATTATGATGCGGTGGTCGATGACTATTGTCGCACGGGCTTCGGTGCAGGTGCAGAGGACGTGAAGCGCTATTGGCAACTCGCTGAGACGGGTGTCGTTCTTGGCGCCGGCAAAGGCGCGTTCCCACAAGTGACGTTGGAGACCATCAACCAATTGCGCGCATCGCTTATCGCTGCCGCGAAGGCCACGGAGAAGGATGCACAGTCGCATCGTCGTGTCGCATTCCTGCGCGTTGGTTTGGAGTTCACTGCTCTTTCAGTTGCAGCGCATCGACTCGCGGAAGCGGAGAAGATTGATGAGAAGGCAGCGAACGAAACCCTGGAACGTCGCTGGCAGCTCATGCGCGCGATCATGCAAAACTATCCGCTGGCAGTGAATGTCGGAGTTGTGGCCGGCAACGATGAGCCTTGGAGCCGCACTTTGCATTGGAAGGGTCCAAGCGATGCCGCGAAAATCGGCAAGTTTCCTGTGCGTGCCGAAGACGACTGGCTCAATGGCGATCAAAGCGCGACGCGGAAATAGCAGAATCGATGAAACTCATGAGCATTCCCAAGGCATATCTCCTGACGCTGACATTCGCGGTGCACGCCGCGTGGGCTGCATCACCTCGGGTGCCATGGACCACGTCGCGCATTCATGGCACACCCGAGCCACCGCCGCCATTCGTCGTGGAGCGCATCCATGAAGCGCTCACGTTTGCCAAGCCACTCGACATCGCTCCGTTGCC
>Ga0114971_10002531_pt1 | contig 12571 bp, 6 predicted proteins | sample M_140625_MF_Meta_FD_87320 | JGI IMG/M metagenome (GOLD analysis project Ga0114971, IMG submission 87320) | Freshwater microbial communities from Lake Montjoie, Canada to study carbon cycling - M_140625_MF_MetaG | ecosystem: Environmental > Aquatic > Freshwater > Lake | place: Lake Montjoie... | reverse complement strand
GAAACAGAATTCGCTCTTGAAGAAGTTGGTATTTGAATGCTGGGCGCGGGTGTTGCCATGGGAGTAAGCACATCACGACTATTAGGGACAACCCCGGGCAAAGCTCTAAACAAAACACCTAGAAAAAAAATCTGCTGTTTAAGTTTTTCTTTCATTTTGTATTCATTACTGTAACCATTTTGTATTTTAGATTTATTGACATATAGAAACGTATTGTATATAGAAACAACCGTATTATATAAGTCTTTACATTTGTCCTTATCTAAATTGTCAAGATTGTATTCAAGTAACTTTTGTGTATCCTTATCCTCAAGGGGAGGAACAAAACTTCTAATCAAAATTTGTATAGACACTACAATACCACTGAAATAATTTTGAAATGCTGGATTTATATTATCACGATTTAAAAGTTTATTTTTTACAACTGCCGAGACAAAATCACGACTTTCGTCTTTAGCAAAACCTGCTTCATTTAATAAATTCGAATAAGTTGCTATTTGTCTTAAAAAATCATTAATAGTCATTACAGGTGTAGATCGAATACTCTGACGTTCCTTCGCAGTAAAGTCTTGTATTTTTTCACAAAAATTATCCAATCTTTGTTTGAACTCTTTCAACTCATTCACTACATTTATTTGAAATAATTTAGAATAATCATAATCACAAAATGTTCTGATGTAAGCGCACAAATTATTTTTTTCATCCTCTTCAACATCTTCAACATCTTCATTTAGATTCACTTTTCGAAGCAAGTCTATAAATTTACAAAATTCAGTCAATAATGGATTATTTCCACTATTTAATTCAGTCAATTTTAGTTGTCTTTTTTTCTCTATAAAGCTCTGAAATATCAATTTTTTAGTATTTGGATCTATACACGGGTTTTGTATCGTTGATTCCCGTGATGATCCGCTAGTTTCATTATATAACAGTTTGTTGTATTCATTGGGAAAATCATTACTTATAACATGGGTTTGAATAGCTTCGTTGATTGCATCAATGCAGTTATTATTATTAAAAATAATGTTTGCAAAATTCTTACAAAATCCTCCAAAACAAACATCAATTGCTTGCACATTTTTACCCAAGTTGTAATTTACATTTCTAACTAATTGAATTATTCTATCACCTCCTTCACCATTCTTTTTGGAAGGCGCTTGACGAAAAGATTGTCTTACTACAAAAAGTGACCTATACATGCAAAAAGCGTCACTTGTTATTACAGGAACAATATCATCCGTTACATTTCCATGTAATCTCTTTTGTTTAAATACTTTTGCTGAAAAAATAGTAGCGCCGTCTCCGCATGTTTTGGCATATAATGCATGACATTTTACAACTTGTTTAATAAGTGGATTTCTAGAATAATAATCATCATTATCAAAGAAAACACGAGTATCTAAAGATGGAGGGGTTGAGCCTGGACTTCTTTTAGCACATCCAAATAGTTCAACTGTAACTTGGTCTGCGGTTACTTGGTCATATTGCAATGAAAAAATCGGTTTTTTTATATTATTATCTAAAAAAGCAGTAAACATATGAAGCAACACTATTTGCGGTGGTGTGTTATTGAATTTTTCAACAAATTTATACAAAAAACTCCTTAGTTTTACACAAATGTCGGGCAATCCTAACACATCTATATGTGTGCCGGTTATCGCAACTATTTGTTGTTGCACTTCACTCAAAATTGATTCACAATTCGTGTGTAAGTAACTAATTTCACCAATATCTCTTAAAAAAATACTGAATGATTGGGGGAAAAAATTATCATATAATCTATCTTTCACAAATTGACTATAATTAGAGGTGGAGTTTGGTACGGGAAATAACGCGTCAATTGTTAAAGGTTTAAATCCTGAGTTTTCCCTGCAATTATTATCAAATGTAGTTGTAAGTTGAGATTTCCAAAATTTAGTATAAGAAGTATCAGATGCTGTTGATGCAGCATCCTGTAAATAAGGGGAACCACCTCTATGTGTTTCAACTAATGCATCTTTTACAAAATACGGTTTCATTCTTAAAGTATCCTGCAACTCTTCCAATGAACCAGTAGGTTTTTGTTCAAAAGTTTCATCTATCAAAGGAATCAATTTCAGGCTTGGAAAATAAGACACTTTGTGACAATACTCCGCCAATATTTTTTTCATAGTGTATTTGATCGCCGTCTGTGATTTGTCGAAGCAAACTTGAAATTTTGTAAGAATCTCAATAAGTCTTAATAAATAATCCGGATTATCTTCTCCTATTGCACCTAACGTGATAATATAATTATAAAGAGGGTTGTTTTCATCTGGAGTACGCGATAAATCATGTTCTCCATCTAAAATTTCTGAAATAACGACAATTGCAGCATATAACATTTTATCATTTTGAGAAAGATTTTCAAATTGTTCAGGATCTTGTTGGACACTTTGAACTTGACATAATGCTCTTAATTTTTTTAGTAATTCGGAGCAATTGTCTTGTCCCGGTTCAGTTTCAACATCATTAGCAGCACTCATATCTATACATTATAAAGTTATTTATTTTATCAACTAAATAACTTTATTTCTCTAAAACGACTTGTTTGGCAATGTTCTTGATAATTTTATCCTCTTTCTCCTTATCATTGTCACCTTTGCCGCCCATGGATTCCACAATGAGCTTGTTATACTGATCTGCATACTTGGAATCACTTTTGCCGCAATCAGGGTGTTCTTTCCTGAACTCAGGAAGCATTTTGGTATTTTTGAAAGCCACATGTTTAATTGCTTTCCTCAATTTGACATTGTCTTCTCCCTCTTTTTCCCATTTGTTTTCATCTTTTACGTAGAGAACGTCTCTCTTGGAATCCGTGCAATGAACAGGTCTTTGAGTAATATCCATGCTTTTCAAATTCTTTACAATGATGTTGGTGATGCCATTCACGAAACCCACTTCACCGACATTCTCCAAATCGGAGAGTTGAATATTGAGTGATTTAACAAAATCAGTGATGTTCATGGCGTCTTTGCACGTCTCATTGAGAAACATGTTCAGATTGAATGTTTTGTTATGATTGTTGCAATTGTTATTAGTATTGTTAGTATTGTAAATTCTAGTGGCATTCGTGGTTTCACACATTTTCACAATCATTTTATTCTGTTCTACCAACATTTCTTTGAATTCGCCATTTTCTTTTATCAAATATTGGACCAAATCTTCTTTTTGAAGCATATTTTCCAACATTTCACTTTCTATCAATGGCTCCATCTTTTTTTCACACTTCTTATTATGTCTCCAAAGACCCGTCTTGTCTTTATATGTCCTTTTGCAAAACTCGCACGACAAATCATCTGGCGATTTTTGTCGCATTTTGGTTGCTAAAATCGCCATTTTGGTTGCTTGACTGCATAAATTGTGTTTACGGGTAGTCAGATGTTTGTTAAAATCGCAGCGATTAGACGTTATATAGTGACAGGTTTCACACTCAAATTTTTTGCGATTTTTTGCGACAAATTCGGTTGCCATTGGTTGCTTAATGGTTGCTAACATTTTATTTTTGTAAATTTTACAAAAAAAGTTGTCGTAACAAATGCGAAATTATTTTTTTTATGACCAGACCTTAAAAATTTTTTATCGTCACAATTCAGGATTTTTCAAGATTAAATCGGAGGTAACCGATTTTGGACATTTATAAATGTCCATTTTTGATTTTGGAAAATACTTTTGGGTTTTTTTTCGAAAAACTTGGAAAGTTCTTTTAAGTAGTTTTGAAATATATATTATTATTTTTGAAAAGTGCTTGGGCTATTTTTTGATTGTTTTACGATGTTGTTTCTTTCTTTTATTTTTATTTGTTTTTTTGTTTTTACTTGGTTTATTTGTTTTTTTGTTTTTATTTTTGTTACTACGTTTTTTGGTGTATTGGTGACGCTTTTGTTTTGTTTGGCGACGGGTTCCGCCACTGTGTTTTGAGTATTTAGAAATCAAATCCTTAACTTTCCCAAAAAAAGTTTTTCTTTTTGGGCTGTCAACTACTGCAGGTAGTCCAACTGCTTCTCCTACATTAGTGTTTGCATCTACATTAGTGTTTGCATCATCTTCTGCTTCATCTGCAACTTCTCCGTCATTATCATTCATATTGTCGCTTTCATCCGAAACCATAGAATTTGATTCGATATCATGTGGTCGTAACGGTGATGGCAACGGTGATGGTGATACATTTACCGAATTATTTGGAGTAGTTGCGGTTAACGTCAGAACTTGATAAGAATTCGTGTTGACTTCATAATCGTTGCGACCCTTCAAATAATCTTCTTTTGTTAAAATGTGCCTACTTCCATCATTGCAAGAAAGTTGTACATTTCCATCGAAATTTACATGATCCACATTACACGTTTTTGCTATTCTATCTATCATTAAATTAACGGTTGTTCCTGCTATTGGTCCACTAGCAGAAGAAGCACTACTAGAAGAACCACTAGTAGAAGAGGATTTCTTTAAAGAAGACACTTCACAAATTCCATTTGCATCAGGTTGGTCATTCAAATCAATGTCACTAGATAAACATCTTGATAAATTTGCGTTTAAATCACGTGTAATCTGGTCAAATTTTTCATCTGGATATTTTTCTTTTAATTGATTTATTTGCTCATTGTAAAATTTTTTTATTTCTCTTATTGCATTTGGTTTAAAATCTTCTGAATCATTAAACATCATTTGAATATTCGTAAAAGTTTGTGATATTCGCAAAAGAATAAACCACAATTCACCTGATTTTGGTATTTGAACTGATTTATAATCATATTTGGGTGTCTCATATTTGCTGTCGTATTTTTTTAATGCCTCAATTCTTATAGCCTTATCATCACTTCGTTGTTCTACTGATCGGCGTTCGTTAGATTTCGGTAGGTTGTCTGGATGACTTGCAAACTTATATGAACCACAATTAGAAACACCGTATTCTTTTAAAGAATCACACCAGTGAGTTAAATAATTTTGAGTTCCTTTTTTCAGACGCAACACAAATTCTATTTTATCATAGTCATTATTATTTATTATGTATATTCCTGTTATTCCTGTTATTCCTGTTATTTCGTCTATATATGACATAATTAAATCATCAAAATCTGAATAAACCACGTCGCTCGAATTATTCAAAAATGCTGGAGCAATATCGGATGTTAATAATGTTTCCATATTAGGAAGTGCATTAATTGCTTTAACAAATTGTGAATCATCTGGTTCATCGCAAATTTTTTTAAAATCACTGAATACACGATGTATTTTGTTAAACATAAACTGGTTTTCAGCATTTAATAATAAAAACATTGTTTCATTAAAACACACACCAACATTCGCACTTCTATCTACAGGTTGAGATGAATTATCAGGTGTTCCAAAAACGGGATTTATGTTTGTTGGCTTAAATGGAGAGCTTAATGCAGAAGATATTTCGGGTTGACTTTCCATAGATTCTGAAGGAACACCTATAAACTTGTCCAAATTATTGTTACTAATAAAATTTATAATATTTGTTAATCTGTGTAAATTTAAAGTTGTAATTTCTTGTATAAAGGGTGACGAATCTTTTATAAAATTTGAAAGACAAACGACCAAAGGTTGTATCATGTCAGGATAAAATGTTGTAGCGGATTTAATGTATGCGATTAATTTGCACAAAAATTGGCTTCTCTTTTGTCCAATATTCTCTCCTGCACTACCTTTTGTTTGAACCCAACCTTTGCCACTAGTGCTTCTTAACACATATGGCATGTATTGATTATCTCCTAATAAATAATAAAATATTGTGGAAGTTTGTATTCCAGTATCTGTTGTGCTTATCGCCCGAATAGTTTCATTGTTTGCTGCGGCTACTGTAGCAATTAAATCGCCAATTGTTTTATCACCAAAAAATAGAAGCACATTTTTTTCATCAAGTCCGGTTAGTTTTATATAATCATTTTCTCGCTGTAATTTTTCGCCCTGACTTTTACATAATTCTAACATTTTAGAAGACATATCAGAACATTCTCCAGAAAACCTAGATAATAAAGTCTGAATTTCTTCTATATTTTCAATAGAAACAATGCTTCCGCCGCATGCCCCATCTTCACCGCGGCAAGTATATTTAGGTTCTGTAGATGCTTTAAGATTTACATAATTTATCAAGGAATCAAGTGTTACATTATTTTGAAATTTAAATATATATTGTATTTTTCCATCCTCTTCTAGTATTACAAATACCAGATGGTATATCTTGGAATCTTTTGGTTCTTGATAATCTTTTGGTTCTTGATAATCTTTTGGTTCTTGATAAGAAAATACTGCATATTTATAAATGCCAAAAACATCATTAAACTCAACACACGTTCTTTTAGTATCATCTATTTTATTTGGACATCCATCAAATTTAACAATTAGACGTTTTTGCACTCCAAATCCCGCAATACCATGTATCCATGTAGTAAAACCGTGCACATCTTCTATTTCTACTGCACAATCTAACATAAACTGTGTTTTGTCATATTCATCTAATGAATCGTAATAAGTTTTCAATTCATAAGCGCTTATTTCCCTACCCGATTCTCTATATGCATAAGGTTGTCTTCCAGAAGCAATATATAATTTAACAAATGTTACATATCCTTCTCTTTGAGTTATAACACTTGTGCCTGTCTCTGGAAACACAATGTTGTTTGTATTATTTTCACGCAAAAAGGAAATTAAACAGTCTAATATTTTCTTTCTAAATGATTGAATTTTTTCTTGATTAGGACTTTGTGATTGACCCGTTGCGAATATTTTAGTATTAGTTAATAAATCATCAAACGAAGTTGGTGTAATAATACCACAACTATTCAAAAAATCAGCACACTGTTGTGAAAGGGTCTGAGTAATTTTCAAAAAAATAACACTTAATTCTTCTAGGTAATATCCTCGTTGATTTAGGTCATGAATCAAATCTATAGAATCAATTAAAAATTTACAAAATATAAAAAGAGGTTTGTGGTCTTGAAATAATTCTTGCAATGCTGTTGCATCATTATTATCTGAGTCCGGTATAAGTCCGCTTCCAATGAGTTCAAACATTTCAGGTTTTTTTTTAACTTCATCGTTAATTTTTTTACAAATTCCACCTCTTCTCGTTAATGCATAATCTAAATCTGATCTTTTTTGGAATAAAGATTCTATAGTGTAGTCGTTTAATTCACACGCGGTTTCTGCAGTATTTCCTGTTTGCTGAGAGGATCCTGGTGGTGCAGAATTATCGCATTTTGTTTTAATTTGTTCTATTTGTCTCTTTATTAAATCATGGAATATTTCATATTCATAATTGTTTTTCAATCCATTTAGAGCTGCTACAAATAACGCGGTTTTTTCATTATTATTTAAATCTTTTAATGAATCTTTTTTGTCATCTCTGAAACAAACTTCTAACCAATCATTGAACGAATCGTAAATAGTTTCATTAAAAGTTGTTGCAAGATTCCCTAGTTCTTCGGTTGCTTTTTTTCTTATTTGTAACTTTAGACTTAGCAACTTATCCTTAATTTTTTGAAGTTTCTCAAACTTAGCACCCTGTAAATTTGGGTCATATAAATTTTCTATTAACTTGCTTTGTATGCATGAAATTTCATGTGAAAAAGGATTTGACCTAACATTAGTAGAATTACTCGGTGACAAAAATTGTGAAACCTCTTCTGGTGGTTGACTATCTATATCCATACATTATAAAGTTATTTATTTACCAACTAAATAACTTTATTTCTCTAAAACCACTTGTTTTGCAATATTCCTGATAATTTTATTTTCTTTTTCTACATCGTTGTCGCCTTTGCCGCCCATGGACTCTACAATGAGCTTGTTATATTGGTCTGCATACTTGGACTCACTTTTGCCGCAATCTGGATGCTGTTTCCTGAACTCTGGCAGCATTTTGGTGTTTTTGAAAGCCACGTGCTTTATCGCTTTCCTTAACTTGACATTATCTTCCCCCTCCTTCTCCCATTTGTTTTCATCTTTTACATAGAGCACTTCTCTCTTCGAATCCGTGCAATGAACTGGTCTTTGAGTAATGTCCATGTTTTTCAAATTCTTCACAATGATATCAGTAATGCCATTCACAAAACCAACTTTTCCCACATTCTCCAAATCCGAAAGCTGAATTTTGAGTGACTGAACAAAATCAGTGATATTCATGGCGTCTTTGCACGTCTCGTTTAAAAACATATTCAGATTGAATGTTTTGTTGTGGTTGTTGCAATTGTTGTTATTGTTATTGTTATAAACTGTAGTTGCCTGACTATTTTCACACATTTTCACAATCATTTTGTTCTGTTCCAACAACATGTCTTTAAATTCAGAATTCTCTTTTATCAAGTACTGCATAAAGTCTTCCTTTTCTAAAAATTCTTTTGCTGTAAATTCTTCTTTTTCTTCTTTTTCTAAAATAGATTCTTGAAAATTACAGGTTTGCCTGTGTTTCCATAATCCAGCACGATTTTTGTATTTTTTACCGCAATTACAAATATGTGGTGCGGTACTTTTTTGGTTTCCAAATGTTTCCTCGGTTTCCATTTTGTGTTTGCGTGTGGCAATGTGTCGGACATAATGACTATTTCGTGACGTAGTAAAGTCACAAATTTCACAGCGGAAATTTTCGGTACTTTTTGGTCCCGTACTTTTGGAAACAATGTCCATATAATGGAAACAGAAAAAGTACCTAAATACTTTTTTATAAAAAGTTTTAAAAATTGACGTAACAATTTTGAAATTATTTTTTTGGCGTCCAGACCTTAAAAATTTTTTATCGTCACAATTCAAGATTTTTCAAGATTAAATCGGAGGTAACCGATTTTGGACATTTATAAATGTCCATTTTCGATTTTGGAAAATACTTTTGGGTTTTTTTTCGAAAAACTTGGAAAGTTCTTTAAGTAGTTTTGGAATATATATTATTTCTCAAAATATTTTATAACGCTATTATACATGAGTTTTGAAGCAACTGCCACGGCTGTTTCTAACGGTGTTACAAACTTAGGAAGAGAAATTACCGCCTCTGGTACCGCCACAGCGATTTCGGCAACATCTTATGCCGATGCGTTGCAATCAGCAACGATTCAAGCACAAAATGTATCGAATACTGTCGCGAACACAAGTGTATCTCTTGTCAATGTAGCAACCGACTTCGTTTTTACGGTTTCTAGTTTGGAAGACAATAATTCATCAGGAACTTTTAGGGATTGCATTATTCAAAACAACAAAACGCAGAACTCTAAAATTATTTTCTCTGTTGCTGGTGTTATTGTGCTTACTTCCTCATTGCCAGTAATTACTTCTTCTTGCGTGATTGATGGTACAACCGCACCTAACTATGACCCGGATGGTTTGCCTGTTGTTTGCATTGATTGCAACCGTAATGACGGGATTGTCTTTAACGTTGTTTATAATTCATGCCCAGTTATGAATGGTTTAGAAATACGCGGATCCAACAATAACGGAATCACATTGTATTCTTCCTACAATACAATTACTAATTGTGTTTTGACCTCGAATGCAAACAATGGGCTTTTTTTAAGCGGATCTTCGAATAATATCATAGGTGCTTTAAAGTATAGCACGGTGCAGCCTGGTAAAAAGTTGCCATCCAACATAATTAGTGGAAATGGTAATAATGGAGTCCAAATGTATTTTTCCTTGAATAATTTTTTTTACAATAATTTTATTGGAACAGATAGTACGGGAAAAAATGCATTACCAAATGGGAATCATGGTGTTTTAGTAAGCAATTACTCCCATTACAACACATTTGGTGGTCCTTATTATATAGACAATCAAGGTGTAGAGAACAATCCAACGGGATCAAAAGGCACAGTGCCTCCCGTATTTGTGATTCCTCCTCTAGGAAACGTAATATCGGGAAATCTAAAAGCAGGCATTAGTTTGGAATCATCACAAAATTGTTACTTTTATGGAAACTTTATCGGAACTTCCGCCGATGGAACAACAAATATTGGAAATAAAGGAAACGGTCTTTCTATTTTGAATTCCAACAATACATGCCTTTATGGTTGCACCATTGACACCAATCCATTTGTATATTATAATGTAATTAGCGGCAATTCTTTGTATGGCATTTTAATTGAATATTCTAGTAATACCACTATACAAGGTAATTTTATCGGGATCAATTCTCAAAACAACGGCATTATTGGAAACGGTCTCGACGGACTCTATATAGGAAATACGGTTAATGTTGTAACTGTTGGAGGCGTGATTCCTTTGGGAAATGTCATTTCGGGCAACAATGGAAACGGAATTCATTTGTCAGCGGATTCTACTGGTTTCGAAACTTATAACACGTTTGGCGGTCTCTTTGCTTTTGGAGGAGCTGCACCCAATCAACAAAATGGGCTCCTTATTGATAAACAAAGCGGTGGACACAAAATAGGTAAAAGTGCAACAAGAACAAATGTTTTTTCCGGAAATGCACAAAACGGTATTGAAATTACAGATGAAGCATACGACATAGAAATTGAAGCTTTGATTTGTGGTGCCAACACAGATGGCAATGAACCACTTCCCAATAATCAAAATGGAATCTTCATTCATGGAAATTCGCAAAATGTAAAGATTGGTGACGTAGTAAATTCTATCATCCCCACAAATATAATATCTGGTAATTTGCAAAACGGAATTGTTATTTCAGACGGGTCTTCTGGCAACTCGATTTATAACTGCAATATTGGCACCAATGTGGATCAAACTGCCAATTTAGCGAACGGAGAAAGTGGCATACTGATAGATAATCTTGCGTCACAAAATGTGGTTCGGGACTATAAAGGTAAAAACAATGTGATTGTAAACAACAAAAAGTACGGTGTTGAGATTGGACCAACTGCTTTATCGAATGTTATTATAAATAATTATTTGGGAATAAATCGTGTTGGAACTTCTTATCCTAACGTATCTGGTAATTTTAATGAAAATTATAATGCAAGCAACGTGACTTCACCAAATTATATATAACAAAAAAATTGAAATTAATCTTCCTTTAAAAATAAAGGCAATAAGTCAAGAATATGTCAGCAGAAGAAGCAAAAAAAGACGCCCGGTTTGCAATTTTGGATACATTTATTGCTAGTAACCAACCATGTCGCGAAAAAAATGTCCATTATTTTGATATTTCATGCCGTGATTTAGATGACGGCAAAAAATTGTTTGGTCGAATGACAAATTATCAAGGTCCTTACTACGAAATTTTCGGCGGATGTGGATATAAATCTTTCGGATTATACAAATCGAATGAAAATATCATTTACTTGATAGTAGTAGATTTACAAACACCAGAACAATTTATGGTAATCAATTCTGCGTCGGACTTTAGTTATTAGGTAGGTAATATGGGTTCTATGATAAACCTAGTGAAATATTCAAATCAAATGATATAAAATACTCTTCTCTAACCGTGAAATTTTCTCGATTTTCTTGGTTTTTTACTGGACATTTTTTTCAAACGACGAGACATTTTCTTTTTCCTTTTGCCTCCTCTTTCCTGTGTTCTATATGCTGGGTTGCTTACATACTGGCTCATCGGCATTGACCCGAATGGCTGCAATGCATTGTAGGCAGGAATTATAGTCTCTAATGAAACAAATACGTAATCTTTGCCTTGTTGAAGCTTAGAAAAAACTGTTTGAGCCTCTTGTAAAGTAACCGGAACATATTGGGATCTGTATAATTTTCTACCAGAGGGAACCGTTTGCTGAAGATATTGGTTCCCAGGACCGCGGTCAAACCCCGTGTAACTAGTTTGGTGTTGAGTGATTGGATCTGTAATCGATTCACTAGTTGCGTATGCACTCGTGTCAAACGGAGTCGAATGTTGTTGTGAGGTATTTTCTACACATAAAACAGTTCCAGGACAAGCAACAAAACGAATGATGTCACCTGGTATGTAAGGATTTTTAACAGTCGTAGAGAGACACTCGTTGCCATATTCAATACACGTGTATTTACTTTCTTTTGGTTGTGCAATTCTAGGAGAAGGAACCACGTGCGTTATTCCAGAATCTTGCAGCACTTTTTTTACAAACGGTTCTAAAAAAGTCCCTGCAGGTTGATCTTGATGAAAATAATTCATGCTGCTTACCGACGGGGTTTTATTTGGCGTATCTAAAAATATTGCGTAATAAGGCGTTACAACTCCTTGCGAATTGTATCCAACCATATTGAACCATTTAATTTTTTCTATTGCTTTCAAAATTTTGTGAAATTTTGACTGGTCATCTTCTACAAATTCATTTTCATTTCTAAAAAGAAACGCACCTTTTTCGTTTGGCGCAAATAGAAATGCAGCATTTCTTGTAGTTTCTTGATAATATTTTTTTGCAGGTGCCGTTGCAATTTGTCCATTGATGTCCGTTACATATTCACCATTTGGTTGTTTTTGAAGAACATTCGTATTTTTGGTTAAAGCGTAATCCTGTTCTGGTGAAAATTGCCCTATTCCTAAAATAGTTTCTTCTACTAAATGAGGTCCATATTGAATCCCTCCTGTTAATAATAATCCCTGCCCTTCGGCTAAATGTGGGAATGTTGTGCT
>Ga0114971_10002529_pt1 | contig 12578 bp, 10 predicted proteins | sample M_140625_MF_Meta_FD_87320 | JGI IMG/M metagenome (GOLD analysis project Ga0114971, IMG submission 87320) | Freshwater microbial communities from Lake Montjoie, Canada to study carbon cycling - M_140625_MF_MetaG | ecosystem: Environmental > Aquatic > Freshwater > Lake | place: Lake Montjoie... | reverse complement strand
TCTGGGTTGGTTACGGAGATGGAATTCGTTCGGCTGTTACATGCGTAAACGAATCTGCGTGGGGCGTCAATGATTTGTTTTGAGTTTTTTCTGGGGGAGATGCGGGTTTTTACCACGAAGGGCACGAAGAGCACGAAGGGGGGAAGACAGTTCTCTCACAGGGCCACAGGGCTCACAGAGAGGAGGTCCCGACAGGGAAAGCGAGAATTGGGGGGCACCAACTCGAAAGGACTGGAAAGCCAGAGAATTTGCGACATTTACGGGCTCCACAAACCGCATTCTGCCTGTTTCCGAGGATTTTCTCCGTGCCTTTGTGTCACCGTGAGAGCCGTTTTGGACAGCTATGATCCGTGGTCACTCTTGTCCAAGACAGTTCTCTCACAGAGCCACAGGGCTCACAGAGAGGAGGTCTCGACAGGGAAAGCGAGAATGGGGGCAATAACTCGAAAGGACCGGAGAGCCAGAGAATTTGCGACATTTACGGGCTCTACAAGCCGTATTCTGCCTGTTTCCGAGGATTTCTCTGCGTCTTTGTGTCGCCGCGAGAGTATTTGCCCGGTCCGCTTCGTGTCCTTCGTGCTCTTCGTGGTGAATAGGATCAGCGAAATCTGCTGTTGCACCACGACGGGAACGAAGCACGAAGGGGGGATTAATCGCCGGAGCCCATGCCAGCGGCCATCCGGGATTTTTGGGGGCGGACAGGCGTCGGAAATTCATGGTGCTCATAAGAGAGGGGTCAGCGAGGATTGATTGCTTTTTCTCACAGACCCGCCACGACGTCAAATTTTGTATTGAATCGTGTAAACATTTTGCATAGACTTTTTCCTTTATGGAATTAATTTCAGCACCGGAAATGGAAACCAACGCTCTCGCCGTCGAACTTTTGGATGGATGCCGGATCCCTCAGATTGGCTTCGGGGTTTATGAGCTGCGGGAGGGACCGGAATGCGAGAATGCGGTGGAGGAGGCGATTGCCGCCGGATACCGTCATTTCGACACGGCCCAGCACTACTACAACGAGCACTCAGTGGCGGTGGCGATGACGCGCAGCGGGCTACCGCGCGAGGAGTTTTTCGTGACAACGAAGACGCCGTGGAAGATCACGCGGGCCAGCATTCATGCGGAGGTCGAGGCGACGTTGGAGCGGACCGGCTGGGGATACATTGATTTGTATTTGATCCACTGGCCAACGGGCGACGCGGTCGAGGCGTGGCGCGTGATGGAGGAACTCCAGGCAGCGGGCAAGGTGCGCTCGATCGGGGTGAGCAATTTCACGATCCGGCGATTTCAGGAGGTCCTCTTCCCGGCCCGCCTGTCGATGCCGGTGGTCAATCAGATCGAAATGCATCCCTATTTCCAACAGCCCGAGCTGGTCGCCTTTTGCCGCGAACACGGCATCCGCGTCATGGCCTACTCCCCGCTGGCGCGCAGCGAGATCGGGCATCCGCCGGAATTGCTGCGGATCGCGGAGGAGGTCGGGCGTTCGCCCGCGCAGGTCATGTTACGCTGGGGCATCCAAAACGGTTTCATCGTCCTGCCGAAGTCCCGGAATCCTCAACGCATGCGCGAAAACCTCGCCCTCGGCGACTTCGCGCTCAGCGACGGGCAGATGGCGGGCATCGCCAGGCTCGACAAAAACCAAAACGTCCTGACCTTCCGGCCAGGCGGGTTCTTTTAATTTCATCGAACAATCACAGCTTAACAAACCAGGAAAACCACACCCAATGCCATTAGAACCTATGCACACCCTGCTTCAGCGCGCACGCGCCGGAGGCTACGCCCTCGCCGCTTTTGAATGCTGGAACAGCGACAACGTCTTCGCTATTGCCGAGGCCTCCCGCGATGCCTCGACACCGGTGATTCTTCAGGCCAGTCCGGTCGAATACGGGACGATGGGAGGGGCGGTGGCATTAAAGCGTATCGCCGATCTCTACCTGGATCTCACTGGGGCCACGGCGGCATTGCATCTCGACCATGGGACGACCCTCGACCAGGTTCGCGAGTGCGTTGAGGCTGGATTCACTTCCGTGATGCTCGATGCCTCCCGCGAAACGCTGGAGCGCAATATCGAACTTTCAGCCGCAGCGGTCGCCATCGCCCATCCATACGGGGTGAGTGTCGAGGCGGAACTGGGCCATGTCGGCGGCAGCGAGGGCGAAATTGTGGACGAGAATCCGAATGCGGCGGACCACCTCACGAACGTGGACGACGCGGAGCGGTTCGTTCGGGAAACCGGCATCGACTGCCTGGCCGTCGCGATCGGCACCGTGCATGGAGCTTACCGCGGAGAACCCAAGATCGACCTCGAGAGGCTCGCCGCGATTGCCGACAGGGTCGGTGTCCCGCTCGTCCTGCATGGCGGCTCGGGCACCCCGCCCGAAAAACTGCGTGCCGCCATCGGCCTCGGAATTGCCAAAATCAACATCTGCACGGACATCCATATCGCGTGGCTCGACGGGATCGCGGAGGCGCGGCAGACACTCACGCCCTCGGTGCCCGGTGCCTTCCACCGCATCCCGCATGCCCGCATGAAAACCGTGGCCGACCACTACATTCAACTCTTCCGAAACCGCGCATGAAACGATCGGACATCAATTCCTTCCTCCGTGAAGCCGGGGATTTTGCCGCGACGATGCGATTTGCCCTTCCCCCTTTTGCGAGATGGGCGCCCGAGGAGTGCGCCTCGCGGCGGGAGTCGGCCCAGGAAATTTTCGACCTTGGGCTTGGCTGGGATATCACGGACTTTGGCTTCGGGGAATTCGAGCGGCGCGGGTTGCTTCTTTTTACCATTCGGAATGGCTCGGCCAATGGGTCTCCCTACCCGAAGTCCTATGCCGAAAAAATCCTGATCGTCCGTCCAGGCCAGCTCACGCCGACCCATTGCCACTGGCGCAAGACCGAGGACATCATCAACCGGGGCGGGGGAGATCTCGTTCTCAAGCTCCACAACGCGGCGGAGGACGACTCGCTCGCGGACACCGCCGTGCGCGTGGCCGTGGATGGCTCGGTCCGCGAGGTCCCGCCAGGTGGCGAGGTGCGCCTCAAGCCGGGCGAAAGCATCACGCTGACCCCCCGGCTTTTTCACAGCTTCTGGGCGGACGCAGACGCCGGAACCGTTCTGGTCGGTGAGGTTTCCAGCGTGAACGATGATCGAACGGACAACTGTTTTCATGGTGAGCAGTTGCGGTTCCCGGTGATCGAGGAAGATGAGAAGCCATGGCGCTTGCTCGTAAGCGATTATCCGAAGTTTTTTGCTGAGCAATGAGAAGCCCTGATTTTGAAAACGGGGAGCCGCAAATGAGGCGGCAGATGGATTGGAGTGTTGGCTCTTCGTCTTCTGTGGACATGGAGCCTGCGGAGCCATTCCCGGCCACGGTTCCGGGAGCAGTCCAACTCGATTATGCACACGCGATGGGCTGGCCGCCTCACGGACAGGGCGAGGAGGCACTCCGCTACCGGGGGTTGGAGGATCACTTCTGGCATTACAGGGCCACGCTCCCCTCGTTACCGACAGATTGTCGTTCCCGACTCGTGTTGCGGGATGTGGACCACTACGCCGAGGTCCGGCTCGATGGACAAAAAATCGGTGCGGGTGGCGGGATCGGGCGCGATCTGATCGTGCCACTCGATGGAGCGAAAACCGGCTCGCGCCTCGAAGTCATCGTCTTTCCCGCTCCAAAGGAACCCGGAATGGTCGGACGCGCCCGGGCCCTACGCACGACCAAGGCCGCTGTCGGATATGGCTGGGACTTTCACCCCGACCTGATTCCCTTGGGGATCGCCGGCGGAGCCTGGATCGAATGCCTTCCACCCGATGCGATCATCGGCCTTGATCTGCGGGCCCGATTGGCTCCAGACCTTTCCTCGGCTGAGCTTCGCGCGAACGTGGAGATTTTGGGAAATGGCGAAGTCTGTGGCGAACTTATGGGACCAGACGGCGATGTGGTCTGGAGCGAGACGGTGACGGCCCATGACGGCTTCGCCCGCTTCTCGGCCCGCATCGAAACCCCCCGGCTTTGGTGGCCGCTCGGGCAAGGGGCCCAGCCGCTCTATCAATTTCGGGCGCGCCGACCAGGCAACAAGACGGTGCCCGGTCAGGCCATCCGCCAAACCATCGGTTTTCGTCAAGCACGGCTGACCATGGCACCCGGCCAGTGGGATGAGCCTTCGGCGTTTCCAAAATCTCGAAGCCGCCCGCCGTTTTCGATGGAGATCAACGGGCGACGGATTTTTTGCAAAGGGGCGAACATCGTCGGTCCGGATATTTTCCCGGGCAACGTTGGCGATGCCCGTTGGATCCGCATCGTGGCCCGCGCTGCCGCCGCCCATATGAACCTCCTCCGCGTCTGGGGTGGTGCTGCCAGCCCGCCGGATGTCTTCTTCCAGGCCTGTGATGAAGCCGGCATCATGGTCGTGCAGGAATTTCCGCTTGGCTGCAACGACTACCCCGACGACCCCGGATATCTGGCCGAGTTGGAAGAAGTGGCCAATGCGCTCCTCTCCCGATTGGCCCCGCACCCCTGCCGGGTCCTGTGGAGCGGGGGCAACGAACTTTTCAACGCCTGGAGCGGGATGACCGACCAAAGCCACGCGCTGCGTTTGCTGGCCGCGCGGGCGTGGGAACAGGATCCCGACACGCCTTTCGTCCCGACGCTGCCGATTGAGGGTGTTGGGCACGGCTATTACCTCTTCCGCGATCCGAAGACCGGCGTCGAATGCCTTGAACTTTTTCAAAAATCCCGGAACACGGGCTACACGGAATTCGGAGTGCCGGGAGCCGCCCCGATGGAGATCGTGCGAGCGATCCTGCCTCCCGATGATCTCTGGCCGCCGCGCCCCGAGGGAGCCTGGGTCCTGCATTCGGGGATTCTGGCCTGGGATGTCGAGCCGACCTCTTACCTCTGCCTCTCGACCATCGAACATTATTGGGGCCCCCAGCCCGATATGGGGGCAGTTATTGAAAAAAGCCAGTGGCTTCAATGCGAGGGACAAAAAGCAATCATTGAGGAAGCGCGCCGCCAGCGCCCTTTTTGCGGATGGGCTCTGCTCTGGTGCCTCAACGAACCCTGGCCAACAGTCGCCAACCAAAGCCTCCTTGCCTATCCTGACGAGCCGAAGCCGGCTTACGAGGATGTCCGGCTCGCCATGCGGCCAACCCTGGCCAGCGCACGCATCCCAAAGTTTTTGTGGAACGCCGGCGAGATGTTCTCGGCCGACCTGTTTGTGCTGCACGATGCCCCGGAACCGCGCCCTGCGATTTCTGTCCGCGCCGTCCTGACCAGCGGAGATTGGCGTTCGGCACCCTTCGAGTGGCACGCCGAAGCAGGACCCTCAGCCGCCGATGCCGTCGGCCCGACGCTGCGCGTCATGCTCCCCAAACGTCTTGGCACGTCGCTCGTGCTTGAGCTGCTCACTGACCAGCCTGCCTTGAATTCCTCCTATCGGTTCGCCGCTAACACCCCCGCAGAAATTGCCCCGCCTGATGGCGCGACACCACGCGGTTTGAATACCTGACATGCAAAACCTCCTTCCCGCATCGGTAGTCCAGAAGCTCCTATCCGCCGATCTGTCCTCGCATGCCGTCGTTGTGGGCTTTGATGCCTTTATCGACCAGAATGTCCGCATCGTCGGTCACCGCACCGGCGCCGAGGAATGCACCCTCATGCCGACCATGGCGGAGTTCGGCAAGTGGGCAACCCGCTCGTCCGGGCGCAGCGGGGGACGCGAATACCTCGTCGAAGAGGTCGCTCCCGGCGGATGCAGCCTCAACCTCGGCGACGGCTTGGCCGGGCTCGGGCTTCCCGTGGACGCCTTCATTGGCGTCGGTGAGCCGGCGCACGAGGTCTTCGCCGGATTGTCCGGGCGGTTCCGCTCGCTCCAATCGCTCGGCATGGGGCCCGGGCGCAGCTTTGTCCTACAGTTTGATGACGGAAAATTGATCCTTGGCAACTTTGAGGAATTGGTTCGCGTCACGCCCGACTTTTTGCGTCCGCGCATCGCAGCGAGCGATTACGCCGCGCGATGCGCATCGGCGGACGCCATCGTCTTCACTTGCTGGTCGGTCTATCCCCACATGACCGCCTGCTGGCATTACCTTATGGAGGAAGTGCTCGCCGGGCTGACTACCCGGCCCCAGCTGTTTTTCGACATAGCAGACCCCTGCCAGCGCACCGACGACGACATGCGGGGATTGCTGGCGGCGCTCAAAAAGTGGGAGACCATCGGACCTGTCACTTTGAGCGTGAACGAAAATGAAGCCGATCTCCTTGCCCATGCCGCCGGGCTGGAGAAGGCCCCGGCGGAGAGCACCCTTGAAAGCAGGACGCTCCATTTGCACAAGGTTCTTGGCATCTCACGCGTCGTTCTCCATTCCGTTCGGGCGGCAGCATCGACCGGACCGGAAGGCTCCAATGAGGTGCCTGTTCTGTATTGCCCGAATCCCGTGAAAACGGTTGGAGCCGGAGATCGCTTCAACGCAGGTTTTCTGGCAGGCCTGCTCCTTGGTTGGCCTGATTCGCATTGTCTGGCCCTCGGCAACGCGTGCTCGGGATTTTTCGTTCGCACGGGATGCAGTGCCACAGTGAGCGGGCTGGTGCCGCCCTGCTAACCCCTCATGCCGTAGCCAGCCGTGAAGGCGGTTCGGCTGCTGGATTGAACCATGCGGGGAATGGCGAGGTATTGAACGCTTCGATCGACTCGTCCTTGCGCAAGGCGCCCCCCATGCAGTGGCCAGCGCATCCTGCGAGCCAGCGGTTTTCTTCAAAAATTGAGCGAAGCGGTCGTAATACTTCTGCCGACCAGTCGGAGCCTCTTTGAGGATCTGCTCGAACTGAGGATTTGCAGAAAGCCATTTTCCTCGTTCTGCAACTTTTTTTGGCAACTCTTAGTTCCTACCGCATTCAGTGCTCCCCGAGTTCGCTGACAGAGATTTCCATGTCGAGCGAGGCGGTCTGGCCGGGGCCGAGGTTCACGGCCTTGTCAAGTCCGCGCAAGGGCTCCAGGGCGAGTTGGGTGCGCCATTCGTGTTCCCCGGTGGTGCGACCGTCCTGCTCGCGGACGGGGCCGGAGTTCCAGAGGACGAGGTGCGAGGCGGCTTGGGAACTCAACGTGATGCAGCGCCCGAGAACAGGGTCCTCGATGCGGAGTCGCGCGGGAAAGGGACGAAAATTCTGCGAGGCCGGACCGTTGGTCGTGAGCGGGTGGGTCATCGGCACGGGCACGGGCTGGGGCGAGAGGTTGTCGATTCGCTCGGTGCCCTCGAGTCCCTTGAGCACGGTGCGGGTCACATCGCCAACCCGGAAGTAGGAATGGAAACAGTGCTCCAGAAGAATTCGGCGGGATCCGGTATTTCGGGTCGTGAGTTCAATCCGCAGGGATTCTGCGAGCGTGAGCGTGAGCCGCGCATCGAGGGAAAATTCCACCCCATCCCCCGCGCGGACCGGCCCCTTCAACTCCAGCACGGCCCGGACTCCTCCCCCCTCGATGTCGTCCGATCCGACAAGGGACCAATTGGAAAAACGCGCCGGGCCGTGAAACGGGACGATCGGCTTGTCTCCTGTCCCGGTCATGAACCACGGCCAGCAGAGCGGGATGCCACCCCAGCAGTCCTTGTCCGGCGTAATTTGATAAGGTCCGGTCCAGAGGACTTCCCCCCAACCAGCGATGAAGGACATGACTTGGGCCCCGTGGAGTGCGACCCGCGCGGTCGCCGTCCGGGAGCGCAATTCCAAAAACTCGTTTCCCATCTCATCGCAGACTGGAATCAAGCCGTGGGCTCCGTCTCCCCCAAGACTCGGGGCGTTGTGTGGCAGAAGATCAGTTGGCATGGGGACAAATCCACCACAATCGTTTACTCGCTTCAACATAATTCACCGCGCGCCACGAAATCTCTTCCCACACCACGGCGGACAGCAGCGATTTTGCAAGCCCGTTATTTACCGATTGCAAGCCTGTCATTTACACGGTAAATGAAGAGGCTAATGAAACACAAACGTGCCACCCAAGATGATGTAGCCCAGCTTGCCGGAGTCACCCGGGCGACAGTCAGCTACGTTCTGACCGGCCGGGCAGTCGGCCTGAAGATCACCCCTGCCGTCATCGAGCGCGTCAAGGAAGCCTCGCGGAAACTGCGCTACGTGCCGAATCTCGCGGCGCGTTCGCTGGCGGCCGGAAGGTCCCGGCAGATCGGGCTGCTTCTGCCCGCCCCCGGGTTTCTCAACAACCATTACTGGGGCCCGATCGCCGCGGGTGTGGAGCGGGCCGCTCTGCGCGCCGGCTACGACGTCCTCCTCCTTGCCTCGCACGAAGACATTTACCAGACCGCCGAGAACTACTTGAACCAAAACCGCGTGGATATCATCATCGCACTCGGTCTCGAAAGCGAAACGCTCCTCAACCGTCTGCCCATGCCTCCGGTCATCATCGGCGCACCCAGGGCCACCTGCAAAGTGCCGCTTGTCCACTCCGGGATCGATCACGCTGTCGCCGGGATTTTTGATTCGCTCCAGGCCTCGGATGTTTCCCAAGTGGCATGGCTGGGCCCGATCTCCGGGCTGCATCCCTCGACCCAAGATCGCCTGGCTGCCGTGCGCAAGGAGTGCTCCCAACGGCGCATCCATCTCAAGGCTTTCGAACTCCCCTCGTCTCCCGTAGGCTTGCGGCTCGACGGTGAGAAATCGATCAACCACTGGTATGAGCTCATCAAAAAATCCGCGAAGCTCCCCGACGGCACCCGCGCCCTCCTTTGCTGGAACGACATGGTGGCCCTCGGTTCCTACCTCTGGCTCAGCGATCTCAACCTCCAACCCGGGCGCGATGTTGCCGTCACCGGATTCGATGACTACTTCGCTGAAACCGCCCTCCCATCGCTCAGCACCGTAAGCCTCGAAAGCGAAACCCTCGGAGAGGAGGCCGTCAAACTCGCCCTCGAAATCCTCGGCAGTGAATCCCGCCGCGCACCATTTCCCCAGGTCACCGTCCCCGCCCGCTTCGTCGCGAGAAATAGCACGGCACTCGCGAAAAGGTAGAGACTCCCCGCATTGCGAGAAATGGATTGCGCCTGTGGATTTTCGCGCGTGAGCTCATCTCGTCCACCGATCCCGATGAACATCCTTTATCTTCACGCCCACGAGGCGGCCCGGCCTACATCGTGATGCGTTGGAAGGGCTGAGTGTCGAGGGAGCGGAGGAGCCGGAGATCGAAGGCGGCATCGGTGAGGTCGGGGATGACCGGATGCGCGAGGGGCTTCTGGTAAACGGAGGCCGGGCTGATGTTGCCTGTGCCGCCGGTGAAGAGGATTTTCATGTTTGTTTTGTTTGAGCCAGAGATTCTGAATTCATCATGTTGTCCGCAGGGGCAACGTCGATGAGGGCGCGCAGGTGCGGAGCGTTGGGTGGCGGCAGCACTTCCATGCGCAAGCCGACCGGGTGCCGCACCGTGATTCGGAACTCGTCTCCGAAAATGCTCCACGCGACCTGGATCGGGCCGCGCGGGTGGGGGGCGGAGCCGGAGGCGCGTGTAATCCCATGCGCTAGGGGCTGGATGCGGATGTGATCCGGATCGCCGGGCGTCGGGCGGGTCACGCCGAGGATGCGACGGCTGGCGTGGATGAGCGGGGCCGCAGACCAGGAGTGGCAGCGGCTGCCGTCGTTGAAATACGTTTGCACAATGGACTCCCAAAGTGTCACCGCGCCATGGTCACGCATCACGCCCCAGACATTGCCAATGATTTCCTCGGCGGCGGCCGCCTCGCCGCACTCGCCCAGCGCATCGAGGAGGTAGAACAAGAAATACGGTTCGATCTGCCCCGAAGTCGTGCGCGGACGCTCACTCTGTGCGGCGTGATGACGGATGATTTTTTGGGCATTGTCCTCCAATTCGCCAAGCAACCACGGGAGGATACGGGCGGATTGCGTTTCATCGGCGATGCCGCGAGCCCATGCGAGGGCGTTGGCGTGGAGGGCGCGTCCGGCGACGCGGGTGCCATCGGGTAGGATCGTGCAGAGATAGCGACCGGTCTCTTCATCCCAGAGTTGGGTGTTGAACGCTTCCAACATCCGCGCATGCCGCTTGAGCAGCGGGGAGGGATCGGCACCGGTCAGCGGCGCAAGGGTGGCGGCGCAAGTCAGGGCATCCAGGAAGAGGGCGTTGAGCACCGAACTTTGTCCCTGACGCGCCTCTTCCTCCACCGACCAATCAATGAAAAGGCGACCCGTATCGCAGGTAATCAACCCCTCCGCGGATTCTATCCATGTGATGCTGGCGAGGATTCGCTCGATCGCCGGCCAAACGTCGCGCACGACGGAGGCGTCGCCGGAGAGTGCCCAATAGTCGCGCACAAACCGGATGTAGAGCAGAGTGAAGTCCTGGTGTGCAAGGGTCATGTGCGCGGGCACGACACCCGGGATCTGCCCATCTGGATTTTGACATTGCGCCCAGAGCCGCAGGATGCGGGCCGGCAATCGCATGTCCGCACTGAGGCAGGCATGGGCATGGAATTGAACGAGGCTGTCGCCAAGGTAACACCCCTGCTCGCGCCACGGGGAATCGCTCCAGATGTCCTCGAGGCTGGCGTGCAAGGTTTCACAACTGGCCTTCCAGCACCAGTTCGTGAGGTCGTCGTCACAGACAAAGTCGCCGGTGATCGCTGCAGGAGTTTTCGCTTCGCTGACCCCCAAACCGCTCACGCGCACTTCCGCGCTGGGCAAAGACCGGATGTTCAACTGGAGGAATTGACCGCCCCGGTTGTGGAAGGTCTCGACCGAATGCGTTCCTGCCGGGAGGAGATACCGGTCTGTGGAATGAACCGTGAACAAACCGCGAAAGATATCCACCGTGCCGTCGGGTCGCAGAAATTCGTCGCTGGTCACATCGACGGTGCAGGGATGGGCGCAGGTCAGCGTGAATCGTGGCCGCCCGAGAAACTCGACCCGGAATTCGGTGGTCAGAATGGCGAGCCCGTCCGGCCCGGTATTCACGCAGAGTTCCTGCCCGGGAGCGAGGGGCACAGGCTCGGTGCGGGTGAGCGCAAGATCCCAGCCGACCTCTCGTGCCGGAGCCAGATGAATCGAGTCGGTCGGCACAAGACTCCAAATGTGTTCCGCAGGGAGAGCCTCCACCGCGCGGAGATCCAAATCACCGAGCGGGGTTCCCTCGATGTGCCCGGACATCCAGAAGGCGCTCTCGGCGGAGGCCTCGGGGCGCGAGGCGATGCGAAGGTCGGCGCTGGTGGGGAGACCGAACGGCAGACCCCAGACATCGCCAAAAACCGAAAACTTCGCGATGAGAAAATTCCACCCCTCCCGGAAGTCGGCTTGGGCGGACTGGCGGTTGCCACCGATGGGATCGTCCGTGCGGTCGAGCAAGTGTCCGTTCAAAAAGTGATCTCCCCAGAAGAGGCCGATCTCGACGGATTGCCCGCGGGGCGAATGAATCCAGGCCGCACAAATGGCGTTACCAACTTTTCCACCCTCGTAGGCGGGGCAAAAATCGGAGAACAGCCGAAACGCCCCAAGGCGCTGCTCCCCTCGCTGAGAACCGCTCCCAAGGTGCAAAACTTTGGCGGGAAAATGGAGGGTTTCCTCTGCAGCAGGAATTGAGAGTGGGCGGGGATCGCCGTGAAGAGTGCAGACCGGAACCACAGGACAACCGGGCTGGGCAAATGCTGTCTCGAGGGCGGCTGAATCGAGGATTTCCACCGGGCCGATTGCGAAGCTCCAGGGGACGGCATCGCGTTCGCACGCCCTTGAGACGTGACCGGTCCATTCGCCGGGTGATCCGAGCGAAACCTGGGAACCCTCGGGGAGCCGCACCTCGCCCGCCGCCCAGAAGACCGGCGGGGCCATGATGGATTGAAAGTTCGGGGACTGAGCCGACCAGACCTCGACCAGAATCGTGTTCGGGCCCGGTGCAAGCAACAGAGTAAGATCGAATGTCTCAAATTCCGGCGCGGACGGATGAAAACGCGCGGGGCCGAAGCCCACGATCGTCCCATTGACCCGGAGCCGGAAGCGCGTGTCTGCAAAAAGGTGAAGTTGTGCATGCTCCGGTGCCTGCGGGAGATCGAAGCGGCGTTGAAAAATCGCAAATGTGTTGCGTTCGGCAGGTGCGTCGGGCACCCATGAGAATTTGCTCTTCATAAAATGGAATGAGACTCCCTCGTCTGTTTCGTCAGGAAACGGACGCCGAGCAACTGCATGGTAATCAGGGGATAAAGTCAGGTTACGAGCACAAATGATGGCGTCGAGCGTGTCAATGAGATTTTTATTTTTTAAGGGAGCCCTCATTTTCGATGGTCCTAGTCGGAAGTAGGGGGAAAATGCGGGGCCTCAGACACGCCATCCTCGCACCAGAAGAAACGAGATAGCACAAAGATTTTCTCTCACGGAGACACCGAGAAAGACCGGGATAGTGCCAGCACCTCCGTGCCTTTGTGCCTCCGTGAGAGATATTTTTCTTCAACTCAACCAAGCCGCTATCCTCAGATCCGTTCCGGGGAATCCGTCTGGTTATCGACGATGATGAGTTGATCGACAGAGGCTGCATTGAGCATGCGCCCTTGGGAGGAGTGGAAATGGTTG
>Ga0114971_10002526_pt1 | contig 12579 bp, 14 predicted proteins | sample M_140625_MF_Meta_FD_87320 | JGI IMG/M metagenome (GOLD analysis project Ga0114971, IMG submission 87320) | Freshwater microbial communities from Lake Montjoie, Canada to study carbon cycling - M_140625_MF_MetaG | ecosystem: Environmental > Aquatic > Freshwater > Lake | place: Lake Montjoie... | reverse complement strand
CGCCCTACCTAACCGCGATCCAGCGAGGAAGGTGTCATGTCCTTGGGTCGATAAATCCAGATCCATACATTCTTCATCCATCGGGATGTGCTGCCATCACTTCCTCTCTTCCATGAAATGGAGAAGAGGGGGGAGAGAAGGCACTTCGGAAGTCGGGATAATTCGGGATCAAACCGCGTGGGCCGGCGTCAGGTCCTTCGAGCCGGCCGCTCTAGAAATGAGTTTTCCGGATGCTTTTGTTTTTCCTGCGGCCGGCAATCCGCTAGGATATCCGCCCGGATGACTCAGCGCCTGCCCATCTACGACATCGAGCAAGAGCTTATCGACCGGCTCAAAACCGACCGGCGCTTGATCCTGTCCGCGCCCACGGGCTCTGGTAAATCCACACAGGTCCCGCAGATGCTCCTGAGGCATAATTTTCTGCGCGAGGGTCAGGTGGTCATCCTCCAGCCGCGCCGGCTGGCCGCCCGATTGCTGGCCGCCCGCGTGGCCGAGGAACTTGGCGTCGCGCTCGGGCAGGAGGTGGGCTATCAAATCCGCTTCGAGAATGTCACCTCCCCAAAAACCCGGATTCGATTCGTCACCGAAGGCGTGCTGTTGCGCCAGATGATTGACGACCCCCGGCTGCGCGGGGTGTCGGCCCTGATCTTCGACGAGTTTCACGAGCGTCATCTCTACGGCGACATCACCCTGGCGCGCGCGCTGGACCTGCAGGAGCAGCAGCGCCCCGACCTGAATCTTGTGGTCATGTCCGCCACCTTGAACGCGGATCTCCTGGCGAACTATCTAAAACCCTGCGCCACGCTGTCCTCCGGCGGGCGAACCTTCCCGGTCGATCACGAGTACGCCGTCACGCCTGGATACACGGACAAGCGCCCGGTCTGGGAGCAGGCGGCGGACGCTTTCAGCCGCTACATCCACGGCGGTGGGGAAGGGGACGTGCTGGTGTTCATGCCCGGCGGATTTGAGATTTCCCAGACGCTCGAAGCCATCCGCCACACCTCGGAAGCAAAGGGGTTTATGCTCCTGCCGCTGCACGGCGAGCTATCGCCCAAAGATCAGGACGCCGCCGTGGCGCGCTATGACCGGCGCAAGGTGGTGGTGGCCACCAACGTGGCCGAGACGTCGCTGACCATCGACGGGGTGAGGCTGGTGATAGACAGCGGACTGGCGCGCATACCCCGCTACGATTCCAATCGCGGCATCAATACCCTCCTCATCGAGCGCATCAGCCAGTCCTCGTCCGATCAGCGGGCCGGGCGAGCCGGGCGCACGGCTCCGGGGGTTTGCATGCGGCTGTGGTCGCGCGAGGAGCACGGGCACCGGCCGCTCCAGGAATTGCCGGAGGTCCAGCGCCTGGATCTCTCGGAAGTCGTGCTCACGCTCAAGGCGGCGGGCATGCGGGATTTGCGAAAATTCCGCTGGCTTGAGGCGCCGGACGAACAGAGCCTGGCGCACGCGGAGACGCTGCTCGCCGATCTGGGTGCGCTGGACCGGCATGGCGCGCTGACGCCTATCGGCCGGCAGATGCTCGCCTTTCCGCTGCACCCGCGTTACGCGCGGATGCTCCTGGCGGCGCAGGCGTATGGCTGCGTCTATCAGGCGGCGCTCGCCGCCGCGCTCACCCAGGGCCGCGACCTCTTGCTTCGCAACATGGACCGCGACACGCAGTCCCTGCGCGAGGATCTGCTGGGCGACAAATCCACATCCGATTTTTGGATGCTGATGCGCGCCTGGTCCTATGCGGTGAAGCATGAGTTCCGCCTCGACGCCTGCCGCAAGCTCGGCATCCACGCTGTCACCGCGCGGCAGGTCGGGCCGCTGCTGGAGCAGTTCCTGCGCATCGCCGGCCGGGAGGGGTTGGACGTCCAGCCGCGCGATGTCCCGGACGAGGCCCTGCAGAAATGCCTGCTCATTGGGTTTTCCGATCGCGTCGCGCGCCGGCTGGATCAGGGCACCCTGCGCTGCGACCTGGTCCACCAGCGCCGCGGTGTGCTGGCGCGCGAAAGCGCGGTGCAAAAAAGCTCGCTGCTGGTGGTGGCCGAAATCCGGGAGATTGAATCGCGCGATAAGGAGATGAATACCCTGCTGTCGCTGGCGACGGCGGTGGAGGCGAGCTGGCTGGCGGAACTATTTCCCGAGGACATGGAATCCGAGATACAGGTCCAGTTCGATCCCACCACCAAGCGCGTGCAGGCGGCCGAGCTCTTGAAATTCAGAGGGCTCGCGTTGTCGGCACGGCGGGTGGAGCCGCCCCCAGCAGATGTAGCCGCCCGGCTGCTGGCGGAGCAGGTGAGCGCGGGGAATCTGACGTTGAAGGACTGGGACGATTCCGTGGAGCAGTGGATAGTGCGGCTGAACCGGCTGGCGCAGTGGTGCCCGGAGCTGGCCCTGCCACCGATTGCCGACGACGATCGCCGTCATCTCATTGAGCAGCTCTGCCACGGCGCCTACGGCTACAAGGACATCAAGGAGCGCGAGGTGAAGCCGGTCGTGAAATCTTGGCTGTCAGGCGCCCAGCATGAATTGCTTAACCGGCATGCCCCGGAACGGCTGTCGTTGCCGAACGGGCGGACGCCCAAGGTGATCTATTCCCCTGGCAACCCGCCGCACATTGCGCTGCGCATCCAGGAGCTCTACGACGTGAATCAGACGCCCCGGATTGCGCTGGGCCGCGTGCCGGTGGTTGTGCACATCCTGACCCCCGGCATGAAACCCATCCAGGTGACCCAGGATCTGGCGGGCTTTTGGCGGGAACATTATCCGCGGATCAAATCCGAGCTGCAGCGGAAATATCCCCGGCACCTATGGCGCTGACCCATTTAATGAAAACCGGGCCGGCTACAAACCCCGTGTGGCTTCCGCGGGGCACGATCGAGAGGGCAGGGAGCCAAGAAGTCCAAAATGGACCGCCAACGTGCCAAGAATGCCAAGGTGAAGTGGGTGGGGGCATGGCGCTATAATCCCCCCGCTCCGTATCCGGCGCGGAAGGGACTTTTACGTGCGTCCATTCCAGCACCCCTCCTGAGGCCCGCTAAACTCGGGCGAGGTCAGCACTTCGAGCTGACCCTATCCCCGCTGGCGCAAAATCTGATTTTAGAGTTCGGGTTCAGTTGAACTGCCCTCGCGAGCGAAAGCGGTTTCTTCTCTGTGCGGATACAGATACGATGGCGCGGTCATGGATAAGGGCGTTTCCAAAAAAACCGTGGACCAGCTTTGTCCCCAGTGCGGGCTGTGTTGCAATGGCGTTTTATTTTCAGACGTGGAGCTGCGCGCGGGCGATGATCCCGGGCGGCTGGCAGCGCTGGGGCTGACTCTGGTGAAAAAGGGGCCTCGTACCCATGCCTTTGCCCAGCCCTGCGCCTGTTTCGTCGGGAAACTCTGCGGGATTTACGGCGACCGGCCGCAGCGGTGCCGGACGTTCGAATGCGGCTTATTGAAGCGCGTCCACGCCGGCGAGCTGTCTGCGGACGCCGCACTAAAAACCATCGCCCAAACCCGGCGCCAGGCCGAGACGGTGCGCGGCTTGCTGCGGCAATTGGGGCAAACGGACGAAAGTCGGGCCATGACCCAGCGCTATACGTCCGCCATGAGTGCGCCCATGGATCTGGCCGATTCGGAGGGCGATTCGGAGCGGCGCGGCGAACTCATGCTGGCCGTGGATGGACTGATGAAACGGCTCCAGAAGGATTTTCTGAGATAGCAGTAACTTTGAATCTTAATTCCGAAACCGAGGCTCGCTAATCCTAGCAGGGACAGCACCAAAAAACGGCCCCCTGTCCCCAGCACTCTCCCTGCTCAAGCTTTCGCAGGACGAGGGGGGGAACCGGGCGTGTGCTTGGCCTACTTCGTTCGGCGTATGAAAATTTTATTTTCAATTTGATTCTGAAATTAAGATAGAGATCCAACGGCGAGGCGCCACTGCCTTCACTCCCTCGCTTCCATGAAATGGAGGAGAGGGCGCGGAGAGGGGGCACTTGGGAACGGCCGACGGGCTGCGAGAGCGTGGCCCACTTCGGAGTTCGGGTTGAAGCGAGGTGTGTCGCCGGGGTATCGCTTTTCTAACCCAGATAAGCTTCCTGTCCTTTTCAAAGCTGCTGGATTTCCGTCCACAGCGGCTTTAAATCCGGGTCGGCCAAGGCCATGGAGCGCACCTTTTTATTGCCCCCTAATTTCATTGCCTTGCCTAGCCATTCCAGCGCCGCATGCACCTTTTCCAGCTGGCAGGCATAACAGGCGAGGTTGTATGAGAGCGTGGGTTCCTTCGGAAACCGGTCCGCCACCGGCATTAGGACATCCCAGGCTTCCTGCGAGCGCTTTAATTCATGCAGGCTGTACGCCCAATGAATCCAGCCATGCGGTTCATTGGGCACGGCGCCCGCCAAATCGCGTCCTGCGGCGGCGGCGGCGTCCCAGCGCTTGGCCTGCGCGTGAATCTTCCATTGCAGCTCCAATGCCTGGGGATGATCCCGCCATTTTCGGGGGAGCTGCTCCAGTTCAGCTTGGGCTTCGGCCTCATTCCCCAGTTCCAGCCACCCTTCCGCAGCGTCCAGGTGAAAACTATCGGGCGGCATCAGGTCTTTCATGGGAGAGGTTATTAGGCCTTATTTTCCCGCATAGGGTTCCGCGTGCTGCAGGTGAAGCTTCCAATTGTCCGTGTATTTTCGGGCCAGGGCAGGGTCCCGGATGACCAGCAGGTTTTCTGCATTGCTCGATTCGGCGGCCTTGGTGAAGTTGAACGAGCCGGTCAAAATAGTCGACCCGTCAATGACCATGACCTTGTTGTGGGCGATTGCGTGCCGGGTGTCGAAGTAGGTGGGAATGCCGGCGCGCGCGATGAAATCGGCGGAGGAATATTTTTCCGAGCGCTGCGACTTGTCCAGAATCACCCGCACCTTCACCCCGCGTTTTTCCGCCGCCACCAGTGCCTGGGCAATCGGGGTGCTGGTGAAGGAATAGGCCTGAACCAGGACCTGGTTGGTGGCGTGATTGAGGTTTTCGACCGCCGCCTCGGTGCAGCCCCCGCGCGGTGAGAAAAACACCTGAACGGATTCCGCCGCGGCGCTGACGCCAAGGGAGAGAGCCAGGGCGAGGAAATAGTAGAACAGCTTCATGAAGAGAGGTTATTAAAACTATGTGACGCCGTCACGTTCCAATCTTTTGAGGGCGGCCGGAATAAAATAAGACCTGAGAATCGGCCCCCGTTTTTCAATTCAATGAGCGGGTATGGTGGATCCGACGGACTGTACCCATTACTGGTGACAAGCCAAATAGCTTAGAACTGATACTTTATCTTTGTTGTTAGCAGTGTGTTGAAAGAGGCCGGAGTAGTGTCCGGCCTTTTTTCTTTTCCCCCATCGCTCCCATTCAAGTTCAGCCCCGTCCCCGGCCGGACGGGTAATTCTCCGGTGGTCGGTTGGGTGACGGGGTGATTCCGCTGAGGGCAGATCTAGCGTATTTCCATTGGTAGGGGGCGGCGGGACCAGAGGTCGGCATTGCGGATAAAAATAATTACCAGGGAGAGGTAGCCCGAACCCACTGCCAGCAGGAGGGATATTTGGGCTGCCGGGCAGGCAATCCCCGCCAGGTCTCCCCATCCTAATCCCGCCAGAACGGCCCCGATAGAAATCAATTGAAACAGGGTTTTGACCTTGCTCAGCCGGTCTGTCCGGAGCAGCACGCCCGCGCACGGCCCCAGGCTGCGAAATCCCTGAACGGCGAATTCGCGGGCGATCAGCGGCAACACCAGCCACAGCGAAACCCAGTCAGGATGGCGGCAAGCCAGAAACACCAGCAGCAGGGTACAGGTGATCTTATCGGTCAGCGGATCCAGAAAGGCGCCCGCGGGGCTGGTGCCGTTCCAGCGCCGCGCCACCCATCCATCCGCCGCATCCAAAAAAGCCGCGATCCCAAAAAGGGCGAACGCCCTCTGGAATGCAATCTCCCCCGAGGAGAGCGCCAGCAGAAGCAGGATTGGCAAAAGCAATGCGAGGCGGAACAGGGTGATGAGGTTGGGAATCTGTTTCATGAGAAACAGCATCGGATACGCCCGCCTTATTTTGCGAGCAAAAACGATCGGGGAAAGCCGCGGAGCCCGCTGCCGGACGGTGGTCTGAATCAAGCCGACAGGAATATCCGTGTGGCGATTTCCCGCTTGCGGCAGCGGATGTTCTCGTGTTCGTTTTGTTCCAGCCGGCTCTTGGCCGCAACCGCCTTCAATTCCTGGTCTCGGGCATCGAGCGCCCCAAACTCGCACTTCAGCTGAACGATTTCGGGGGAGTCGGTGAGGCAGATGGGAGAGTCTGTCATAGAAAGCCTATGGGTTTTCTAGGAATGGGATTCAAAAGAGGTCTCGCCTCGGGGATAAGGGGCCTAAAATGAAAAGTGATGCCGATGCGCTCTCCTCCTAGGTTTTTTTTTACATTTGCCATCCGGCCGGGTTTCGTGCCGGGGCGGGGTAAAGACTCTTGCGCCCTTACTGGCTGGATTTTAATCGCGCGGGCGACCCATGGACGGAACGAAAACATGGGGCAAGGAAACACCAAATTGAATTCCAAACAATAGGAGGAATGACTCATTCCCCGTGGGGGTTTTATTTATTGCCACCCAATCGGCCGCCAAAAACATCCCGGAATGCGGACCCGGGACGCCTGGGGCCAGACCTGAAAGCCCTTCTTTGAAGAGGGTGCGTCAGTGATCACGGCGATCCGTCGTGCTAAATCCACGGCACGAAGTCGGCCCGAAGATCTAACGCTGATTTTTTCAGATCGGCTCTCAGCGAATTGAGCACCCCTCACTCTTGGGAGACTTAAAATGAGAAAGCTTAATCGCCGTCGCCTTGCAAAAAAGCCGCCGCAACGAAGCGCGGCGGCTGCAGTCAAGGGTCTTTTATTTTTTCGGCGTCGCCGTTGCCATGGATGGCGAGATGGGAGACGGTCGGGAAGCTACTTCATCTGCGCCAGGATCTGGTCGGTGATGGCTTTGACCGCCGCCTCGGCCTCCGGGTCGAGGCCGGCGGCCGGGGAGCCCGATTCCGGCATTGGGCTGGTAGCGCCGGGGCGCCATTCGCCGCTGTCGCACAGTTCGCATTCTTTCATGCCGATGCGCGGGTCCACGAATCCGAGGCTCTGCTTGATGTTGAGCAGTTCCTTCATCTGCGGCCCGGTGAAGGTGTTGATGGGCTTCCCGAGCTGGCCGGCGACCACGATGGTGCGGCAGTAGGCCTCGATGATTTCCATGCGCCAGTACGCTTCCTCGATGTTGTTGTGGCTCCAGGTCACGACGCCGTGATTGGCCATGAGGATGGTGTTGTAATCATCGGTCAGGTCGGCGACCAGCTTGCCCATGTCCGGCGATCCCGGGGTGCGATAGGGGGCCACGCCAACGGAGCAGAACACCTCATATTCCGGCAGCATGCAGGTGGGCGGCGCAATGCCCGCCACCGCAAACGCGGTGGCGTAGGGCGGATGACAATGGCAGGTGGCAAACGCCTTCGGCTGCTTTTTCATCATCTGCAAGTGCATCAGAATTTCGCTGGTGCGCTTCTTGGTGCCGCACAGCTGATTGCCCTCGAAATCCACCAGGCACATGTCGGACGGCTTGAGCGATCCCTTGCTAACCAGGGTGGGCGTGCAGAGGGCGATATCCTCTCCGACGCGGATGGCCATGTTGCCGCCGTTCCCGTCCACATAGGCGCGCTTCCAGAGGCGATGGCCCATCTCGCAAATCTGTTCCTTGAGGCTATTGGCGTAGGGGGAGTTAAAGAAGGCTTCGAGCTCCGACTTGGGTGACTTGGAATTCAGCTTTTTGGCGGGCGGCGCCAGAGTTTCGCCGGCGGCTTTGACAGCGGGGGATGGTGCCGCGGCGGCAATCGTCTTTGCACCGCTAGCCTCCAGGTCCTGCAACAGCTCGCGCGCCGAGGGCGTCAGAATGGCGTCGTCGGGAATGGTGGCCGCCTGCCCGTTGCGGGTCATGTCTTGAATATCACGGACGCTGATCACTCGACTCATAATTTTATTTTATTGGGGCCGTCCTGTTAGCGCCGGTCCTTGAGGACCATCACCTGCGGCGGTCACAGACCGCCGCTACAGGCTCAGCCTTTCCACGGGTTGTAAAACATTTCATCTACCAGCGCCGCGTTGATGGCGTCGATGGGGGGATACACTTCAAACGGCTGGGCGGCTTCGCGGCCTTCCTCGTACCCGATCACATCGCCCACGCCGCCGCCGAGGTCGTCATAGACTACCAGGCTCGGGTCGGTGCCCATCCGCGCGGGTCCCTGGAGGCCGGCGGCGAACTGGTCGCGGCTCAGCGGGCTCACGACCAGAAAGCGCGCGCCCTTGAGCATCTCAAGCGATTTGCTCAGGGTCACACGGCCGATGACAGTTCCCAGTTTCAATTTTAAATTCTTTTGCCCGGCTCGGATTCATCCACGATGCCGGCGATCAGCCAGCGGACCGGGCTTTTCTCCACGCCCACGGCCTTGCGCGCGGCGCCTCCGTCCGAGGAGAGGATCACCTGCTGGTGCATGCCGGCCCCGTGCGAATCAATGGCAATCACCGGCGAGCCTTCGGGCTGGCCCGCGCCGCTGATGGGCTGGCAGATCACCAGGCGCCAGGCTTCGAGACTCGGATGTTTCCGGGTCGCCACCAAGTTGCCTTCGACGCGCGCCAGAAGCATGGCTCAGTAAATCCGAAGGTTATCCACCATCACGCAGCGGCGGACGCGCGTGAAGGTACGGGGATTAGTGATGCCCTCGCCGGTGGGCGTGGCGATTGAGAAACTGAGGTAGCCTTCGCCTCCCAGGCCTAAGCCGGCGGGCGAGGGGCCGTTTTTCACAAAGAGCGTGGTGTCCAGCGCGCGCGCCATGGCGGTGATGTTTTCCACATCGTGGGAGTGGATGATGGCGGTGTGCTTGTAGTTGTGCTCGGACTGGAGCGATCGCTGGATGCCTTCCTCAACGCTTTTCACGCGCACGATTGGAATCATGGGCATCATCTGCTCCTCTTGCACGAAGGGGTGCTGGGCATCGGTTTCGCCGAAGAGCAACTGGGTTCCAGCCGGGAGGTTGATGCCGGCCGCCTGAGCGAGCACCGAGGGGTCTTTGCCAATAAAATCTTTGTTAGTCGAGGCGTGGGCGCAGCCGCCGCCCTGGCCTTCTTTGAAGGTGAATGCCGCCTTTGTGAGGTTTTCCAATTGCGCAGGATTCAGCTTTACCGCGCCGTTTTCTGACATCTTTTGCATCAGGCGGTCAGCGACTTGTTCTAGAACGAACACCTGTTTTTCGCCGATGCACAGAAGATTATTATCGAAGGCCGCACCGGAAATGATCGCCTTTGCCGCGCGGGTCGTGCAGCAGGTGTCATCGACGAATACCGGGGGATTGCCGGGGCCGGCGCAGATGGCGCGTTTGCCGGTCTGCATGGCAGCTTTCACGACCATCGGACCGCCGGTGACCAGCAGCAGGCGAGTGTGCTCGTTTTTGCACAGGGCATTAAAGGAATCGAGCGTGGGCTTTTCGATGATGCACACGGCATTCTCAATGCCGGTCTCCCGATAAATCGCCTCGTTGTAGGTGCGCACGGCGATGGCCGCGCAGCGCGCGGCGCTCGGGTGGGCGTTGAACACCACAGAATTTCCGGCGGCGCAAATATTGACGATGTTGCCGCTCAGGGTGGGAATGGAATGGGTGCTGGGCGTGATCGCGCCGACGACGCCGAACGGCGTGTATTCCTCGAGGGTGATACCGTGATCGCCGCTGCGGGCGTCCGGGCGGATCCAATCCACGCCAGGGACGAGTTTGATGAGCCCCAGTTTGGCGATTTTGTGATCGAGCCGGCCGATCTTGGTCTCCTCAAACTCGATCTTGCCCCAGGCCTCCGCGTTTTTCTCGGCGAGCGCCTTGACGATTTCCTCAATCTTGCGGCGCGCGGCAATGCCTTGTTCCTTCAATTGAAGGAAGGATTCCTGCGCCGCCGCACAGGCTTCTTCTGCCGTGGCAAAAACACCGAATTTCCCGCGCAGCGCCGGAGCCGCGGAAACCTTTCGGGCGACACCGCAGGATTCCTTCGCGGGCGCGGGGGCTGCGGGGGAAGGCGAAGGGGAGTGAGATAGGGGAGCGCCCCCGCTCAGACGGCCCATGACCTCGGTTACCACATCCCGGATTAAAGTTTCGTTTACGGCACTCATGGTTCAATCACGGCACTTTGGCGCTGAAAATTTCTTTTCCGAACACATCCACACTGTCCACAAGGCCGATGACGACGGCGTCCACGGGAGCGTCCTTCATGCCGGGGGCGAGGCGGGCGGAGCTGCCCTGGCAGAACAGCACCAGTTCGCCTTCGCCCGCGCCGAGCGCGTCCACAGCCACAATCGTGTTGGCGCCGGGGCGGAAGGCGGTGGGGTTTTTTTCGTCCACCAGCTGCGGCCGGAGCAGCAGCAGTTTGCGGCCCGAGAGATTCGGGTCTTTCTTGGTGGCGACCACCTGGCCTTCGACTTTGGCGAGGAACATAGTTTTTTAGTGGGGACGCCGTGTGGAAGCGTCCCGGGTTATCCGCCGGTGCGGCAGCGCCGCCCCGTCGGGATTATTTCTTCTTGGGCAGCACCGCTTCCACGTCGTTGTGGGGGCGGGCGATGACGTGGACGCTAACGATTTCGCCTTTGATGGCTTTGATGGCCTGCGCGCCGGCATCGGTGGCGGCTTTAACGGCGGCGACGTCGCCGACGACGCACGCGGTGACCAGGGCGTTGCCGACCTGGGTCATCGGTCCGACGAGTTCCACGTTGGCGGCTTTGAGCATGGCGTCCGTTCCCTCAACGAGGGCAACGAGTCCGCGGGTTTCAATGAGTCCGATTGCTTGATGTGACATAATGATGGTTGGTTGATGGTTGGAATCCTGAAAAATCAGTTCTTCAAATTATCCAGATAACGTTTGGCCTCCCGCGCGACGACCAGCTCCTCGTTGGCGGGGATGACAAAAATCTTCACCGCAGATGCCGGGGAGCTGAGGACGGCCTCGGTGGCGCGGGTGGAATTGTTTTTGTCCGCGTCGATGCGGATGCCCAGGTTTTCCAGATTGGCGCAGATGGCGTCGCGCAGTTCCGCCCGGTTTTCGCCGGTGCCCGCGGTGAACACCAAGGCGTCGGCGCCGTTCATCTGTAAGAAATAGCTGCCAATCCAGTGCCGCGCGCTGGCGACAAAAACGTCCAGAGCCATGCGGGCATTCGGGTTTCCGCTGTCCGCAGCGGAGGTGATGTCGCGGATGTCGTTTGAGACGCCGCTGAGGCCGAGCAGCCCGGACTGGCGGGTCAATTGGGCCTGGGCCTCTTGGGCGCTGAGGCCGAGCGTCTTCATGGCGTAGGGCAGGGCCTCGGCGTCCAGATCGCCGACGCGGTTATTTTGCGGCAAGCCGGACTGGGGGCTCATGCCCATGCTGGTGCCGATGGAGGCCCCGTTCAAAATTCCCGTGATGCTCGAGCTGCCGCCCAGGTGGCAGGAGATCACGCGCAGCGGCGCGCCGGAGACCGGCTGGGCAATGCCGCGGACGTATAATTGCCGCGCTCGCTCCGCAATGTCGTGGCGCCCCAGTAATTCTGCGGAGCGCTCGGCGATGAATTTGTGGCTGGCGCCGTGAAATCCCCAGCGTCGGACGCCGATGTTTAGCCAGGCCTCCGGCACGGCATACCGCTGGGCCGCCTCGGGCGCGAACTGGTGAAATGCCGTTTCAAAGAGCCCGAGGAGCGGCACGCCGGGCATGCGCTGAGCGAATTGGCGGATGCCGCTGATGTACGGGGGATTGTGCGCCGGGGCCAGGCCGTTGTAGTCGGTCATCGCCTGGAGCACGCCGGAATCCAGACGCACGCAGCCGGTGACGTTTTTGGCAATGACAGTTTTGAAGCCGACGGCGCTCAATTCGTTTTCGCTCTGGATGGCGTTGGCCTGCTTCAGCTCCGCGAGGCAGTCCTCGATCGCCTTAGAATAATCGGTCACGCGCTCGTAGCCGCCCCGGTGCAGGAGGCGTTCGGCGCTGTCCGAAAAGTCGAACAGCCGCCACTTGAGCGAGGTCGAGCCGATATTGGCGACGAGGATTTTCACTGCGCGGGGCAGGGGATTATTCGAGCCACTTGCCGAGTCCGCTCAATCCGTCATGCGGGCGGGGGATGACCTGGACGCTGACAACCGAGCCGACTTGCGCGGCGGCGGCGGCCCCGGCATCGGTGGCGGCCTTGACGGCGGCGACATCGCCTCGGAAGAACACGGTGACATATCCGCTACCGACTTTTTCCCAGCCGGTGATGTGGACGTTTGCGGATTTGAGGGCGGCATCGGCGGACTCGACCGCGGCGCAGAAGCCCTTGCATTCAATCATTCCAACAGCTTGTTTTGACATATTCGTGGGGGGTTAAAATGGGAGTGGTTTATTTCTTGGCGGCGGTGCCGAGAAAGGCTTCCAGAAGTTCTTCGTGCGGGCGGGCGATGATGTGGGAGCTGACGAGTTCGCCCACCTTGGCCGCGGCTTTGGAGCCGGCGTCCACCGCCGCCTTGACGCTGCCGATGTCGCCCTTGGCCAGGACGGTGAT
>Ga0114971_10002525_pt1 | contig 12581 bp, 10 predicted proteins | sample M_140625_MF_Meta_FD_87320 | JGI IMG/M metagenome (GOLD analysis project Ga0114971, IMG submission 87320) | Freshwater microbial communities from Lake Montjoie, Canada to study carbon cycling - M_140625_MF_MetaG | ecosystem: Environmental > Aquatic > Freshwater > Lake | place: Lake Montjoie... | reverse complement strand
TGTTTCATAACATCAACGGCATCCTCAAAGAGAGCTACGATGTCCCCTGCTTCCACTTCCCGCTTTGTATACTCATCCACGAGTATCGACTCACGATTGACCGCACCACTAGCAATCATCGTTCGTAACTGTGCGAGTGTGAATGGACCATTTAGCTGGCCAGCAACCTTCAAAAAATACAGCTGCATAACACTAACCTTTCAATTCCGCCAGAAGGTCCCAAAGTCGCTCATAGTCATCCGGAACGTTATAGTAAGCCGCAGATATTCGCAAGGCATCAAACTCAGGCACTGGGCGCAGAAATGCACGTTTCTCATCCAATACCTTGCCCGCAAACGCATTGATTTCGGTACCTGTAGCACCATTGATGCGGATACTGACGAGTGCACTGGAATCGCTGAAGTCAATTGGGGAAATCAATTCAAAGCGGTCAGGCTGATCGAGCACACGTTTCTTGATGTAACCGGCCAGCAGCTCCTGCCGTTCACGAATGTTGTCGAGTCCCAGCTCACCGATAACATCGAGAGCAGTGTGCATCGTAGCAAAGGTTTGTGCGGGACGCGTGGCCATGAGCTCAAACCGATGCGCACCAGGTGCAAAAATAGGTTCACCACTGTACTCATTGTCAGGCGTAAAGGGCATAATCCCGTGACCGACATGCACGGGCCACATTTCTTCCTCAAAGCCATCCCGGACATACAGAAGACCAACACCATTCGGTCCTCCGAGCCATTTGTGACCATTGGTGATGTATAGGTCGCAGCCCATGGATGTCAGGTCCACCGGTACCTGACCAAGTGCCTGAGCTCCATCAATGTAGGACATAATCCCATTTGCTTTGGCCCATCCACTGGCAGCTTTTGGATCAGTACGTTTGCCAGTGTTACAGCAAACATGGGACAAAACCATCACCTTTGTATTCGGAGTTCGTGCCCGTTCCAAATTTTCAACCAGCGTCGCGGAATCAGTTGACAGTTCATATCGAACAATGCGGATTTTCCCACGTTGTTGGAGATAACCAAAGACCATGTTTGTCGCGGGATATTCATGATCCGAAATGAGGACATCGACCGGTGCATCCCAGCGGTGCCAAGGCAGGTCCATCGCAATGTTCAGCGAAACCGTTGCATTGCCAGTGAAAGCTATTTCGGTAGGTTTTGCATTACAAAAAGTGGCCAAGCGATCACGTGCCGAAAGAGCGGCATCCTGAGCAGCCATATAGCCTTCGTATCCGTCATCTTCAACCCGCCGGGTCCATTCTAGAAATGCAGCGGTCGTTTTTGGATGGCAAATACCTTTCGTGCCGGCGTTTACCTGCAGAATCGAAAAAGCGCTCACTTGCGCCCGGAATGCACTTACCTCATTGTCAAGAACCATGGTCAGCCTCATCAAGCAAAGTGCTATCAGTATCCCTCACCAAAGCTCTCCTGACCGTACGCAAACCTTGCATTTTGTACCAGCAACGACCGGGGTGATCGTGATTTGGCTCCACAAACCTTCCAGAAGATAGCCAAACGGCAACATCATAGAGGCCAAGTTACCTAAATGGGCATTCGGACAGGAGTGAACTGGTCTAACAAAGAAAAGGTGCCTGCACCAAAATGATGCAGACACCTTGCTTTTGTTCGTTACAAACTAGAAGCGTGGAGGCGGAGCTCCGTTGCCGTTCTGTGTTGGAGGTGGGTTTCCGCCACCATTGCCACCACGGCCGCCACGGCCAGCGCCGTTACCACCCTGTCCAGCACCGCCAGGTCCGCCCTGTCCGCCGCCACGGCCGCCACGGGCGCCGAAGCCTTGGTTAGGATTTTCCTTCTCATACTTCTCAACCATCGCTTTTTGATCAGCGGTGAGAAGTGCACGGGTCTTATCCTTGAGTGCAGTCTGGGTCTGGGTCATGATTTCGCGAAGTGCTTGGAAATCCTGGTTGTCCATAGCTTCCTGACGCTTCTCTTGGGAGATGGTCTGAACTTGCTTCACGACTGCAGCCATTTTGGTCTTCTGGTCATCGGTGAGCTTGAGGTCACCAATCAGAGCCAATGGAAGCTGCGCAGACTGGTAAGCCTGAACATCCTTGAGGAAAGCTGGAAGGGACTTCTTCTGATCATCGGTCAGAACAGCCTCAACCTGAGCGTCATTCTTCTTGCGCTCTTCCTGCATCTTGGTCATCATTTCCTGCAGCTGAGCAGGATCCGGGCGATTGCCACCACCGGCACCACCGCCAAATGGGTTGTTTCCGCCACCGAATGCAGCACGCTGCGCTTCGCGAATCTTCTTCTGAACATCATCAACCTTGGTCTTCTGATCTTCAGTCAGCTTCAGTCCCTTGACCAGTACATCTACTGGAAGGTTGCTGAGGCCCATTTGCATCATGCCGCCGCCACGTTGTCCGCCGAATCCGCCACCAAAGCCACCGCCGCCATTGCCACGCTGCGCATGGGCAGAGCCCTGTGCAAATGCGACCAGGGACAAGACTGCCGTTGCACCAACGAGAGTCGTCATCAATTTATTCATTGTGCCTGACCTTTCACCGGTTCGTATGTTCCGTTGCGGGTTACGACGCATACGTGACCATTGATGTTCACTTCACCCCATCACGGATGGAATCCATCACCGCTTGCCGCATCACTTCAACGGGAGCAGTCGTGCCCAGCCACCGTTCGAAGGAAAGTGCGCCCTGCTGAACCAGCATCTCAAGTCCGTTTTGAACCCGCAACCCTCGCGCTTCAGCCTGAATCAGCAGCTCTGGCCGGTCAGGACGATAAATCAAATCGGAAACAACACAGTTCGTCTGCAACATGGCAACATCTATTTCAGGCATCACTCCAATATTGGGAGACATCCCAAGCGTCGTTGTGTTGACAACCAATGCAGCTTGCGTGAGTGCTTCCAAGACGACTGAACTGTCGTAGCCTCCTATACCCGATGCACCCAATGACAGAAGGCCCTCAGCCTTTACCAGCGTACGATTAGCTACCACCACATGGCAGCCAATCGCGGCGAGGGCGGAGACGACAGACCGTGCACTCCCTCCTGCACCAAGGACCACGACGGTAGTCCCTGCATTTGGAACAAGCCCACCAGATTGCAAAGCAGCGATATAACCGCGGCCATCCGTTGTGTCACCGCATAGAAGGCCATTGTCCCAGAAAAGCGTGTTGACGGCTCCGAGGCGTTCTGCCTCTGGTGTTAACGCATCCAGATAAGGAACAACCGCTTCTTTATGAGGAACTGTGACGTTTACACCGCTAATACCGAGCGCACGGACTCCCGCAATGGCTGCAGCAATGTCCTCTGGCTGAACTTCAAATGGGACATAAACGCCATTAACACTGCATTGTTTAAGCGCAGCATTATGCATCGCAGGACTCGCACTGTGCCTTACAGGGCATCCCCAAACCGCAAATACACGTGTGTAACCATTTAAGTTCAATGCAGATTCTCCAAAAACGCTTCAAACGATGGCGCTACATAATAGGGATCTTCTCCATCTGGAGTGATCAACACAATATCGCCAGCTTCGCCTGCATCTATCCTCACCGCAAGCACCCCGCCGAATGCATCCAGCGCAAATGGGACCATTGCGTCATCGGGAAATTCATCCTGTAAATCCACCAGCACATCCAGCAGCGGACGGCGACGATACGCATCCAGAAGCTCGCCATCCCAGTGATTACCGTGCAACGCTAGAAAGCAATCGACCTGGCGCACATCGATTCGGCCATCGGGGTGCGGCACAACATACCCGGATGGCTCTGCGTACCCCCCGTTTACAACCTCGAAATGTTCCCTTAACACAAGCGGCAACGTATAGCCCGCAATGGCATCGAAGCGCATAAAGTCATCCGAAGTCACTGGCCCCTCAGGGTTGACGTCAAACCACCTTGGCATTTACAGCTCCGCTAAAATACGTTGTCGCTGCGCTTGAAACTCATCTTCCGAAATGAGATCAGCATCCTTGAGGGATTTCAGGCGTTGTAGCCTTGCCGTTAAATCAAGTTCAACCGTGTTTGCCGATTGACTGCACCCACCTGTTGACGTTTCGATAACCGGAGCGACAACTGTCTTTACTGTGGGCTGTGCCGTCGTACGTGGCAAGTTCGGATTAAACTGGACTTTCTCAAGCGCTCCCGTGATTGCTTCCTGCAGCGGTCGGACCAAAGACCTTGGCAAGCGGCTTGCAGCAACATTTGCGAATTCCCGTAACGTATATCCAACCTCCTGGCTACCATCGGTGTTCACACGCAGCTCGACCGCACGTGTCAAATGCGTCATCAGCGCATGGTCATCACAGAGCCCCAGTACAAGCGAACGGGCATCAAGTGGCACCCGCCGTGCGCTCACCTGCTCCACAAGCTCAGCCTGAAGGCTTGCGGCTCCGTGTGGAACCGTATCAAAGCCGCCAAGCGGATCCTGCCGGGCCATCCCAAATTGATCCTGATAATCCGCAACAAAGCGGATCTTCTCAGATTGCCCAACTGCTGTATATATCTTCTCAGAGAGTTCTGAAACAATGCCAAGCGACCACGCAAGTACAAATGTAGACCATGCAGTCCATTGGTCCTCAGAGCTCGGAGGAGCAATACGATTCCACTCACGGACATCCCGCCGAGTATGCATCGGATTCGCACTCGCACCTTGCAGCTTCACCTGTTCATAGGCGTACCGATACGTTTCCAGGCCCTCCAACAAACGCAATGGGAAGGCAGCACGCTCACGGAGAAACAACACCTGGTGTGGCTCCGCCGAGTTGGTGATCTGACCATCCCGGATACCCTGTGCGCTCTTTGTAAGGAGTTCACGGAACTGATGCTCAGCATCCGAACGGGGCTCAGCACCATTCATCACACCCACAATTGTCTGCTCTTTATTTGCATGATGCAGATATCCCGGAGCGTTTTCCTTGATGTGGAGAAATGGCTGTGAAAGGCCATGGAGGCGGCGCATTTCTTCGATTGCGCGATCAGGCGTTGCGCCAAACCGTTCAAACAGCTTATCCAGAACCGCTTCATCCCCAACGGCCGTAAACACGCGGCGACACTCGGCCTGGAGGGTATCCCGGAGCCGCAAGAGATCCGATGAACGAACATTGTAAATGCTCCCTGCAGCCCCCAGAGCATCCAGTGCCCGTGCAGCAGTAGCCGAAACAGCGGGATTTGCAGCGTCAGATGCATCCCCGACGTACGCCGTAAACCGTGTATCGATGTCCCCGCCACTAAACGTAACGGAGCCATCCTCATTCTCAACCCGGCGACCAGGTTGGAATATGACGAGGCCATTGACATCAACGGGAGATTCCATGGCATTTTGTTCAGCCTTGACAAACTGCCCCTCAAGAGACCGCATCAGCTCGATATAGCCATCAAGTTCAGCCTTGAGAGCCTCTACCGTCTCCTGCAAGCGAATCAACAGATAAGTGCCATGTTCGGCAGCACGCGTTTCAAGAAATGTTGTCGCCCAGCGCCGCGCATGCGAAAGATAGGTGTCAACACGCTCATCAATTTCCTTGCGCTTTGCTCCCGGAATGAGCATCAAGGCTGGATCACGTGCAAACTCTGTAATCAGTCCAAGCTGTTGATCACGCATCGATGCGGCTTCAGGAAGCTCAACCTGCATTTGCTCGCGCCGACGTGTCCATTCAACAACGCTATGACGGAAGCGCTCATTGGCATGCTCGAGGAAGCTACGGGCGACACCATGCCTGCGATGTGGATGATTGATACACTCTGCGACAAAATTCCGGAGGGCTGTTTCCTTGGCAGCGAGGACATCCCGTATATTCTGTTGCATCTGGTACGTGTCATCACCAAGATTTGCCCGTTGCTTGGCGGTTGGATCTGGATTCGGGTCCGTATCGACATAGCGCGCTTCGAGATCTCGTTGGCGTACACCGAGGAAGTCCACTACCCGACCGTGTCCAGGGTAATTCAGTTGGTACTGCTGATGTGCGGATGACCAATATCCAATCGCGCGGTCGCGGAGCGACTCGCCGGTATCGGGGCCCGCTGCCAGCAGCTGCTGTTCAAGCGAATCAATCGTTAAGCCAAGCCGGCGCATTTCTTCATCGGTGAAACCGCCGATATTGCCAATGCGGTCGAGGGGCTGTGTCCAGCGTCGAACGATATGACCTGCGAGGCGATTGACGCACGCTTCCAATACTTTTTCGCGTGGAAAATGGATGGCCGACAGACCCATCGTCATAAAGTTCTGCGGGCAACCAAGCTCATCGGGTTGGGTCAGGAACTGATCAAAGTTATCGCGGTTAGATTTCTTTTGGCGTTGAAACTCACTCGTCAAATCAAGAAAGACCGAATGGCCGATCATTTCAACAAGCTTGTCTACCGTTCCAAGATTTGCGCGGGGCGAGCTGGAATCGACAAGGTATGTATAGCGAAATGGCGGGTCAATGCTTGCAACACCCGGCTGATCCGGACGGTACTGGGCCGTAAACTCTGTGTTCGCATCGGAATAGTGGTTCAGTTCGAGCAGGCTGGCATACGCATTTGGCCGGTTATCAACGGCAGCAGCAGCTGTGTGCGGAGGCACAGTAAAAATGCCAACAACCTGCAGCATCGGCTGGCTTTTGAGGAGCTGACGCACTGTGTACGCAAGGTCAAGGAACATCCCAGAGCCCGTGCCACCGAGGAGGCTTCCCACGATATAGACAGTGACACCTTCAGAGACCTGCAGCCCGCGACGCATCGCTGCCGCCTTGCTCGCATCCTTGGTAATCTCGGTGTATTTTTCCTCGATACGACGTGAGATCTTTTCGTAATTCCAAAAATAGGCAAGCCTGCCGCGTGCACGAACGGCTCCTGCTCCCTGCGCGATGTCTCCGCTCAGCGTCCGTGGATCAAGCCAATCGCGTAGATGCGGATATTGATGCAGGTTCTGACGGAGCTGATCGACACCATGCACCGATGTGTGAATCTTGTCAGCACTTGGAAGATTAGCTGCTTCAGAATAGTTGGGATTGGACGTAAAGATCGCTTCATCGGTATCTAGGAGAAGATAGGAAACAATCGGAACATGGTCTGTCGAGCCGTACTTTTGAATCATACGTTGCCGGATATCCAGCAACACCCGATGCCCAGTCCCACCAACGGCGATTAACAGAGATCGCGAAATCCCTCGGAGGCGTTGGTCCTCTGCTCTGACAGCTCCACTTGTGCTATTTTCACGTGCCATAACCGGATTCTATCGCTGGTAAGATACGTCAACAGAGATGGCCATTAAGCAACAATCATCCGTGCACGAAACCACTGTTAAAACAACATTGTTAACTCAGAGCAATAGCGAGCAGTATCAAGAAGCATTTGAGTTAGACGCAGTGCATGAGAAGCGGCCTTCGGCGAAGTTTGGTGGGCTGGGATTGCTATCGTTAGTTACAACATTTATTGCCGTGCAGCTGACGCTGATGATTAGTCTTATTACGCCCCGATCGGCTCCAATACCGCCAACGACTCCTGTCGCAATACAAGCTGGCACCGATGCGCCTGTTGCGGGAAACATTGCGGTTACACCGTCAATGGAAGCCCCAAGACCGCAAACCGTTGACAAACGCTTTATGAATGGCCTTGAAGTTGAGCCCGCACCACCGACCGTAAGTGACCCATTTTCCACGCGCGGACCGAGTAATAAGTGAAACCACCAACACAGCTGACGCAGCAAGATGTTCTTCAGGTTGCATGGCTGTCGACTGATCCTAGCGGCTCCTCACGGACACTTTTGCTGACCATCGCCACACAATCATGGCACCCCCTTGGCACCCGCTTTGCAGAAGAGCAGCAAGCTTTCGCTGAAATCGGCGTGGTTGACTTTAGTGACGTAGCGCCGACAATTGACATCATCAAACGCTGGAATGGAAACCTCCACTGGCTGCCTGGACTCTTAGCTTGGTACCGCAAAGAGGACTATGCACGCATAGATCGCTACGTGGAGGGAAATCCTCTAGGTGGTGCCTTCGGCCAGATGTCCTGTGCCATCGATACACACGACCCAGTCCTCTCCATTAGAGTCGGCACTGTAATCAACCCGCTGGCAAGCATTGCGGCCATCTTAACGACGGCGCCTATCCGGTCTATAAGCATTCGACACCCAGGTGACCATCAAGTTCGGTACACACCATCTCAGACATGTGAGAGTGTTCCTGCAAACATTGATGACATCAACTTTCCATATCTCTTGGAAAAAGGCTATTCGATGCCAAGTGTCAGCCAATTCTCTGCGTGGTGGATTCCATCAAGAAACTTACAGCTGACTTCGTCCTGATTAAAAGCGATTCGGTCCACCCATCATCCCGCCTCCGCCCGACATCCCCTGTCCGCTTGTAAAGAACGGACTCTGCAAGCCATACTGGCCTCCAAACCCACCGAAGCCAGCATCCCGTGGTGTTCCCATCCTCCCTGTCTGCGGAATGTCCCCGACAGGAAATGCGCGTAACCGCAGCCCGATATTGACGCCTTTTTCACTACGAAAACCAAATGGCTGGTCAACGTATGCAACGGTGAGAACATAGTCATGAAATGTATGCTCAACGGCAAAGGAGCGATAATCAAACTTCTTGCTAAAACCACTGTACGAAAGCTGTGACATCACGTGGGTCCCCCGGCCAAACATCCATCCTCCAAACCTGCCGGCGAGCTGGGTCCATTGATGCAATCTTGGTTCATAAGATAACGCAACATCAGAGAAAAACTTGTTTGCAAGTTCTGCCTGAATCCCATATTGCATCGAAACGGGAGCTTTGGTGTTTGGATCCCAAGCAACCTGAGTTCGAGCAGCGAACCGCTGCGAAATCACGCCTGATAGCTGTGCCTGCAGGTTTGTCCAAGGTCGACGCGGGCTCCCGGGAAACAGTGGCTCACGGCTACGCTCGATATCGAATGCACTACCAAACGATGCGTGTAAACGATCTGTCGCAAATGTGCGGCTGGCCGCCACGACATTACTTGAGCCGGTTCGGTCAAGACGAAAGCCAACCGGGATACCGCCATAGGGCCGGTTGTAGCGATATGTCAGATTCCATCCGGAACCTTCCTCCCCGCCGGATGCAACCGTTGTCGAATGGTCAATCACATACTGTGCAGCAACACCGCCGTCGTAAATCGTTTGGAGCAAACGACTGCTGGAACGTAGCCCTGCTGATCCGATTTGTCTTTCAATGGATTTTGCATTGATGTCAGCCAGAAAGCGGTTTGTACCAACGGCCTGCGGTACCCCGCCACGTAAGCTGCTTTCAAGAAATCGACCATATCCGAGCGTTGCGGACTGGAGAATCCCGGCCAGCTGTGCCGGTGGTTTTTTCAGCTGTAGTCGAATCTCAGGAAGTCTTTCTGTTCCACCAAAGAACGCGGATGTTCCACTTTGCCCACTTGTCTTGTTCGATAGGTTACGATTCGCTTGTACCTGAGCATCAAAGGGACCGATAACCCCGCGCGCCGTGAGCTCCGCCAGTTCCCGCTGCGATTTGGCTAGCGTAGGTGTGGCGAGAGTACCACTCGATGTTCGATTTGCGATGCTAGCGTACTTGACAGTGCCGGAAAAGTCTTTACCAAGTTTAAACCCTTGCGATGTCGTAAGGTTGCGGGTTCCACTTTTGGCAAAAGATGACCCGGAAAGCCCATCCACAAACGAGAGATTAAACGGCCGCCCTGGGCTTTGCCGCAGAATGGTGATGCCATTAGATCGAGTTTGAGACCCACTGATAGCACTCTGATATGAATTGCTACTCTGATCGGAATTGAGCCGGAAGTCCAGCTCCCCCACCCTTTGCTCATGCTCAAACCGCACATTACGATTATGAACACCGCGATTGTTATCCTGGAGGTCGTAAACCACAAGCCGGCCAGCGCCGGGTGCTGCACCGATGTAGCGATAGACCTGATCAAAGCCAAGGCCTATGCCTTTACGTTCCATCAGATCAACACGCAACAGCCCGGGCAGCTGCGACGCAACCGCATACCCAATCGCAGCCTTGACAAAGTATCCTTCCTCATTCGTTCGTCCAAACGCAGGGAGCCAGCCTCCAGGGCGCTTCTCCTTAAGCGGAACCGACAAATGACGAATGGCCGCAACCTGGCGTTCGTATCTGCGAATCTTCGCGTTGCGCAAAATGAGCCGTTCGTCAGCGATAAGCATCGCTGATGAAAATCCGATGTCCCCATGTGGAACTACCAGATCACAAGTCGTGAACACGCCATTATCGGCCTCGATGACCTTTCCATTTCGCCGGGCTCTTGCCGCCGAAAAACGCATCGCCTGAAGGCTTGTGCCACCGGTTCGGGATGCTTCAATAACGACCTTTACGCCCCGTGCATCAAAGTCATACGTCTCGACATTAACGACCATTGCATCAGCGTCGACTAGAATGCCATCTTCGAGATAATGGACATCCTCACTCAGAGATGCACTCTTCGTCACAGGGTCGTAGCGAAATCGCTGTGCTCGTATAGTCTGATTGGTGGTCTTGATCAGGACATTTCCACTTGCGACGATAGTTCCATTGGCTTCGAAGCGCAGCTGATCGGCAATTGGATATACCCATGGGTCCCTCTTAATGGCATCCTGAACACTGCCAAGCAGCTCATTTTGGTCAAGCTTCTGCCGTGAAGGAAGCAAGCCACGCTGATTGGGAACTTGTAGCGGTCCAGCTAATTTCCGTGGGGAGCGTGCATCCGGAGCCTGCCTCGGCAGGCCGGATTGAGGAATGGCTGCCTGTGATGCGAATACAGCAAGCGCAGCCCATGTCACACCCGAAGAATATCACAGCCGAGATTTAATGAACCGCTATCGGGTCATTCTGTTTCGGAACGTGGATGCGGTAGATTGAAGTGATATGTCACAATCACTCTCCAGTAAAAAAAGTCCCGTCTTTGAACAAGCCCTGACGCTCCTCAAGCAGTCCGGTCGCACAGAGCAGCGACGCTACTTTGTAGAAGGCGTCGATTTGGTGGAACAGGCGTTGAGACAATCTAACTCTGAAGTACATACACTTTTTGTCACCCAACTAGGGCACGAGCAGCTCGCCGATACTATCGAAGGGAAGACTCTTGTGACATACATCGTTCCGCCGGCGATGATCACTGACCTTACGGGAAATTCCTACGCAACACCTTGTCAGGCAGTTGCGATTGTGGATCAGCTCCGAACAAGCGTCAAAGGCCTTGCTGACTCTAAAGGCATCATTCTCTGCGGCGAGGCGATTCAGGATCCACGGAATGTTGGCGTAATGATTCGTATCGCGGATGCGCTTGGCTGCGAAGCGTTGCTTCTTGACAGTGCATCCGTAGACCCCTGGTCCCGGCAAAGTGTACGTTCAACCACTGGCTCGATTCTCCGTACACCGGTATCCATTACCGCAGACCTTGCAGACACACTGAGCAAGCTCCGTGAACGTGGCATGGCGATCTGCGCGACAACAGGGAGCACCGATGTTTCTCTCTATCTAGCAGACCTCAGCCAACGCCCGCTTGCGATCGTGATGGGTAACGAACAGACCGGTATCTCCCATGCTGTCCGTGATGTGGCATCCATGTTGGTACGTATCCCGATGTCACTTTCAACCGAAGCGGACTCCCTAAATGTCACGGTTGCCGCAGGCATTACGGTTGCTGAAGCGAGGCGCCAGGCGGATGCCCATTAGTCCATTTTCACCGAGTGCAAAGGTCTTGGTCACAGGGGCTGCCGGGCAAATAGGCAGCCATGTGGCGACCCGACTCCGGGAATCATGTACAGCAGTCGTAACAACAGACATTCACGGGGATGTCGACATCCAAATGGACTTGACGCATTTCCACAGCGTTCAAGCTGCGCTGACTGGCTGTACACATGTCATCCACTGCGGAGCGATTCCATCCCCAATTGATGGTCGAGAAACCGATGTCCTTGCATCCAATGCGCAGGGCACCTGGAACATCCTTCAAGGGTGCGCAAACCATGGAATCTCCCGTGCCGTTGTCTTTTCTTCGGTGAATGCATTCGGCTCGTTTAGTGGTCGGCGTCCCCTCGCCTATCTCCCAAGTGATGATGCCTATCCAGTCCACACTCATAATCATTATCAACTGGCAAAGCATTTGGTGGAAACGACGGCGCATCACTATTCCCGAATGCACAAAATGGACATCGCCTTGCTGCGCCCCGTGTATGTTGCATCCGAGAAAGCCTATTCAGTCTGGAAAACCAATGCTAGCACAGAGCCTAATATTTGGTCCATAAGCGACCTTTGGTCTTACGTTGACCTTCGTGATGTGGTTTCCGCGGCCATCCTTGCAGCTACAGTACCGTTTTCCGGATGTCACGCAATGTTGCTCGCTGCAGCCGATACGACATCGAAGCTCCCAACGGCTGCCCTGTTAGAACGACACTATCCAGACGCAGTGATAACCGACCGCCTCACGGAATGGCTTACCAATGGCAATGTCTACCGCGGACTGATTGACTGCTCTGCAGCCAGGAATGTGATCGGGTGGGAACCGCAGTACAGCTGGCGTTCTGAATGACTAAACTGCTGCTCCAACTGAGTTAACGAATTCAACACCCTGCGCTACCAAGTGTTTAGCCTGGTCCATTGTAGGCGCCTCAGC